>Ga0206681_10000193_pt1 | contig 37330 bp, 37 predicted proteins | sample M150012015metaG_FD_161048 | JGI IMG/M metagenome (GOLD analysis project Ga0206681, IMG submission 161048) | Ammonia-oxidizing marine archaeal communities from Monterey Bay, California, United States - M1 500m 12015 | ecosystem: Environmental > Aquatic > Marine > Intertidal zone | place: USA... | reverse complement strand
TTTCTCTTCGCTCCACCTCGGGCCATTCTAATTTTAACCATGGGTTTTTTGCTCCTTTGTGATTGTTGGGTTGTAAAGGCGGGAGATTATATCAGCTTTAGAGGTTTTCTGTATAGTTTATACAGAGGCCTCTTTAGATGTTTTTTGCTAACTTAATCGCATCGCCAATGTAGTTCATTGGGGTGAGCTGTGCCAAGGCTTTTTTCGCCTCTTCGGGAATATCCAAAGTCTCTACAAAATCTTGCAAAATTTGGGCATTAATTTTCTGTCCTCGAGTGAGCTCTTTCAACTTCTCATAAGGGTTTTCAACGCCGTAACGACGCATCACTGTTTGAATCGGCTCAGCCAATACTTCCCAAGCATTGTCTAGATCCTCAAGCAATTTTGCTTCGTTTATTTCAAGCTTGGAAATGCCTTTTGTAATTGAGGCGAATGCAATGAGAGAGTGTGCGCAACTTACACCTAGGTTTCTAAGTACTGTTGAATCCGACAAATCTCTCTGCCAGCGTGAAATTGGCAATTTATTCGCCAAGTGTTCACCAATCGCATTAGCAAGGCCCAAATTACCTTCGCCGTTTTCAAAGTCAATCGGATTGACCTTGTGTGGCATTGTCGAAGATCCGACTTCGCCAGCAATGGTTTTTTGCTTAAAGTAGCCTAGGGAAATATAACCCCAAACATCACGAGAAAAGTCAATCAAAATCGTATTGAAACGATTCATCGAATGGTAATACTCAGCAATGTAATCGTGTGGCTCAATTTGTGCAGTATACGCCGCATAATTAATACCCAAACTCTCAATAAAGTCTTTTGATACCGTGGGCCAATCAATGTCTGGATAGGCGCTGATGTGAGCGTTGAAATTACCCACAGCACCGTTAAATTTTCCCATAATGCCAACTTGCTTAAACTGAGCAATTTGACGGTTTAATCTAGTACTGAAATTGGCCATTTCTTTACCTAGCGTTGTCGGCGAAGCTGTTTGGCCATGCGTCCTAGAAAGCATTGGAATTGCCGCATTATTTTTGGCCAAGTCCGCGATCAAATTCGACAGATCTTGCATCTGTTGCAACAACACTTTTCGGCCATCGTTAAGCATTAACGCATGAGAAAGATTGTTTATATCTTCAGAGGTGCAGGCAAAATGAATGAATTCACTGACTTGTTCAAGCGCCGCGTTACCAATAATTTTTTCTTTTAGGAAGTACTCAACCGCCTTCACATCGTGATTGGTTGTGCGCTCAATGTTCTTCACAGCTTGAGCGTCTTCCAATGAAAAGTCATCAACAATAACTTTTAGAAATTTATTGGTCGCTTCATCAAACTTACCTACCTCGGAAATTTGTGGGTTCTTGGACATTGCCTGCAGCCAACGAACCTCAACCAAAACTCGATATTTAATTAGGCCAAATTCACTAAAAATTGTCTTAAGGGCGCTAGTTTTATCGCCGTAGCGGCCGTCAATTGGAGAGATAGCTGTAAGGGTATTGAATTTCATAATCTGAACGTTTGAGCCAATAGAATTGGGGTATGACCGCAAAAATGCTAAAATTATACGCTGTTATTGAATCATCACCTACCGAGAATACTCCAATGAAGAAAGATTACCTAAAGCACTGTGAAGAAAGAAAGGCGTTAAACATCCCACCACTTGCACTTGATGCGAAACAAACCCAATCTGTGGCTGATCACTTGATTAAGGGCACTGAGGATGATTTTTATTTAGACCTTTTAACACACCGCGTCCCGCCTGGCGTAGACGAAGCGGCCTATGTTAAGGCGGGATTTTTGGCAAGTGTCGCCAAAGGCGAGCAACAATGCAATGCGATCGATAGAGTTGGCGCTTTAAAGCTACTCTCAACAATGGTTGGTGGTTACAATATTGTGCCAATTATTGACTTATTAGACGATGAAGACTTGGCACCAATTGCAGCAAAAGGACTTTCTCACACTCTCTTAATGTTTGATGCATTTTACGATGTAGAGGAAAAAGCAAAAGCTGGCAATTCACATGCTAAGCAGGTATTGGACTCTTGGGCTAACGCAGAATGGTTTACAAGTAAAGATGCTTTAGCCGAAAAACTTACGGTTACCGTGTTTAAAGTTACCGGTGAAACAAATACCGATGACCTTTCACCAGCACCAGATGCTTGGTCTCGCCCCGACATCCCTTTGCACGCATTAGCGATGCTAAAAATGGAACGTCCAGGCATTAATCCTGACAAAGCTGGTGAAATCGGCCCTATTGAACAAATCGACTCACTTGAAGCAAAAGGCTTTCCATTGGCCTACGTGGGTGATGTTGTTGGCACCGGCTCTTCACGTAAATCAGCCACGAACTCCGTTTTGTGGTTCATGGGTGATGAAATTCCTTTCGTGCCAAACAAGAACAGCGGTGGCGTTTGTCTGGGCGGAAAAATTGCGCCTATTTTTTACAACACCATGGAAGACTCGGGTGCCCTACCGATTGAGCTTGATGTAAGCAAAATGGCAATGGGGGATGTGATTGACATCTTCCCTTATGAAGGTGTGGTTAAAAAACACGACAGCGATGAAATTATCACAACTTTTGAGCTTAAGTCGGACGTTGTTATGGACGAAGTACAAGCCGGCGGCCGTATCCCACTAATTGTTGGTAGAGGCCTAACCGCCAAAGCGCGCACAGCATTGAATTTAGAGCCGTCCACGCAGTTTCGCACACCTGCTGAAGTAAAAGACACTGGCAAAGGTTACACCTTGGCACAGAAAATGGTCGGTAAGGCTTGTGGCGTAGAAGGTGTTCGCGCAGGCACTTACTGTGAGCCACATATGACAACCGTAGGTTCGCAAGACACAACAGGACCGATGACTCGAGACGAACTTAAAGATTTGGCTTGTTTGGGTTTTTCTGCAGATTTAACAATGCAATCATTCTGTCACACAGCCGCCTACCCTAAACCGGTTGATGTTACAACTCACAACACACTGCCAGATTTTATTATGAATCGTGGTGGTGTTTCTCTGCGCCCTGGTGATGGCGTTATTCACTCTTGGTTAAACCGCATGCTACTGCCAGATACCGTTGGTACTGGTGGTGACTCTCATACGCGCTTCCCGATTGGCATCAGCTTCCCTGCGGGCTCTGGTTTGGTAGCGTTTGCTGCCGCAACCGGGGTAATGCCTCTTGATATGCCAGAATCTGTCTTAGTAAGGTTCAGCGGAGAGATGCAGCCAGGAATCACTCTACGTGACCTGGTCAACGCAATCCCTTATGCTGCCATCCAAAGAGGCTTACTAACGGTTGAAAAGGCGGGCAAAAAGAATGTTTACTCTGGTCGTGTATTAGAAATTGAAGGGTTGCCAGATCTCAAGGTTGAGCAGGCTTTTGAATTATCCGATGCTGCAGCTGAGCGCTCAGCTGCTGGTTGTACCATTCACCTGGACAAAGCACCGGTCATCGAATACATGAACTCTAATATCACGTTACTTAAGTGGATGATTTCACAAGGCTATGGAGATAAGCGCACCATTGCTCGACGCATTGCTGGCATGGAAAAATGGCTAGAAAATCCAGAACTAATGAAGGCCGATTCCGACGCTGAATACGCTGAAGTAATCGAGATCAACATGTCTGAAATCAAGGAGCCGATTTTGGCTTGTCCAAACGACCCTGATGATGTCAAAACACTTTCTGATGTAGCCAACACCAAGATTGATGAAGTCTTTATTGGCTCTTGTATGACCAATATTGGCCACTTTAGAGCGGCTGCACAATTACTCCAAGACAAAGATGAGATTGCCGCAGAGCTTTGGATTGCCCCACCAACGAAGATGGATGAGGAGCAACTCAAGAAAGAAGGCGTTTACGACACCTTCACTGCGATTACTGATCACACTGAAATGCCGGGTTGCTCTCTATGTATGGGCAACCAAGCGCGTGTCAATGAAGGCTCAACAGTGGTTTCAACCTCGACCCGTAATTTCCCGAACCGTCTTGGCGACAATACCGATGTTTATCTGTCTTCTGCGGAAGTGGCAGCTATTTCAGCACAATTGGGTCGCATCCCAACTGCCGAGGAATACCTTGAGCAGATGAGGGGCATTGAACCGCTTGCAGGCGAGATTTACCAATACTTGAACTTTGACCAAATTGGTGAATACACCGATTTAGCTGCCAACGTTCCTTTGGAAAACCTCTCAGCTTAAAACTGATAGAAAATCAAAAGCCCGCGTTTATTGCGGGCTTTTTTGTGGGTATAAAAAAACCGCGATGAACGCGGTTTTTAAAAAGCTTGATAAAAATTACTTAATCTTAGCCTCTTTGTAGATAACGTGTTTTCTTACAACAGGGTCAAACTTTTTAACTTCAACCTTCTCAGGGTGAAGACGCTTGTTCTTAGTTGTTGTGTAGTAGTGGCCTGTATCAGCCGAAGACACCAATTTAATTTTATCTCTCATAATATCTCCTTAAACCTTTTCGCCGCGAGTGCGGATTTCCGACAAAACAACATCAATGCCTTTTTTATCAACGATGCGCAAACCTTTTGCAGACAGCTTCAATTTAACAAAACGGTTTTCAGCTTCAACCCAAAAACGGTGTGTATGCAAATTTGGGTAAAAACGACGACGCGTTCTATTGTTCGCGTGTGATACGTTGTTACCGCTCATAGGGCGCTTACCAGTAACTTGACAGACTTTTGCCATGACGACTACCTACATAAATTCCAAAAAGGGTAAATTATACGCAAAAATTAGTCGTTTTTTAATTAAATTTCTATTTACTATCAGTATAAAAACTGTATCATAGCACCCTGCTGGAGGGATGGCAGAGCGGCTGAATGCACCGGTCTTGAAAACCGGCAAGGGCTAATACCCTTCTAGGGTTCAAATCCCTATCCCTCCACCACCAAACCCTACTCCCACTTGACCACATTTTTAATTCATGCCAAATTTAGGGCATATTCTGGCATGATTGGGTAGTTTCTGGCAGGATTCTGGCAGGATTCATTTAACCTTAATTGTTAAGGTACTTTTTTATTTTAAAAAGCGGCCTTTGACTTTGGTTTAATTATGTGAAACCTGTGGCTGTTAGTTTGTTAACCATAGGTTATTTAATTATTAACCAGTGGTTACGCAGCCGACCTAACCATCTTCAAAGAAGCCGTGTTTCTTTCCCACCTCTCCAAAGTCTTTGTGAAGGATTATGCAACTCATATCTCGCCCAGAACAATAACCTGCTCCTGAGTGCCAAGCCGTCTTTGGGATTTTTGTTTTTCACGCCCCCTTCTTGCCACACCCAGAATCGCTAGGGTAAATGCAATAATTTGTAAATAGTTAGACTGACCAGAGCCTCTGCAGATACTGAAATCGTCAAAATACCAAATACGCTGAGCAGCAAAAAATTACATATTTAGCTTTTAACGCTAAACGGACGACTTCCTCATTATTCTCTCTATTGTTATTTAGAATTAAGCAACAAGTTTTACAATCGCCCCGAAGTCCATTTCAAGCGCTGTGGTATATCGCTTAAGTTCAACAACGTCGAGGCGTCGATCGCCTGACTCAACTTTACTAATTAGGGAATGGGTAACGGCCAGTTTTTGGGCCAAGGCTCTTTGAGACAAGCCCAACTCAATGCGTTTGTCTTTCAGTGCGCCTCTGATTCTCGAATGAGTTTCAGAGTGTATTGATTCTCTTATGCCTGCATATTTCATCTGATGCCAAAATAGATCGGCCTCACAATCTATTTTCTTACCCTCGTTGGTTTGATGTCACTTAGCGTAAGCCAGTACGTAATCTTTAACTTACTCACTATTGGCCTTTAGAATTCACTATACGCCTTATAAGGACTAAAATGATCCTAATTTAGGTGTTTATTGACTGAGGATGGTCTTTCTGCACCAAGGGGGTGCATAGAATATGGAGCTTACAAGAAAGCTTGGAAGGGGGTCTTAAATGTAGAGATAAACAACACTACAAATAGCAACAAGCATTACCAACATTTTGAATTCGCCGTTCACTTCACACACTCCAACCTATTATTTTAATCGTAAAATTCCACTTTATCAATTGTCGGAATTAGCTCGTTATTTTCATTAATTCGGCCTTAAATATACAGATCATATTGACATATTGTTGTGTTTCAATATGAATCTTTGTTAGGGGCAAAAATGGAATGAGTATATCTTACTTTGTTTCCAATTTAGAAACAATTGTCATTTTTTTAATAATAAAAAATATATATAACAATCATAGCGTTAGGTCGCCCCCCCCTTAAGGGTCACTCACCACCCCTAAGATAAAGTGTTGGCAGGTCTTGTCTTGCCTTAACTAAAGCAAAATACCAACAAATATAACAAAGCCATTACTTAGTGTAAGTGGTGATCTGGCTTGACAAATAGCACATCAAGTTCTATTATGAACCTTAATACTTATTCAGGAGATAAAACCATGTTTGATTTGTCAATATTATTTGCACCATTTTTTGCACTCCTAGCAATTTTCGTAGTTTTCATGGGGGTCAAGACCATCCCTCAAGGTCACGAATACACCGTAGAGCGTTTCGGAAAATACACTCAAACTTTGCTACCTGGACTCAATTTTATAATTCCATTTGTGGATCGTATCAGCTCCAAGATCAACATGCGAGAGCAAGTGCTTGATATTGAAAAACAAAGCGTTATCTCAAAAGACAACGCTGTGGTGCAGTCAGATGGTGTGGTATTTTTCCAAATAGTGGATGCGGCAAAGTCGTTCTACGAGGTCAACCATCTACGCAATGCCATGCGCAACCTATGTTTGACCAATATTAGAACTGTTTTAGGCGCCATGTCTTTAGACGAAATGCTGTCTAATCGTGAAGAGATCAACACTAGGTTACTCACTGTAGTTGACCAAGCAACCAACCCTTGGGGTGTCAAAGTCACCCGTATTGAAATCAAAGACCTTGAGCCACCACATGATTTGGTCGAGGCGATGAGTCGACAAATGAAGGCCGAGAGACAGAAACGCGCAGACATTCTCGGGGCAGAAGGTCAACGCCAATCAGAAATATTGCGTGCCGAAGGGGAAAAACAAGGCGCGATTCTTGATGCCGAAGGCCGTAAAGAAGCGGCATATAGGGATGCAGAAGCCAGAGAAAGGCTAGCTGAGGCTGAAGCCAACGCAACCCGAATGGTTTCCGATGCTGTGCGCGATGGCGACATACAAGCCCTTAACTACTTTGTTGCCACCAAGTACACCGAAGCCTTGCAGGCGATTGCCTCGGCTGACAATCAAAAACTGGTATTGATGCCATTGGAGGCCTCGGCACTGATTGGCAGCTTGGGCGGTATCGGTGAGCTGGCTAAAGGTATACTTGACAAAGAGTAAACAACCAATTAACGGATAAATATCAATGGAAGCATTCTTTGCAAATATGGATTACTGGCATTGGCTGGTTTTTGGCCTCGCTCTGGTTATTATTGAATTATTCGCCTGGTCAACTTTTTTCCTGTGGATGGGTGTTTCAGCAATGATGACAGGCATTGTTAGCAAAATAATGCCCGACCTCTCATGGCAACTCGAACTGCTATTATTTTCAATCTTATCTATTGTTAGTATTCTTTTGGCAAAGAAATACTTCCCAGTGAAAACTATTGATAATGAACTCAACGCCCGCGCAGCAAGGCATGTTGGCAACATCTACACAGTTGTCTCAAATGATGAGAATGGCGCCAAAGTCAAGGTGGGCGACTCACTCTGGCTAGCCAAAGGCTGCGATATGCAGATTGGTCAAAAAGTTAAGGTAGTTGATACAGATTCGGCGACGCTAATTGTTGAGCCTGATGCGGACAACAATTAGTCAACAAACGGGCCGCACTGAATGATGGGCTCGTTGTGCGGTGTGCCGTAAAGCATCATTAAATGACAATCACTAGGCGCATGCAATAAAAGTATTTCATTGTCATCATCAAATAACAGCGCTTGAGACGGCGCAACAGTTTCTCCAGCACAATGCAACTCTCCACTAACAACATAAATTAAACCCCGCATGCCCGCAACACTCACCTCATGGCTTGCATTTTGAGTCATTCGAATGGATTGATAAATGGCTTTATTTTGCAACTTAACCGGTGATTGAGCGCCAACAATCGTCGTTATTAAAACGCCGCCAGCGTCAGAGGTGGGCAGCTCGTCTGCGTCGATAGACTGATAACTCGGGTCTATTTTTTTAGATTTTTTGGCTAAGTTAATCCACAACTGAATGCCATTAGTAATACCTTTAGCTTCCGGCATTTCAGAATGACTGATCCCATGCCCAGCACAAAAAATTTGCGCTCCACCCTCGACAATAACCGAATCATTGCCCAGGTTATCGTTGTGGCGCATAGCACCAGAAAACAAGTACGTGATAGCCTCAAAACCTCTATGCGGGTGAGTCGGAAAACCTTGCCCAACCTCTATTGCAAAATGATCGAACAACACAAAGGGGTCGTGATTCATCCTCGCACCGGAAATTGGAAAAAGACGATTTACTGTAACCCCTTCGCCTTCAGACATTATTTTTGCATTGAGTATTTCAATCACAGGTAGCCCTAGTAAGACCGTTGCAAGAATTGACCTTAGCTACAATCTCTAGATGCCGTACTGCTCACGGTAAGCTTCAATTTTATCAATAAGAGTCGCGTCATTCTGCCCCTTTAAGTAGGTGATTAAATGCGACAAACTGATAATACTAGCAACAGAGATGCCGAAATTTTGCTCAACTTCCTGAATAGCTGATAAGTCACCTTTGCCTTTTTCTTGGCGGTCCAGCGCCACAATCACACCCTTGGTTGTTGCTCCATTGGCAGCAATAATATCTTGCGCTTCGCGAATGGCAGTGCCCGCTGTAATCACATCATCAATAATAAGAATGTCACCCTCTAATGGGTGACCAACAATATTACCGCCCTCGCCATGAGTTTTGGCTTCTTTACGGTTAAAGCTGTAAGGTACATTTCTATTAAAACTGTCATTCAACGCCATCGCTGTCGCCGTTGCTAGTGGAATGCCTTTGTAAGCAGGGCCAAAAAGTACATCAAACTCAATGCCGCTCGCTTCAATCGCTTGAGCGTAAAATTTGCCCAATTGCGACAAGTGCTTGCCTTGGTTAAATAAGCCTGCGTTAAAAAAATACGGGCTAATACGCCCAGATTTCAGTGTGAATTCGCCGAACTTGAGTGCGCCGGTTTCCAACATAAAATCGACAAAATCCTTTTGATACTGTTGCATTGAATATTCCTAAACTATTAAAATGTTCCCGATGAGAATTATAACAATTAATGTCAATGGAATTCGAGCCGCTGAACGAAAAGGTTTTTTTGCATGGCTTGAAAAACAAGACGCCGATGTTGTCTGCTTGCAGGAAATCAAAGCACAAGAGGATCAACTCGATGAGCGTTTTTACCCAAAAGGCATGCATATTTATTACCACCCTGCTGAGCGCAAAGGATACAGCGGCACTGGTTTGTACTGCAAAACAAAGCCAGACCGTGTTCATTTTAGCGACTGGGATGACATCAATTTTGAAGGACGGCTGATCCAGGCGGATTTTGGCGATCTCACCGTAGCATCGCTTTACCTACCTTCCGGGTCTAGCAAAGAAGAAAGGCAAGCCTTTAAAATGGAGTTTATTACCGATCGATTTTTGCCTTATTTAAAAGAACTGCAAAACGACGGTAGAAAATACATTTTCTGTGGTGACTGGAATATTGCCCATAAAAAAATTGATTTGAAGAATTGGCGTGGCAATCAAAAAAATTCAGGCTTCTTGCCGGAAGAGCGCGCATGGCTAGATACTCTTTATGACGATGTTGGCTACATTGATGCCTTTAGAGAAGTCAATCAAGAAGAATTTCAATATACTTGGTGGTCAAACAGAGGACAAGCCTGGCTTAATAACACCGGCTGGCGATTGGATTATCAGGTTGTCAGTGGCAATTTGACTGGCACTGCCACTCATTGCGAAGTTTACAAAGATGAGCGTTTTTCGGACCACTCTCCCCTAATCATGGATTACTCACTATGAGCGACAATAAGCACTTACGCACCATTCAAAGCTTTGTTAGGCGCTCCGGTCGACTTTCAAAAGCACAGCGAATTGGCCTTAATGAGCTTTGGCCAAATTATGGCGTTGAAATTATTGATGGCGTTATGCTTGATTTTGACCAGCTATTTACCCAAAACCAAGACGTAATACTTGAGGTTGGTTTCGGCAACGGCGATAGTTTGCTTGAAATGGCCACAAACCAACCGCAAACAAATTTTTTGGGTATTGAGGTGTACGAGGCAGGCGTCGGTAGACTCATTAACGAAGCAAATAAGCACCAACTGAGCAATTTAAAGATTATTAAAAACGACGCAGTTGAGGTTTTAAGGCATCATATTAAAGACGACAGCCTTTCAGTTTTTCAATTGTTTTTCCCGGACCCATGGCATAAAAAGAAACACCATAAAAGACGCATTCTGCAAACAAGCCTACTTGACATGCTCTCTGACAAGCTCAAAACGCAAGGAACAATCCACATCGCCACCGATTGGGAAAACTACGCCGAGCACATTATGGAAACCATGGAGGCACACCCCCACTTTAAAAACACCCTCGGCGACCATATATATTCTCCAAGACCCGCGCATCGGCCGCTAACCAAATTTGAAAATCGCGGACAGCGACTTGGTCACGGCGTTTGGGACATTATTTTTACTAATACAAAAGGAGTTTAAATGTTATTTCCTTTATTTGTAGTTGTGACGTTACTGGAGATTTACGTACTGGTCAGTGTTGGTGACGCCATCGGCGGCTTCTCAACCGTGCTTCTGGTTGTTATCACTGCCCTCATTGGCTCTTCACTGTTAAAACACCAAGGCTGGTCAACCATGGCTAAAGCGCAAAAAAGTATGGCGGAAGGCAAAACACCGGCTTTTGAAATGATGGAGGGGGTGGTTATTCTAGTTTCTGGCGTTATGTTACTAACCCCTGGATTTATCACCGACACCGTCGGCTTACTGGGTCTGGTTCCACTGTCTAGAAGGTATTTTATAAACAACATTCTCGAGAAAAATGCCTCAAAGGTTTTCAATCAAAAAAACACGGTATTTATTCATAAGACACATCAGCCGCAGCAACCCCCGAGTGATAAAAAACGTGAGAAAAAGGACGACGCTATCGAGGGTGAATTTTGGGAAGACTAAAAACGCTAGACGATTGGCTGAGCTGGCAAGAAAGCCTGCACGCGTCTGTTATCGACCTTGGCTTAGAGCGCATTGAGATTGTTTATAAAAAGCTATTCCCGAATGGTGTCCCGTTTCACGTTATTACCGTTGGTGGCACCAACGGCAAAGGCTCAACCATTGCCTTCATTGATGGCGTTTATAGTCAGTCAGAATATAAAGTTGGGCGTTTTACTTCGCCGCACTTAATCGACTACAACGAGCGCTTTGCGATTGACGGTAAGCTAGCCTCTGACGAGATGATTATCAATGCCTTCGAGAAAATCGAGGCCATTCGAGGCGATGTTTCTCTTACTTATTTTGAGTTCTCAACTTTAGCAGCTTTGCAGCTTTTTGCAGCTGCCGATATTGACATTGCCATTCTCGAAGTGGGACTTGGCGGACGACTGGATTCCGTTAACGTGGTAGATAATGACATCTGCGTTATCACCAATATTGCCATTGACCACACAGATTACCTAGGCGACACGCGCGAGCTCATTGGTCGCGAGAAAGCAGGGATCATGAGAACAGGTAAACTGTGCATTTGTGGCGACGAAAACCCGCCAAAATCACTTGTTAATTATGCTAGAAAAATCAATGCTTTACTTGAGTTTATCAACAAACCCTATGCTGGAAAGATTGGCTTAGAAGGTGAGCATCAAAAACACAATGCAGGTGTTGCGTTGGGAGTTATTGAGACACTGCATTCTCGGTTTCCAGTTTCGTCTAATTTGATTGAATCCGGTTTTGAGAAAGCCAGGGTGGTGGCGAGATTTCAAAAAATGACCGTAAGTGGCAAGCAAGTGATTCTTGACGTCGCCCATAACTCAGCAGCAGTTGAAAAACTTGTCAACACCCTACAAACCTCTGACGCCAAAACAGTGGCTATTTTCTCAGCGCTTGCTGACAAAAATATCGACGATATGATTAACCTAGCAAAAGACACGTTCACTCATTGGTTTTTGGTGCCGCTTGATGTTGAGCGAGCCATTCAAATTGAGCTTTTGCATGGAAAGTTTAACGCCTCATTGACAACAACGGTTTGTCAAGATATGAGTAGCGCAATCAACAATGCCTTGGCTTTAGTTGATGCAGAGCGAATTGTTATTTTTGGCTCGTTCCATACAATCACCGATGCAACACTCATTCTAAGAGAAAATTAAGCGCTTTTTCCTTTAGTACCACCCAAAGAAACTATTGTAAAATTAGCGCTATCAGGCAGGGAGTCCATGGGCGATTTTTTTAACAATTTATGGAATGCAATCAGTCTATTAGTTTGGTCAGATTGGCTCACCCTTTTGATTCTCGTCTGCTTTGTTATCAGAGGCTTTATTCAAGGTCTTGCCAAGGAATTAATTAGCCTTGTTTTCCTCATTTTTGCCATCCTTCTTGCTTGGTTTTTCTACGAAGGACTTGCCAACACATTACTATCAAGTCCAAACGCCTCTGACGGAAAATCCGTATATGGACTCGCCTTTGGCGCCATTGTTTTGGGGTTTTGGCTAACCAAAAAAGCCTTATATAAACTCACTGAGGCCGCTTCCTATGTCAGCAATCCCTGTGCGCTTAACAGCTGTGTCTCAATCGCCATTTTCCTTGGCGTCATAGCCGTTGTTTCCTGGAATTATATTGGTGTTTTAGCCGACCTAGAAATGCTGGGCGTTGTCATTGAAAACAGCGGCATTCGGACTTGGGTTTCTTTTGCTGTAATTTATGCCGTTATCTTTATCGGTGCAAGAGCCCTTGTACGCCTACTAAACATTACAATTGGCACAGAGCAGCCCTGTCTTTTGGCGCCGTTTTTTGAAAGAATACTGAACACCCTAAGCAGTGTTGACAACCTTCTCAATGCACGCAATATTGTTGGCATCAAAAACAAATTCTTAGGTGCTTTTGTAGGCCTTTTCAAAGGGGGTCTGTCTGTTCTTATTATTGTATTAGTACTACAAAGCGTCAGTTGGGTAAGTCAGCAATATTTCTGGATCGAAACGCAAGGCGCCCTTAGAACATTCCAAGACTGGAGTGTGGATATAAAACCAAATTTATCAGAGCATTTGCTCTTTGTCGAACTAGAGCCTGGCGATAAAATCATTGCTGAGCAACCCATAGAAACAGAGGAATAAATTATGTGCGGTATTGTTGGAATACTCTCCACCACCAATAAAGAAGTTGGCGTCTATATCTACGACGCATTAACAATCATTCAACACCGAGGTCAGGATGCGGCAGGCATTACCACGGCAGATAAAGGGCGATTTTTTATGCGCAAAGGCAATGGCCTAGCTCGTAACGTCTTTAGGACCCGCCATATGGCAATGCTCAAGGGCGATATGGGTATTGGACATGTTCGTTACCCAACCGCTGGCAGCTCTTCAGGCGCTGAAGCACAACCATTCTATGTCAATTCACCTTACGGTATTGCTTTTGCTCATAATGGCAATCTGACTAATACCGACGCCCTGGCCAAAGAATTGTTTGAACAAGATCGAAGACACACCAATACTAACTCCGACTCTGAAATTTTGCTAAATGTGCTGGCCAGTGAAATTGCCAAACAACAAAAAAGCCGAATTGATGAGGAGGATATTTTTGCCGCTGTTGGCAAGCTTCATCAAAGAGTCAAAGGAGCTTATGCGGCGATTGGAATAATTCCGGGTTACGGCATTTTCGGCTTTAGAGACCCTAACGGCATTAGGCCTCTAATATTGGGCGAGAGAACAACCGAGAAAGACACCAAATACATGCTTGCCTCCGAAAGTGTTGCGCTGACTGCATTAGGATACACCATTACCCGGGATGTCGAGCCAGGAGAGGTTGTTGTTATCGACAGAAAGGGTAAGATTCACGCGCAACAATGTGCCAAAAACCCAGAGCTAACGCCCTGTATTTTTGAATTTGTGTATTTTGCAAGGCCCGATTCAATCATTGACAAAGTTTCGGTTTACAAATCACGCCTAAGGATGGGTGATCGTCTTGCCGACAAAATCAAAAAAGACTGGAAAGATGAGACTATTGATGTGGTCATCCCTATTCCAGACACCTCTCGCACCGCTGCACTGCAACTCGCCTATGAGCTGAATGTAAAATACCGTGAAGGATTTATTAAGAATCGTTACATTGCAAGAACCTTTATCATGCCCGGGCAAAAAGAGCGGAAAAAATCGGTCCGTCAAAAATTGAGCGCTATTGGGCTGGAGTTCAAGGGCAAAAACGTGCTGCTGATTGACGACTCGATCGTTCGTGGCACAACCAGTAAAGAAATTGTGCAAATGGCAAGAAATGCTGGAGCCGCCAAAGTCTTTTTTGCCTCTGCCGCACCTGCCGTGCGCCACCCCAATGTTTACGGCATCGATATGTCCAGTAAAAATGAATTTATTGCTCATAACAAGAGCACCGAAGAAGTTTGCACAGCAATTGGCGCTGACAAACTGATTTATCAAGATTTGGACGACTTAATTTGGTCGGTTCAACATGGCAATCCGGACATCAAAACATTCGATTGTTCATGCTTCGATGGCAATTACGTTACCAAAGATATTGATAGTGCGTATTTGGACAACATTGAGGCACTACGCTGCGATAAGGCCAAGCAACAGCACGAGACCAACGAAAGCTCTGAAATGATCTGCAATGATGTAGAATAAGGTCAACTCACATAAATAATCATGACAGAAAGAAAATTCGAAACCATTGCTATTAGAGAAGGCCATAGAAAAACAGGCGAACAAGAGCATTCACCGGCCATTTTTCTAACGTCCAGTTTTACTTTTGACAGCGCAGAACAAGCAGCCACACGCTTTGCCAAAGAAGAGCCGGGCAATATTTACACTAGGTTTACCAACCCCACTGTTGATGCATTTCAAAACCGCCTAGCGGCACTCGAGGGCGCTGAAGGGTGTCTAGCAACATCTAGCGGCATGTCTGCTATATTTGCAACTTTGATGGCGCTACTCAAATCGGGCGATCATATTGTTGCTTCTCGCTCCATGTTTGGCACAACCATTGTATTGCTTAACGATATTATCTCCAAATTCAATATTGGGGTGACCTTTGTCGACTTGGCTGACATCAGCGCCTGGGAACAAGCGGTCCAACCAAACACCAAAATTTTCTTGCTGGAAACACCATCCAACCCTTTGGGGGAGGTGGTCGATATTCGCGCATTAGCAAAAATAAGCAATAAAAACAACATCGTATTAGCGGTTGATAACGTCATTATGACACCCGCTCTGCAACAACCATTGGCGCTGGGCGCAGACTTGGTGATTCATTCCGCGACAAAATACATAGATGGGCAAGGCCGCTGCTTGGCCGGCGCAATTGCTGGCAGAAATGAATTACTTGAGGATATTGGTGGCTTCATCAGGACAACCGGACCAACGCTTAGCGCTTTTAACGCTTGGATTTTAATTAAAGGCCTGGAGACACTGTCGCTTAGAATGAAGGCGCATTGTGAAAACGCAAGCAAACTTGCCAACTGGCTAACGGAGCAAGAGTTTGTTGAAAAAGTCCATTATTTAGGCTTAGAGTCGCACCCCAGCCATGAGGTGGCTAAGTCACAACAATCCGGTTTTGGCGGTATTGTCTCATTTGAAGTCAAAGACGGCAAGAAAGGCGCTTTTCGTCTCATCAACAACACCAATATACTCTCCATCACCGCAAACCTTGGTGACACAAAAAGCACGATTACGCACCCGGCAACCACCACACATGGCCGCCTAAGCGATGAAGAAAGAGCGCAGAGTGGAATCACTGATGGATTGATTCGCATCTCTGCAGGACTTGAAGATATCGGCGATATTATCTCCGATTTGAAGCCTTAACTTGGATTTAACACATCTGTCAATTATGATAAAATTCCCGCTACAAAGGGAATTTCAACACTTATGAATCAAAATAGCTATTCTTATGAAGATTTAATCCGTTGCGGTAACGGCGAATTATTTGGGCCCGGAAATGCCCAACTACCAAAACCACCAATGCTAATGTTTGATCGGATTACCGAAATATCTGACGAAGGTGGTGAATACGGCAAGGGCACTATTACAGCGGAATTAGACATCAACCCTGACCTGTGGTTTTTTGATTGCCACTTTAATGAAGATCCAGTTATGCCGGGTTGCCTTGGTGTTGACGCCATGTGGCAACTGGTGGGCTTTTTCTTGGGTTGGCTCGGTGGCCCAGGCAGGGGTCGCGCACTCGGTGCCGGGCATATCAAATTTACCGGTCAAGTATTGCCGACCAATAAAAAAGTGACTTACAAGATCAACCTCTCACGAGTCATTGCGCGAAAACTCTACATGGGCATTGCCGATGCAACAATGGAAGTTGATGGAAAAGTAATCTACGAAGCCACCAACCTTAAAGTTGGCTTATTCACTGACACCTCCGCTTTCTGATGAAGCGCGTCGTTATCACTGGCATGGGAATCGTTTGCAGTCTTGGCAAAAACAAGACTGAAGTACTGGAATCCCTTAAAGCGGCCAAATCAGGTATTAAATTCAGTGAAAAATACGCCGAAATGGGTCTTAGATCCCATGTTCATGGCGAGCTGCCTGAAGTAGATGCCAAAGCAGTTATCGACCGTAAAATGCTACGCTTTATGGCCGACGCCTCTATTTATAACGCTCTAGCATTAGATGAGGCCATTAAACAGTCTGGCTTAACGGAAGAGCAAGTATCCAATGAGCGCACCGGATTAATCACCGGCTCTGGTGGCGCCTCAAACCAAAACGTTGTTGAAGCAGCAGATATTCTAAGAGAAAAAGGCATTAAACGTGTTGGTCCGTACCGAGTGCCACCAACCATGGGTTCAACCACTTCGGCTTGTCTTTCTACACTTTTCAAAATTAAAGGCATTAATTATTCAATTACTTCAGCCTGCTCTACCAGTGCACACTGCATTGGTAACGCCATGGAACAAATTCAACTAGGCAAGCAAGATGTTGTTTTTGCCGGTGGTGGTGAAGAGCTTGATTGGTCACTAACGATGCTATTTGATGCCATGGGCGCATTATCATCTAAATACAACGACACTCCCGATAAAGCCTCAAGAGCCTATGATGCAAACCGTGATGGCTTCGTTATTTCCGGAGGCGGCGGCGCATTGGTGCTTGAGTCTCTTGAGCATGCGCAGGCTCGAGGTGCGCATATTATTGCCGAACTTACAGGCTATGGTGCAACATCCGATGGTTACGACATGGTCGCTCCATCAGGCGAAGGCGCAAAGCGCTGTATGCAATTAGCAACCAGTACGGTCAATGGGCCGATTGACTACATTAATGCACACGGCACTTCAACGCCCGTTGGCGACATGAGAGAACTTCAAGCCATTAAAGAAGTATTTGGCAACGACATACCTATGGTGGGCTCGACAAAATCGCTTTCTGGGCACGCTCTAGGTGCTGCAGGCGTCAACGAGTCTATCTACTCACTGCTGATGCTCGAGCATGGTTTTGTTGTTGAGTCGGTCAATATCGAAACACTCGATGAAGAGGCCGAGGGTGTGCCGATTGTTAGAGAAACCAAAGAGGTCTCCCTTAATCGAGTGATGTCCAATAGCTTTGGTTTTGGTGGTACTAACGCTTGCTTGGTTTTCGAGAAGTTTACTGATTAACTAGATTCTACGGTCTAGCGTCAATTTCCTTATCTTCTTTTTCCGAAGGCAACATGTCTGCCTTAGAAATACCTAGTGCCAGAATCATTGAGCTCGCGACATAAATAGACGAGTAGGTGCCAATCACAACACCAATCAGTAATGCGCCCGCAAAGCTGTGAATCACCTCACCACCCAAATAGAACAAGGCGACAAGAACAAGCAATGTTGTCAATGACGTCATTATTGTGCGTGACAAGGTTTGATTCAGCGCATCATTAATAATGGGCTTAGGCTCAACTTTGCGTGTCGACAAAAAATTCTCTCTTATGCGATCAAAAACAACAATCGTATCGTTAAGCGAGTAACCAATCACCGCTAAAACAGCCGCTAAAACAGTTAGGTCAAAATCAATTTGAAGGGCTGAGAAAATACCCAATACAATAATAACATCGTGAACCAACGCTGCAATTGAGCCCAAAGCAAAGCGATACTCGAATCTGAAGGCAACATAAATAAGAATGCCGATCAAGGCGTAAAGCATTGCAAGACCGCCGTCATTTGTGAGCTCCTCACCCACTTTTGGACCAACAAACTCTACTCGACGCATCTCCACGCCCTCGCCCAGCATGCGAATAATATCGGAGCTTAATTTAGCAGAAGATGCTTGTTGTGGCTCGAGTTGAATTAACACCTCGGTATCCGAACCAAAATATTGCACGTTCGTGCCTTGGTAGTTTGCCTCATTGAGCTTTGCACGAATATCTTCAAGATCGGCGGTTTGTTGGTAGCCAACCTCAATCAATGTGCCGCCGGTGAAATCGATACCCAGTTTAAGCCCTTGAACCGACAACGAAACAATTGATGCCAGCAACAAAACGGCAGAAAAAATCATCGCCAAGTGGCGTCTATTGACAAAGTCAATATTTGGAATATTTAGGGACTTCAAACTCATATCGCTAACTCCTGTACTTTTTTACCGCCGTAAATAAGATTAATCAATGCACGGGAAACCACGATCGCTGTAAACATCGAAGTGATAATACCAATTGACAAGGTCACTGCAAAGCCTTTAATTGCGCCCGTACCAAAGCCAAATAAAACAATGGATGCTATCAGCGTGGTGATGTTTGCATCGGCAATGGTCAGTAATGCTTTCTCATAACCGGCTGAAATGGCTTTTTGAATGTTGCTGGTCGACTTTAACTCTTCCTTGATGCGCTCAAAAATAAGCACATTGGCATCAACCGCCATACCAACCGTGAGCACGATGCCGGCAATACCGGGCAATGTCAGTGTTGCTTGAATTAGTGACAATACGGCAACAATTGTCACCAGATTCAACGTCAGTGCCACATTGGCAACTAGACCAAAAACGCGATAACGCCAAGCCATGAAAACCAATACCAAACCAAAACCAACCAACACAGATAAAAAGCCTTTGGCAATATTGTCAGCACCCAAACTTGGGCCAATGGTGCGCTCTTCAATAATTTCAATTGGCGCAGAAAGAGAGCCGGCTCTCAACAATAAAGCAAGATTTCTGGCTGCTCGTGCACTCTCCATCCCTGTAACTTGGAAGCGATTGGAAAAAGTACCCTGAATTGTTGCGGCATTAATAATGTCCTGCGTCTTGGTGCGCAACTTAACCATCTCTCCATCTTCAAGCACAGTTTCGACTTTGTTCTCAATATAAACAACTGCCATTCTATGATTAATGAATTCTTTAGTTGTTTCCAGCATCGAGCGCCCGCCTGGGCCATCAAGCTGAATGTTTACCATTGGGGCATTATTCTGATCAATACCAGAAGAAGCGCCAGTAATATTTTCACCGGTTGCAATCACAGAGCTTTTAAGGAGTAGCGGTCTGCCATTCTTAAAGTAATATAACTTCGAGCCAACAGGGGCTTTGCCTGTACTTAGCGCTAATTGAAGGTCGTTCTTTTCATCAACCAGCCTGAACTCAATAGTTGCAACAGCACCCAAAATCTCTTTTGCTCTGGCGGTATCCTGCACGCCAGGCAATTGCACAACAATTCGCTCTGAGCCCTGTTGTTGAATAATAGGCTCGGCTACACCCAGCTCATTTACACGATTACGCAATGTTGTTATGTTTTGGCTTAAAGCAGTTGATTTTGAAGCTTTTATAGCTGCAGGTGTTATCTCTAAACTAAGTTGAAGCTCAGATTCGCTGCCCTCGACGATTTGCATGTCACGTAACTCATCTTTTATCAGTAACTTTCCTTGCTGTTTTGATTCTTCGGATTTAAAGGTAACTAGTAAACTATCGCCCTCATTGCGGATACTCTTATACAGGCGATCCTCACGAAGCAGTGATCTGAGTTCATTGTAATACCGGTCAATCGACATAGCCACAACAGCCTCCATGTCAACCTCAAGAAGAAAGTGTACACCGCCCCTTAAATCTAGACCCAAAGACATAGCACGACCGCCCAAGTCTGACAACCACTGTGGCACCGAAGGCGCTAGATTGAGCGCGACAACATAGTTGCGACTCAACGTCTCTTTTAATAAGGTCTGAGTGGAAAGCTGCTGCTGAGACTGCGAGCTTTCAAAACGAATCAAAATACGATTGTCCGACAGCCCAATCGACTTATAGCCAACTGTATTCGTCGAGAGCGTTTTTTCAACCGCGGCCAAATCTTGCTCGCCAATACTGGCATCACCAGCGCTGGAGATTTGGATTGCCAAATCAGAGCCATAAATATTCGGCAGTGCATACAGTGCTGATAATAAAAGGAAAAAGGCAATTAGTGCGTTTTTCCAGCCAGAGTAATGATTCATTTTATTTTTTCTTCAACCTTAAGTTTAAACAGTACCTTTAGGCATTTTATTGTTGATGCCTTGCTTTTGCACCTTAACAACAATACCGGCGGCAATCTCCATGTCTGCAAAGGACTCGTCAACAGAAGTAATTTTTCCAACGATACCGCCATTGGTTACCACTTCATCGCCTTTTTTTAATTCACTCAAAACTTTCTTATGATCTTTAGCGCGCTTTTGCTGTGGTCTGATGAGTAAAAAGTACATCAAAGCAAACATAGCTATCAAGATAAATATTTGTTGGTCCATTGTTGTTCTCCAAAAAAGTTAAGTCAATTATTTTATAGTAGTTAAGCCACCCATGTAGCTTTGCAAGACTTCTGGTATGGCTATACTGCCATCCGCTTGCTGATAATTTTCAATTACCGCCACCAGTGTGCGGCCCACTGCAAGGCCCGAGCCATTCAGTGTGTGTAACAGTTCTGTATTATTGGTCTCGGGATTTTTCCATCTCAACTGCATGCGTCGCGCCTGGAAATCTTCAAAACAAGAGCACGATGAAATTTCGCGATAAGCCGATTGCCCTGGCAGCCACACCTCAAGATCGTAAGTTTTTGCTGAAGAAAAGCCCAAATCGCCGGTGCACAAAATCACCTTACGATAAGCTAATTTTAATGCCTGTAAAATTCCCTCTGCATGAGATGTTAATTGCTCCAATACTTCGTAAGAAGACTCGGGCTTTGAGACTTGCACCAACTCTACCTTTTCAAACTGGTGTTGACGAATTAATCCTCTTGTGTCACGACCGTAAGCGCCTGCTTCTGAGCGAAAACAAGGCGTGTGGGCGACAAACTTTAATGGAAGATCCGACTCTTTGATGATCGAATCACGCACCAAATTAGTCACCGGAACCTCGGCCGTAGGGATAAGATAAAGCGATTTGGCCTCACCCTCTTCACCTTTCAAGCTGGTTTTAAACAAGTCTGCTTCAAATTTTGGCAACTGACCTGTGCCAGTCAATGAATCGGCATTGACCAAGTACGGCACATAAGTCTCAGTGTAGCCATTAACATCGCTGTGCTGATCAAGCATGAATTGTGTCAACGCTCGCTGAAGTTTTGCCAACTTGCCTGTTATCACCACAAATCGTGTGCCCGAGATTTTTGCCGCTGTGGCAAAGTCCAAGCCGAGCTTTTCGCCTAGATCAACATGATCTTTTACGTCAAAATCGTATTCGCCAGGCTCGCCCCAGGTCGACACTTCAATATTATCGTCCTCACTGTCGCCGTGTGGCACTGAAGGGTGGGGGATATTGGGCATTGACATTGCAATATCATCAATTTGATTTTGAATTTTTTGTAATTCAGCCTTGCTGGCTTCCAATTTTGTGCCGAGATTTGAAACTTCATTCAGTAATGGTTTAATATCCTCACCGGCGGCCTTTGCTTGGCCAATAGCTTTCGATCGAGTATTGCGTAAATTCTGCAATTCTTGGGTTTCTACTTGGACAATTTTTCTCTTTGCTTCAAGCGCCTTAAAGGCCTCTACATCGAAGTTGTAATCTCTTCTGTTGAGTTGCTCTACAACATAATCAAGGCTGTCTCTTAATTGCTTACTTGCTAACATAACTAAATTCTATTAAAACCTTGCAATATCAACATTTAACAATGCTCGATACTGCTGGAAAACGTAAAGCAGAGATTATACTATGCCCGTTGCAATTAAAGGCACCGATACACGCCCAGAAGTAGGTATTGGAAGGCGCCAAATATGCGTTTCAAACAACACCAAACTATCAATTGGTCATTATGAAGCATTAATCGGCAACTCGGTCGTATGCTTCACTTCGGTAATGCCCACGTGACTCTGAGCTTCCAGAATATGAGGGAGTTTTAGTAAGCGCTTGCGTAAAAATTGCTCATAACTTTGAATGTCTTTAGTAACAATACGAAGCGAATAGCGACGCAACCGGCATTGACCGTCAAGATACTCACTTCCCGGCAAGTTGTTGAAAGAGTCTGACAATTGCGTCACGTGATTTTTGCTAAGTTGCCCCAATTCTAATAAAAAATCTTTAGTGTTCTGCATAGCCACCCCTTTGCTGCTTTAAGTGCTATTAGTTTAAAGACTGCACTGGGGGTATTGTTGTGCGCATTATGCGCACAAATAGCATTATATTGATGAATAAATTTAATAAACTATAATTATTTAGATTAATTATGCTTATTATTGGCATATTACCAATAGAGGTGATTCAATCTATTGCGATTGAGCGCGAAGTTTTGCCATATGCTCTTCTCTAAAGGCTTCGTCACTGAGCGCTTTCGGCGTTAAGAATTCAAGGTCAATATCCACACCGAAAGTAATTTTATCAATTTTCATATTGGTAAGGCGCTGACTGACTAAATTCATAAACCCAAGGCTCTTTGCCACCCAAGTTTGATTTATATATTCAATAGAGCCCGCTTGAATCCTTTTAATCATATTTCCCTGCTGATCAAATATTTGCACTTTTAAAGCCACAAGGCGCTCTGTATCAATCCACGTTTGTGTTTTACCATTGCTGCTTTTACTGAGGCGATCAGCGTTTGGCGTTGACTCAATCACCGCAACAGGCCTGTCTTTGTATTTTCCTGTCTCAATAATCTCATATGTGTAGTCATCAAGCTTACCGACCTCCTGATCTTCCAGTGAGATTTCAGTTCCAAATAGACTGGCTGCTTCGGTGTTGTCGCCCTCGCCTTGACTAACTGCAATCTTCTTTACCTTGCCAAGTGCTGGCAAATAAAGCCAAGTCTCATTTTCTTTATCACTGTCGTTGTATGCATAACTCAGCATACCGATACCTTTTTCATACTCAGGCGCCACCACCATAATAAGTGAACGGGTATCCAAATTGTCTTCACCGGTATTAATTTGCGCACTCTCAATGATCTTTACACGAGGATTTTCAACACACTTTAGCTTGCCACCGGAGGTGCCGTATTTACAGGTAGTTATAATCATGCCGGTGAACGCAGAATCTGCTGTTTTTCTTCTATTGTCGTCCACTTTTTGCATCAACTCAATCGCGCTCAGGCCAGTATCAGCGGATACAATTGGGCTAACAAGCATCAATGCTGCACTAATAAAAGTTACAAGTAAAGTTCGAGCAGTCATTCAACGCCTCCGTTAAAATTTAAATTATCATCAACATTTTTCTCGCCAAATTTTGGTTTAAAAATCATAATCAGAGCGGGGAAAAACAACAAATCACACAAAAGAGCGACAAAAATTGCAAGCGAACCAAAGGTGCCGATTTTTACCAGGCCCAAATGATCGCTAAAGCTTAACATAAAAAAGCCACAACCCAAAATTAAAGTGGTAAATGTCACCGCTTGACCCACCTCTTTAATGGCATCTATCAATGCAATCTTCATACTATTGGTGGCCACCAATGCCATGCGATAATGACTAATAAAGTGAATGGTATCGTCCACCGCAATGCCGATAATAAGCGGCGCTATAATTAACGTATCTGTATCCAGCGGCAAGTCCAAAAGTCCCATAAGTCCAAATGCCAGCGTTGCCGGTATAAGGTTTGGAATAATAGACATCACGCCCGCTTGCAGCGAGCCCAGAGTTACCATTAACAATGCACTAATCACAACAGCAGCAATCGCCAAGCTCTTAAATTGAGAATGACTAAGGTCATCAGCCAGTTTCATCATTAATGCAAAGCTACCGGTAATTTGCACTTGCATCTGAGGATAGTGCCGCTCAAGTCCAGCAAAAGCATTGTCAATATCACGCTGCATATCGTCAAAAAACAAAGCGTATTCAGTCGAGCCAGCGTTCCGCAGCTGTACGCTGATATGACTCTTAGAGTAGTCATCGCTGACCAATGCTCGACGTTCTTTTGGATTGGCGCTATTGAATAAATACAGCAGTTGCGAAACCGTTGTTTTATCATCAGGAATAGAGCGGTAACGCTCGTCGCCCTGCATAATGGAATGCGTCTCTTTCACTAAATCCGCCAACGAATTACTGCGAATAATATAGTCGCCATAATTTTGCTGCAGTGTCTTCTGAAGGTCGCTCATTACCCTTAACACCTCAGGCTCCATCATTGCATCCGACTCACCCATTTCGAGCATGATTAGCATACTGCCAGAGCCCATCATATGCTCGTCGACAATATCGTAAGCCGTTCTAATCGGTACATCTTCGGAGAAGATTTCAACAATATTAGAGTCAATTTTAACTTGCGAGGCGCCGTACAGACAGACGCCAAAAATACTAACAAACACCACTACGATGAGGTGACGAAAGCGCTCGACAAATCCAGGTATTTTATCCAACAAAGGCTGTAACCATACCGCGCTCAGTAGCCATACCAAGCCCAATTTTCTCGCAAGAAATTGCAATGGCTTGATGAGCAAACAGAGAAAAGTCAAGACATAATTATTGATTTTTATTAGGCGACCGATGAAACCACTCACTTGTTGCTTTTGTGTTTTTACAATCGGCAGCGGATGCCAATAATCCAGCAAAACTGGCAACAGGTAGATGGTATAGAGAAAGGCCATCAGTACGCCGGCAGCAGAAGATAGGCCAAAATTGGCAAACTGCGCCATACCAGTGGCGGCAAGAGATGACATGCCAGCCATTGTGGTAATAGTGGTTAGTAAAATGGGTACACCGGTTTTTCCGTAAGCATGGCTCAATGCTTCATCATGAGCCTCGCCCTCACGGCGAAAAAACATATAGCTGCTCATCACGTGCACACAATCAGCAACGCCCACCGCAACCACCAACATCCCTGTTAAAGCTATCAACGTTGAGGCTGTGATATTCAGCCAGCCAAAACTGCCAATGACAAAGAGCACGCTCATGCCAATTGCCAATTGCGGCAATACAACCGCTGAAGCCGAGCGGAAAAGCGACCACAGCAACACATTGATAACCACGACCATACCGATCAGCAATAAACCCGCGTGAATCATTGTATCCCAAGCCAATTCAGTCATCGAAGCATTGCCTATCGGATAAAAATCAAATTGCTCAAGAAAGTAATCTTGTTTATATATACCCGACACTGCTGGCATAAAAGTCAGATATAGGTTTGGGTCGAGCTCCGAAAACTTGACTTCTTTTACGAGCGCCCCCTCATCCACTGAGGCCGTAAAATTATCAAAGACCGCGTCAAGAGCATCCTCTTCAAGCAAGAGATTGTTTTGACTGTCAGTGTCAAGAACGGGTATCGTGCCAAAATCTGTTTTAATCGATAGCGCACCGAAACGATGATCTCTGGAAAACATAAACAAAGGCAATGCACTTTGAGCATTTGCCAGTTTTTTAATCTGGCTGAGCGTGTACTGATCCGTTGGGATATTGCGCGGCACTAATAGTGGTGCACTAAGTGTATCGCCCTCACTTTTTTGAATACGAATATTGGTCAGCGATTGAACACGTTTAATATGGCCGAGCACTTCAACTTGCTCCAATGTCAAACCATACTTATTCGATATAATTTGAGGATCAAGATGTTGCGCGTCGGCAAGTGCGTCTGTTAACTCAGAGATGAGCGCCAGAGATTGGTGCGAGAATACGTCACCGTCTTTAGCTTCATAAACAATAAACAGTCCGTCGTCACTACCAAATTGTTGACGAAACTCACTTAGTGCGTCCAGAGCAGGATCGCCTTTTTCGAACCAAGATTCAATCGAAAAATCTAGGGTAAAGCGGTTGGCCCCAAAGACCATAAAAACTGTGGAAAGCAATGCCAAAACAAGCACTATTTTGCGATGTGGCCTGAGTTGATCAGGTACTTTTGCAAAATAATGACTTAGAGCTAGCAGTAAATTTTTCATTAAAAATGATTGTGTTTAATATGAATGTTTCCAGCCACAATTCTATCAGTTATTAAACCCTTTAATAGGGTTTAATATGCCCTCAATAATTATTCAAATACACTGGTTGATTCATATTTCGACACCACCCCCTACATATATCTATAAAAATAATATACAGTTAAAAAACAACCAAAACACCGCCTATCGCAGCGCCGGAAAGGGCAACCAATGTGTATGGCCAGTGCACAATTCCAGAAAGTGAAAAGATTATAAATGCAGCAAAAGATATTATCGCGCCCAATAAGTTTTCTAGCGCATTATTTAAATGTATGTCATGAAAACCGGTCAGCTGCAAACTCGCCATTAGCATAATTCTCAAGCCACCACCAAAAAAAGCCACCATACAGTGCCACTATGAATTCAAAAATCCAGACAGAGAAAAAGCAAGACAGTTACTTGAGCAGGCGCTTGTGTTATTTGCTAATGAAGTGGCTTGGCGTCAAAGGATTGCAGTTGAACTGTTGCCAGAGCTAAACAGTTCTGATAACAGCCTTAAGAGTAGTGTGGGCGCTAAATTACAAGAAAAGCTCAGCGAAGGTCAGGCGAAATACATCGCCAGCTGCCTAGCTAACCATAAGGATATTTCATTAGCCTTTTAGTGTTCTACGATTCCAGTAAATAATCACTGGTGTTATCAGTAATGTTGGTGCAACCCATGCAATCCAAGCAGGGTCTGTAGATACGTTTACAACAAAGGTGGCGGTGACTGTTGCAATCGTACCAGCCAGCATATTGGTAAGGTGCCTCGCAATCCTTTTATTGCCAATCGTGCGCCTTGAAATATGGCTCTTAAGGTCCACCAAGCCCAACACCAAGGCAGCCACAGTAAAAATCGACAATGTCACCCACATATCGCTGCCTTCAGCATAAATAACATAAGCGCCGACAGCCATTGTGAGTCCTGTTAAGAGCATAATAAACACCGCAATCCAATCCAATTTACTTGGCCTGCCAGAGCGATTAACGGCAAAACGCCAGCCAGCAAAAACCAGATAACTACTAAAGAGCGCTATCAGAAATAAAAACATTTTTTCGCTGATGATGGCCATGGGTATTGCAGTGACGCCAATTGCTGCCATGCCTAGAGCGTAAATACGTCCAACTTTGCGATGAAAGTTGGAGCCTTTTTTACTCGATACCGCAATCAGTGCACAAATCAAAGCGACCGAGCCACCAGCAATATGCACGAATAACAACATTTCTTTCATCTTGATCTATATGTGAGTAAATGTCACATGATAGCACAAGCTAAGAGATTACGAAACTAGCCTGACACGGAACGAGCGGCCCTTTAACTTGCCATTAGAGAGTTTTTTCAATGCCGGCTTAATCGTGTTTAAGCTCACCGCCACATATGACCAATTAGCAGAAACGTTGATTTTTCCAACCGAATCGCCTGGAATGCCGTTCTCACCCGTCAAAGCGCCCACAATATCGCCTGGGCGAAGTTTTTGTTTTTTTCCGCCATCAATTTTTATTGTAGCCATTAATGGCTTTTTTACTGGCTTGTTCAACAAACTTTCTGAGGGTAAAGGGTCGCTGAATTTGCTCGAATCAATGCCTAGCTCTAGCGCATCCACTTTGTGTATTTCTCTATTACTGTACAGCGTGCATGCAATACCCACGCTGCCCGCTCTGCCGGTACGCCCGATACGGTGTACATGCGTTTCTGGGTCGTGAGCAATATGGTAGTTGATGACCAAATCAAGCGCATCAATATCCAATCCTCTAGCGGCAACATCGGTTGCCACCAACACCGGAATGCTTTTATTGGAAAACTGGATCAGCGCCTGGTCACGCTCCCGCTGATCAAGATCGCCATGAATCGCCAGCGCGTAAAAACCCCAGTCGTTGAGCTCGTCCGCCACATCTTGAGTATCGCGTTTGGTGTTGCAAAAAATCAGGGCGGAATTCACGCTATGCTTTGCCAATAATAAACGCAGAGCTATCATTCTCGAAGATGCATCACTCACTTGATGAAAAACCTGCTTAATAGTTTCTTCATCGTGTGTAGAGGGCGCCTCAACAGTGATTGGATCGAGCATAACACGCTCGGCAATCGATTCAATTTCCCGAGGAAAGGTTGCACTAAAAAGCAGCGTTTGTCGATTGGTCGAAATACAATCGATAATATCATCAATTGTGTCCTGAAATCCCATGTCCAACATTCGGTCAGCCTCATCCAGCACCAAAGTACTTACCGAGCCGAGTCTTAATGTTTTCTTGTGCAGATGGTCATTAATTCGCCCGGGCGTGCCCACCACAATATGGGCGCCACGCTCAAGCGAGCCAATTTGTGGGCCGATCGGCACACCGCCACAAAGCGTTAGTATTTTGACATTGTGCGTGGCTCTTGCAAGTCGACGTAACTCACTAGCCACTTGATCGGCCAGTTCACGTGTTGGGCAAAGCACCAAAGATTGTGTTTTGAAAAGCTTAACATCAAGTTTTTGCAACAAACCCAAGCCGAAAGCAGCTGTTTTCCCAGAGCCAGTCCTCCCCTGACCAATGACGTCTTTCCCGGCCAAAATTGGCGGCAAACTTAACGCCTGAATAGGTGTCATCGTATGGTAGCCCAGAGAACTTAAATTGACGGTTAATTCAGGATTTAGGCCAACAGATTTAAAAGTTGCATCACTCACAAGATTTACTCATAAAACAATAGCGGACATTTTACGCTAGTCACCAAGTGACAATCGAAACGTCAGCATAGATGAGCGAGAAAAGCCGTGTTTTTGGTAAAAACAATGCGCATGAGTATTGTTATCATCGGTGAGCAATGAAATGCGCTTACAGCTTTGCTCTTTAGCGAACCGGATTGCGTATCTCAGTAGCTCTGAACCCACGCCTTGAAATTGGAACTTGGGTGAAACAATCATATCTTCAAGTATTGCCACTCGAGCGCCCAATGCCGTTGACACGGTATAAAGAAGATTGACCATTGCAATAATCTCGTCCGCTTGACGAACAACTAAAATATCGCCGACGTTGTTGCCGCCAATGACTTCTGTTAGGCCGCGCGTTTGCGCTTCACGATCGGCCTCGAATTCTGATTCTTGCTTAAAGAGATAATCGAGCAAAGTGCAAAGCCCAGGAATATCTTTAATTGTGGCGCGCCCTATTTCCATTGAGATTATCTCCAAACTCTAATCATCTCAGTTTACCGCTAAACAATCACCCGTAATTTCTTTTCCAATACTTGCACTTCAAGGCGAGTTGTTTGAGAGTAAGGCACTTCACCATCCGCTTCAACCGCAAAAGGCGCATCAGAGCTAATCACCACTTGTTTTGCAAGGTAATTCTTTAGAATTGGTTCGTTGACATGTGTACCTTTCATTATCTTTGGTATCAATTTTAGAATTTTCACTCGCCCGATACCGTCCGCCACCATTACGTTTAGAAGGCCATCATCCACAACAGCATCAGGGCACACCCAAAAACCACTTCCAAAGCATCGGCCATTGCTGACGACTGTCATCGTTGTTGATTGTTTAAAGGCTGGCTGATCATCTATTTGAATGCTTACCTTTGGAATACGATAGTCAACCAGTGTTTTCATAATTGCTGCAAGATAGGCCGACATACCACTAAGAAAACTCGGCACGGTAGTAAAATTAAGTGCCGCTTGTGCGCCAAAACCAATGTCCATGCCGTTCATAAAATATTGTGGATTGCTATCCGATGAACTGCTCGCTAGTCGCCCCACGTCAAAAAGCTTGGTCTCGCCTTTAGCAATTTTATCAACCGCTACTCGCCAATCAAAAACCTTGTCGCCAATCTGTGTTTCCGGTGGAATCACCTTGGCAAAATCATCGCCGTTACCGAGTGGTATCACACCTAACGAAATTGCCTCCCTTTCGTTCGATGCTCGCAGCAATCCGTTCACAACTTCGTGTACTGTGCCGTCTCCACCAACAGCAATCACTGCCGAGTACTTCTTGGATGCATTTTCAGCAAGAGTGACTGCCTCCAATGGGGCAGAAGTTGCAACCACATCAAATTCAACGCCTGCATCAACTAGTGCTTGCTCAACCTCCGGCCAGTGCTTTTTAACGCGACCCCGCCCGGCAACAGGATTGTAGATAACAAGGTGGCGATTCATAAAGTCATTAGCAATCGATAACTTCGACCTCTACCTTTTCAAGGTCAATAATTGTTTGTCTAACTAATTCTGGTATTGAGGCTTTTTTATTATTCTCATAATCAAACATAACAACTTTTGCATCACCAACAGTTACAACTCTTTTGTGCTTATGGCTTACAACAGTGTACTTCATGGTGAAATACTGGTCAGACATTTTGTCGACCCTTACACCAACTGAGATTCTGTCTGGATAATCTAACGGAAATATGTATTTACATTGTGTCGCAGCAAGGATCGATGAAATGCGTGTCTCGCCCAACACGCCCGTCTTGTCGATACCCTCAAAGTAGGCTATCCTAGCATTTTGAAAGTATTTAAAGTATTCAATATTATTGACGTGCTGTAGTGCATCCATATCTCCCCACTCAATGTCGATATCGATTGTTGTTGCATAATCCCCTAGTAAGTCACTCATTACTCGCCCCATTTACAAATTAAAAAATTTCCTCAAAAACACTTTGTCGTTTTCAATGCCGACTCTAACGCGCTTATAAAGATCGCCCTTAACTAGATTCTTAGTTGCTTTATACGCCTTGTTATCAAGCCTGGTGTACTCACTCGCGAGCTGTTGGGCCACCTCTAAGAGCACCTCTTTCTCCACCAATTTATCCAAAAATCCAGCTTGAAGTGCCTTCTGAGGCAAAAAAAACTCCGAAGTCAACATGCTACGATTGAAACACGCAGGACTGAGCTGATCTCGGCAAATCTCTATTGCCGACTCTGGCACAACCAAGCCAATTGCCACCTCGTTAGCCCCTATTTTATAGTCTCCGTCAACACCAATACGATAATCACCACTGAGCATAATAAACACACCCATTGCCACGGCATGGCCCGAATTAGCAATAATAACCGGTGTTGGAAACTTAAGAATGCGTTCAGAGATCTCAAAGCCGCCAATTAGCATCTGAAGTGCTTTTTCACCGCCTGCTTTTAGTGTTGGCAAATCAAATCCGCCAGAGAAAATTCCCTCGCGCCCTGTAAGCACAACAACGGCTTTGTCTTTAGCGGCCTGATCCAGGGCGGCATTAAGTTCGGCCTGCATGTCGAGCGACATAGCGTTAGCCTTGCCATCATCCATTGTAATGGTGGCAACTGAATCGTTTATTTGATAATTTACTAATGATTTCATAGTTATATTTTTAAGCCGACAGTGATCAGCAAACGCTCAATTATTACTTTTTTTATCCACTGGTATGTCTTTCTTATTTCCAAGAAGAAAGACAATTTCAAATGATACATGCGCCCAGTATAACTAGAGAAACCAAACACCATTGGTCATTTGGCAATCTAGGGAATCCAACACCATATGAATAACTAACCCGATACCGATAATGCGCATTTTTGGAACAAAACAAAACGCGACATAGAATACTATTGGGATAAAGTCATGCAAAAGGTGAAAACCAATACCACAGCGCTCGAAATCATAAACCGGCACAACTAAAAGATGGTCGATATCAACCAGCATTGTTGTTATCATCACAAAATAGACAAATTTCCACTCTCGCCTAAAAAATAAGCCAACAACAAGGGCGGGGACAATGAAATGTAGCGTTATGTGGAAAATAAAAAACTCTCAGTTGATTGATCGAAGATCTATTATCACATATTGATTGTTAGCACTTTTGATCGCCACTTGTATTGACGGACAAAAAAATACCCCGACTTTGAAGGGTCGGGGTATTTCGGGGAAAAATCTACGCAGAGCAAAGACCCTGTAGTTGAATTTTTATTTTCCCTGGTTAAGAAGGGCCTGCATTGTCGTACCCATCTCTGAAGGAGTTGGCACAACCATAATGCCCGCCTCTTCAAGGATTACCACTTTTTCTGCAGCACTCTCACCGCTAGAGCTAACAATTGCACCAGCATGACCCATGCGACGTCCTGGAGGAGCGGTCAGGCCTGCAATATATGCAGCTACTGGCTTGGTCATATGGTTTTTGAAGTATTCGGCCGCTTCAGCTTCCTGTGGACCGCCAATTTCACCAATAATCATAATCGCGTCAGTTTCATCGTCTTGCTCGAAATGCTTTAAGATTTCAGTAAATGAGCTTCCGTTGATTGGATCACCGCCGATACCAACACTTGTACTAATACCAATACCCAATTCTTTCATTTGAGAGGCAGCTTCATAACCTAGGGTGCCAGAACGACCAATTAGACCAACGTTACCTTGCATGTAGATATGACCAGGCATAATGCCCAACATTGCTTTACCTGGGCTGATAGTTCCGGCACAGTTAGGGCCTGTTAAAACCATACGCTCAGAAGGCTTGGCACTGTTGATATAACGCTTAACTCTAATCATGTCCTGAGTTGGGATTCCGTCCGTGATATTGACACAATATTTAATGCCAGCTTCGGCAGCCTCCATAATGCCATCTGCTGCATAAGCAGGTGGGACAAAAGTAATGCTCGCCTCAGCGCCTGTCGCTGCCACAGCCTCTTTAACTGTATTAAATACTGGGACACCAAGATGCGTTGTGCCGCCTTTACCAGGAGTAACACCGCCAACAACATTGGTGCCATACTCAATCATTTCTTCAGCATGGAACGAGCCAATACGGCCCGTGATACCTTGAACAATAACCGGGGTTTTTTCATTAATAAAAATACTCATAACTGGTCCTTATTTTCCTGTGGCTTCTTTCCATGCATCAACAACTTTTGTAGCTGCGTCTGCAAGGGTGTCGGCTGTAATAACTTTCTTACCGCTGTCGCGTAAGATTCTTTGCCCTTCTTCAACATTCGTGCCTGACAAGCGCACCACGAAAGGTACGTCGATATCACGCCTGTCCAATAGATCAACAATACCTTGAGCAACCCAGTCACAACGATTAATACCAGCGAAAATGTTAACCAATAGCGCCTCAACCGAAGTGTCAGACAAAACTAGTTCAATTGCTGTTGCAACCCTCTCTGGAGAGGCGCCACCACCAATATCAAGGAAGTTGGCCGGCTCACCACCTGAGTGCTGAATCATATCCATTGTTGCCATTGCAAGTCCGGCACCATTAATCATACAACCAATGTTTCCGTCTAGACCAATATAGCTAAGGTCGTGCTCTGCGGCATTTGTTTCGCGTGGGTCCTCTTGTGTTTTATCACGACACTCAGCAACGGCTGGTTGACGATAAAGTGCATTCTCATCAAAGCCCATTTTTGCATCTAGGGCTAGGATTTTATTATCCCTAGTCAAAATCAATGGGTTGATTTCTAATTGGTTGGCATCTGTATCACGTAGACAACGGTAGCAAGCCATTACTGCTTTCGTTGCAGAACCAAGCGCCTCTTTAGGAATCTTTAATGAAAAAGCTAATTGACGCGCTTGGAATGGCTGCATGCCGACCGCCGGGTCAATTGTAATTGTTGAGATTTTCTCAGGTGTTTCTTCTGCAACCGCTTCAATATCCATACCGCCTTCCGTAGAAGCAATCAAAGTAACTCTTTGAGTGGCCCTATCCAGGACGATACTAAAGTAGAGCTCTCTTGCAATATCACTGGCTTCTTCAACATACATACTTGAAACCATTTTGCCTTCAGGGCCCGTTTGGTGAGTCACTAAGTTGTTGCCAAGAAGCTTATCGCAAAGATCTGCAATCTCTTGATGGCTTGTGCAAAGCTTTACACCGCCAGCTTTACCACGTGCCCCCGAGTGAAGTTGCGCCTTAACAATCCACTTGTCGCCACCCAATTCGTTAGCCTGATAAATTGCTTCAGTTGCTGAATGGGCAACACCACCTTTCGGTACTGGAACGCCATATTGTGCCAAAATTTTCTTGGCTTGATACTCATGAATATTCATAGTTATCCTTTGTTATTTTGCTTGAATTGCATTATCCGTATTAACGATGTTTTCTGCCATTTTTGCAGAAGCTGCATCGATCATACGACCGTTTAATTGCGCCGCACCACGGCCTTCTTTTGCCGCCTCTTCAAGGGCAATAAGAATGTCTTTTGCGTGTTGAACTTCTGCTGGTGGCGGTGTGTATACATCGTTAGCCAATGCTATTTGAGATGGGTGAATTGCCCATTTGCCTTCAAAGCCAAGGGCTGCGCCACGACGCGCTGCGTCAGTGTAAGAATCAGGGTCGTTAAAGTCACCGAAAGGACCGTCAATTGCACGAATGCCGTATGCACGACAAGCAACCAACATTTGAGAAAGGCCAGCGTGCCATTGGTCGCCTGGATAATCCGGATTCAAACCTCCAATAACGGTAGTGCGTGCACGACAACTAGCAGCATAGTCAGCCACACCGAAATGCATCGCCTCAAGGCGTTCATAACGACCTTTCTTAGCAATATCTAATACATTAGCCATACCAAGAGTTGTCTCAATAAGGACTTCGATACCAATACGGTTTTCCATCTTGGTTGATGTTTCAATTTGATTTAACATCGCAGAAAGCATGTAAATATCTGAAAAAGTGCCCGCTTTAGGGAGAAGGATAGTATCCAAGTTTGGGCCCGCTTGCTCGACAACTTCAACAACATCACGATACATATAATGAGTATCAATACTGTTAATACGTACAGAAACGGTCTTGCCATTACCACGCCAATCTAAGTCGTTAAGTGCCTCAATGACGTTTTTACGAGCTTGTACTTTGTCATCTGGTGCAACAGCATCTTCCAAATCTAAAAATATATAGTCAGCTTGGCTTTTTAAGGCCTTTTCAAACATTTTAGGGTTGGACCCTGGTACAGCTAATTCGCTTCGCTGTAATCTTTGCATAACGTTTTCGTGAACAATGTGACTCATATTATTTCCTTTTGTATAATAAATTAGCATTAACTGCCGTTTATACCGCTATCTATTAACGGCAAACAAACTACAGATGATGGTTGTAACTGACAATTGTTGTCAAGGAGGTGTATTATACAAAGCCTTAATAGAGTGCTAGTTGAGTAATTATCACCGTCAATTTAGGTCAAGTATATTCAGCAAAATTGACACGGTGCAAAAGAAGCCACTCTAAGTCATTTTTTCTAATATTGTCTATTATGCGCAAAGGGGGTTAAAATCAGACGACAGCGCCGCTTAGTCATCGGCTATTGAATTAATTCCGTGCAGATTATTTTGTTTCATTATTTCCACCGTTTCTGGTAGTAAATTCACTTCCCATCCGCTCTCTCCTGCGAGAATCATTTTCATTGTTTCGCGAGCAGAAATACCAACAACATCATTTGAAAAACGCTCAATTGGTATCAACTTATTGTCCTCCATCAATTGCGCAACTATATGTTTTAAGCTGTCTGGTTTGGGTGCGTTGGATAGATGCATTAAACAGCCCTCCTCGTAAGCAGGATAGACCAGCACTTTGGTGCCACTATGAAATAGCTTTCCTAACCCTTCCAGTGTACCGCCTTCTAAGCCTTGATACAAATCATGATCAAAAATATATGGAAGGTCAATCGATTTAATTAGAATAGCAATAGGCTGATTAGTGTGTCGTCGAAGCCATGAACTGAGGCTGAAATAACGCACATAATCTGACAATAAAACATGCATTCCTAATGAGTTGGCCAAGGTGACTCGTGCAAGAAAATCCTTGTTATCCCCTTTTTGTTCAGAGACCAATTGAGACATTGAAATTTCAGCCAGACGAACCACTCTCTTTTCGTCTGATTGTGTGGCTTCAGCCAATAAACGAACGCCACATTCTGTCATATCTAAATGCGTTTTAGTGGGTGGCTTAAAAGAACCTCGAGTGACCACAGTCGGTTTTTTATAGAGCACATCACGAGGCACTGCAGGATTGCCCTGGGTGTCAAACATCACTACTCGGGTAAGCCAATTTTCTACCAGCAACAAACTCGAAAGGCGATTATCAACGTCTTTAAAATGATCACCGGAAAAATGAATTAAATCAATTTCTATGCGATCATCGCCAAGATTATCTTTGAGGGATTTAATAAAAGTATTTACGTCGTGTCGATAGTGAAAAGATGCGTAAATTAAATTAACGCCGAGTATGCCAAGCGCCTCTGACTGCCTTCCGTTCGTTTTATCGAGCATACGAACATGACAAATAACCTGATTAGGGGGGTTTTGCTTCGCTTCACCTTGAAACTGGATACCTATCCAGCCATGGCATTCATTTTCTCGTCCGTACGCCTTAGCCTCTACACTGGCCGCATACGCAAAAAAAGTACTGTCATCTGGTCGAGTGCTTTCTAAACGCTCCACACACAACTGAAACTCATAATTAAGGATTTTTTCAACCCGTTCTCGACTGACGTAACGCCCGCCTTTACCATAAATTGCATCACTAACAGCCATATCATAAGCCGAACTGGTTTTAGCGATGGTTCCCGCAGCAGCACCAACTCTAAAGAAATTGCGGGCCACTTCTTGACCGGCGCCAATTTCAACAATACTGCCGTATTGTTGTTCGTTTAAATTTATTGATAACGCTTTAGCCGCGAGTGCAAGAGGGGTGTAATCTGACATTATAAAAATTGTGTATTTTAATTGACTATTATATAAGCTTCAAAGTGTATGACAAGAAGAAACGTCAACTTTGACCACTCCAGAAACTTTTCGTAAAAGCCGTGTATTGCATTCTGTTTAACAGGCAATAAAAAACCCCAAGACCTCGTAAGGTGTTGGGGTTTTTCAAATAAAAGCCTAGCAATGTCCTACTCTCACATGGGGAGACCCCACACTACCATCGGCGCTAAGTGGTTTCACTT
>Ga0206681_10000185_pt1 | contig 38073 bp, 36 predicted proteins | sample M150012015metaG_FD_161048 | JGI IMG/M metagenome (GOLD analysis project Ga0206681, IMG submission 161048) | Ammonia-oxidizing marine archaeal communities from Monterey Bay, California, United States - M1 500m 12015 | ecosystem: Environmental > Aquatic > Marine > Intertidal zone | place: USA... | reverse complement strand
CTACATGATTTGTTAACATTATCTGAGTTAAAAAAGCAAAAATAGCAGCTATCAACATTCCAGCAAATATAGCAGCTATTAAAGCCATAAATGCATTATCAAAATGAAACTGTACCGCAAAACCGGTGATAGCTCCAACTATCATCATCCCCTCAACACCAAGATTAAGTACACCTGAACGTTCGACCAGAAGCTCTCCGATAGCTGCAAATATTAGGGGAACGGATGCCACACTTATTCCTAATACAATTTGTATAAATAGCTCATTCATGGTTGATGCTTTTGGTTAAAGTTAAATACAAATTTATATCTAATAAGAACATCACAGGCAAGAAAATAAAACAACAACATTCCTTGAAAGATACTAGTAATTGAGCTCGGCAAATCGTACGTTATTTGGGCATTCTCTCCACCTATATATGTGAGCGCAATTAGTAGTGCTGAAAATATTATGCCTATAGGGTTAAGTCTTGCCAAGAATGCCACTATTATTGCAGTAAATCCATACCCTGAAGGTATATGAGGCACCAACTGTCCAATAGGTCCGGTCGCTTCGAATACACCGGCAAGTCCAGCAACGCCACCAGAAATTAGTAACGAAAGCCATACAGTCCTGTTCTCATCAAAGCCAGCAAATTTGGCAGCTCGTGGAGCATTACCGCTAATCTTTATCTGTAGTCCTGTTATATGCTTGTTGACCCAAAAATAGGTAACAAAGGATAAAATTACAGCTACAACTAATCCTATATGGACTCTCGTTCCTTGCCAAATTATAGGTAACGTTGCGCTATCATGGAATAGTCTACTTTCAGGAAAGTTAAAGCCATCAGGGTCACGCAGAGGTCCGTGAACCATAGCACTAAGAAATAATATAGCTACATAGGTTAGCATTAAGGTTACCAAGATTTCGTTTACCTGAAGCCTTGTTTTTAGAAATGCTGCAATACCTGCATAGAGCATGCCTCCCACTATCCCTGCCAGTGACATTAGTGGTAACAACCAGAAACCCTCCACCTCATAAAAATACAAGCCAACAGCTCCACCAGCAACGGCACCCATCACGTACTGCCCTTCCGCCCCAATATTCCACACCCCTGCACGAAAACCAACAGACAAGCCTAGAGCAATCATTATAAGTGGAGCCGACTTAACCAGCATCTCTGAAAAACTATACGAGTCAGTAAGTGGCTCAATAAATAGAACATAAAAAGCACCATAACCGTCAACTCCAGCCAGAAAGAATATAGCGAAGGTGGACACAGCTGTAAGTAATAATGCGAGCATAGGGGAAAAGAAAACCATTGCTGTGGAGTGCTCTGCCCTGGTCTGCAGTCTTATCATTTTGCTACACCCCCTAGCATCAATTGAGATATTGTTTCTAGTCCATTGCTTTCCATATCTACTGAGTCCGACAAGTTGCCATCGTTAAGCACGTGGACCTGTTCACATAGACTTAATATTTCGTCCAGGTCTTGTGAGATTATAAGAACCGAAGAGCCACTATCTGCGAGCGCTATCAATGCCTGATGAATATTATTAGCAGACCCAGCATCAACCCCCCATGTTGGTTGCGCAATAATTAATAACTCAGGACTCTGGATAAGCTCCCTACCGACCATAAATTTTTGCAGATTGCCTCCAGAAAGTGACTGTGCCTCAGCAGAAACTGATGGCGTCATTACATTAAAAGTATCAATTACATCTCTAGCAAGACTGCGTACCTGTTTCCAGTCGATTATATTGCTTCTAGTCATGTTGCTAGATGATGGGCGACTTAGGAGCATATTTTCATCAAGGCCCATACTCGGAACAGCTCCATGACCTAACCTCTCCTCGGGCACAAAGAATATGGATAATTGCCTTCTCTGGTGTGATGTCAGTTTACTTATATCTTGACCCTTAAATTTCAAACTAGATTCGGGTGCACGGTCTTCACCAATAAGTATCCTCATCAATTCATCTTGACCATTTCCTGCAACCCCGGCAATACCGATAATGCTTCCCTTTCTAACTGACAGGTTAATGTTATTCAAGTTAACCCCGAACATATCTTCACACTCGCTACTGAGATTGTTTATAGAAAAAACTTCTTCGCCATGCTTGATGTTTTCACGTGCCAGTTTGATAATCTTTTTGCCAATCATCATTTCCGCTATCTCATCCTTATTGTGCTCTTGGGGGTTACAATTTTTTATCAATTTACCACCACGCAGGATGGTTGCATATTCACAAATCTGTCGCACCTCCTCAAGCTTGTGAGATATGTAGAGGATTGCGCAACCGTTATCTGCAAGCTTTCTTAATGTTACAAATAAATCGGTTACCTCTTTAGGTGTCAGAACAGATGTTGGCTCATCCATTATCAACAGTTTAGGGTTTTGCATTAGACATCTGACAATTTCAACCCTCTGTCTTGCTCCGACTGAAAGGTCACCAACAATCTGCCTAGGGTTTATACTCAATCCGTACTGTTTCGAATACTTCTCTATCTTTTGTGTGATACCATCTCCAATCTCAACCTGGTCTAGTCCTAGTACTATATTTTCAGCAACGCTCAATGATTCAAATAATGAAAAGTGTTGGAATACCATCGCCACACCTTTCTCTCTTGCCTCAAATGGGTTGCTAGGAGAGAACTCATCTCCATACCACTTCATGGAACCTTCGTCGTGCCCTAATGAACCATAAATTATCTTTACTAGTGTCGATTTTCCAGCACCATTCTCTCCCAAAAGGGCGTGAATAGTTCCTGACTTAATTGAAAAACTCACACCATCATTAGCCTTAAGTTGGCCGAATGATTTAGTGATATTGTTTAGTTCTAGTTGGTACTTCATGTTGACTGTATTTGTTTTTTTCTTTCTAAATAATTTATCAAATCTGTTGCAATTGAAATTGAAATTGCAATCGGAGACTTAATGAACTTATATTTCATTCCCATAGGGCACCTTAACTTGTCCACAATGTTTTCAGAGAGCCCTTTATTTAGTAGGCGCTTCTTAAATTTATTGCCCTTGATTGATGAACCTATCACTCCAAGATAACAAAAACTATCTCTCAACATAACCTGCTCGCATATATCAAAATCTATCTGGTGAGAGTAGGTGATTATCATACAATAAATATTTTTTGGTAAATCAGATACTGCCACTGATGGGTCATCACAAACTATATTTATTGTGCTAGTGTCTCCCTCATACTTGTCAAGCTCTGCCTTCCTGTCATCTATCCAGTAAACTTTTACCGGTAATTTAGACAACATAGGCATCAACGCTCTGGAAATATGTCCCGCACCAAAAACTGCTACAGACTGCTTTTCGCTATAGGCAAATCGCTCATAACAGATGCTATCCTCTTGCATAAGTATGGCAGCTTTTTTTAACTCTTTGTCACTACCAGTTAAATTAAAGAGATCGTCTATTTCATTGAACTTATCGCTACTAGAACTGTCCACACTTGTATCATTTGTTTGGTCGTGAGTATACACAATCTTATAACCTAGTCTGCGGCTTTCATTGATACTACCGATCTCTGTACAAACTATGAAATCAGACCCTTGCTCCTCCAAATCCTTGACATGCTTTATCCAGGACTGGTCCTGGTCTATTCCAGCATCGTTAAGCTCGCTCTCAAACATAACCTTTACATATCCACCACAGCATTGCCCTAGACTTGCTCCTAAAGGGTACCTAACTACTTCGACCTGATTAACGTCAAGAGATAGCATCCTCTGGGCATTCTTTAGTGCCTTATATTCAAAATTCCCTCCACCAATACTACCATAGAAATTATCGCCCCCTGAGTAGACAATCTTTTGTCCCGTATTGCATGGCGTAGAGCCATTGGTTTCTACGACAGTTATGACCACATAATCATCCTTTTGATGTTTATGCTTACTTATAGCTCCTATCCAGCTCATCTATTCGTCATTCAAATTGTTAAGGCAAAAAAATACCTTTTCAAAACTGGCAGGAGCACTTAACTCGTCTGCTCTGCCTTGTTCGGCATATGATATGGCGTTCTTTATAGCCAACCATACCGAAATTGCTAACATGAGTGGCGGCTCCCCTACTGCCTTAGATTTGTGTATAGTTTCTTCGTGATTAGAGATATTAGGCTTAATATTTACATTGAAGTGTTGAGGTGTATCTCCAATTGACGGTATCTTGTAAGTTGAGGCCCCTGTAGTTAAAAGTTTTCCGGAATCGTCCCACTTCAACTCCTCAGAACACAGCCAACCCATGCCCTGTATAAATCCTCCCACAATTTGACCTTGATCGATTGCAGGGTTTAGTGAGGCTCCCACATCGTGCAGTATATCCACATCGGTCAATTTATATTCACCTGTAAGGCAGTCAACCTGAACCTCGCTTAGGCAAGCACCATAGGAATAATAGTAGAAAGGCCTTCCACTGCCTTTGGATTCGTCATAATGAATTTTTGGGGTTTTATAAAATCCATTACTGAACAATTCAACTCGATTAAAGTATGCCAAAGATATAAATCTGTTGAATGGCATTTTAGTCTCGCCCAACAAAACCTGTGAGTCAGAAAAACTAACCTCTCCCTCTTTTATGTCAAACCTGTTTGCTGCAAACTCTATCAAATTTTTCTTAATTCTAGTGCACGCATCCTTTGCAGCCATACCATTCAAGTCTGACCCTGAAGATGCTGCAGTTGCAGAAGTATTTGGGACCTTGGCTGTACTGGTAGCCGACACCCTAACCATGCCTATGTCTACCCCAAACTCATTAGCAACTACCTGTGCAACTTTAACAAATAGGCCCTGACCCATCTCGGTACCGCCATGGCTAAGATAGATGCTCCCATCCCTATATATATGAACCAGTGCTCCGGCCTGATTAAGGAACGTCTTGGTAAACGAGATACCAAACTTGACCGGTGACAATGCTAAGCCTTTCTTAATGTATTTATTTTTTTGATTGAAATTTTCTACAGACTTTCGTCTCTTGTTATAGTCGGTACCTGCAACAAGCTCAGATGTTATCTCATTTATTATGTTGTCCTCTATTATCTGTCCATACGGGGTCTCATTGCGGGTTTTGATTTGGTAGAAATTAGATCTTCTTACCTGGTATGGATCTATACCTAGCTTATAGGCTATCTCTTCCATAATATTTTCAATTGCTAGCATCCCTTGTGGACCACCGAAACCCCTAAATGCTGTATTTGAGGAAGTGTTGGTTTTACACATGTATGCACTAAATCTAGCATTGGGAAGGTAATAAGCGTTATCTGCATGGAAAAGTGTACGAGACACTATCGCCAATGACAGGTCAAAGGAGTAACCACACCTAGCCGCAAAATCAATAGTTATACCTGTAATCAGGCCGAGATTATCGAACCCTACCTGGTACTGTGCCTTCATGTCGTGTCTTTTACCTGTCATTAGTATGTCCTCTCTACGAGGCAGTCTTGACTTAACAGGCTTTTTTGTTTGCTGTGCAAATAGTGCACAGATACAGGCTAACTGAGATGCATCTGACTCCTTACCACCAAAGGCACCACCCATCCTTCTAATAACAACCTCTATTAAGTTTTGTGGAATACCCAGCACTTGTGACAATAGATGTTGTACTTCTGAAGGGTTCTGTGTAGATGAGTGTACTAGCAACTCGTCATTCTCTGTTGGTATAACTAAGACAGCCTGAGACTCTAAATAGTAATGCTCCTGGCCACCTATGTGCAGTTCCCCACTAATCTTGTTTATGGAACTATTTATAGCTTCATCTGGTTTGCCTTTGGATATTGTTATAGGTTCGTCAAGGAAGCTACCCTTCAGCATTGCCTGTTCAATTGTTATTACTGGCTCCAACTCTTCAACTTCAATTACAACCAGTGATGCAGCTTTTCTTGCATTTTCATGACTATCGGCTAGAACTGCAGCTACCGCCTGACCATTAAATAGGATCTCTTTGTCTGCTAGTAGTGGCTCATCAATCTTAATCGGACCAATATATAGATTATCAATGTCTTTTGCCAACATGACACTGTGCACCCCGCTTGAATGGGTTGCCTTTTCGGTATCTATTGACTTTATCATTCCGTGGGCAATGTCGCTCAATGTGAAGGCAACATGCAGCGTCCCATTCGGCTCCTTAATATCGTCAACGTATGGGGCATTACCTTGTACATGCATTATTGAACTATCATGGGCTACGGACTGCCCAATAATGGAGCTACTTATGTTTAGTGATTGTTTATCTGTTTTTGCCATACAGTGTTTATTTTTTTAGACAGCCCTATCTAGTTTCTGCCATATTTGGTAATTCCTCGAAAAAATAATTTAGTACTATTTTTTGAATTAGGTTTGCTGAAACCTGTAAACGATATTCACCAGAAGCTCTAACATCATCTATAGGCGAAAAGTCCTTCTTTAGTGCGTCATACGCTGGCCTAGCCAACTCCCTGGTGTCCCAATTTTTTTCAATAACTCTCTCTAATTGAGTTGCCCTTTTGGGTATCTCTGCCATACCCCCAAATGCCACCCTTGGCTCTTTTAATACCCCACCATCAGTTCTAAATTTCATTGCCATACATACCGTAGAAATGTCGTCCTCATAGCGCTTTGATATCTTATGAACCAATAAACTTTCATTACTCTGTAGCTTCGGTATTGTTATGCTTTCGATGAACTCCGCGCCCATCAATGCTGTTTTTCTGTAACCAGTAAAGAAGTCCTGTATTTTCACTTGACGAACAGCACTCCCCCTTCTAAGTTTGAGCACTGAATCTAGTGCTATCAATACTGGCGGCATATCGCCTATAGGTGATGCGTTGGCAATGTTTCCACCTATAGTAGCCCAATTCCTGATCGGTTTAGAGCCAAACCTAACTAACAAAGGTTCAAGTGATGGAAATGATTCAACCAGGACTGACCAAGCCGAATGATAACTAACTGAAGCGCCTATCTCTAGGCAGTCATCACTGTTATTTATAATATTCATCTCTCTCACACCCTGAACATTTATGATGTGATCGAACTGTTGTAGCTGTTGAGTGATATCCAAACCCAAGTCACTACCACCAGCTATCAACTTGGCACTAGGATTTTCATGTAATAGCGATGACAACTTATCAATACTGTTGGGTGCATCATACAGAACGGTATTGCTGTTCTGTGTGTAGCGATACTGTTCATCCACATTTTTCGTAAGCCCTAAAAGTGACTTTATTATTCTTGAGCGATTTTTACTGTAGTAGTCATCGACATTTTTTGGTTTATTTTCGAAACACAGAAAGGCTGCATCTATGATTGGTTTGTAGCCAGTACAGCGACATAAATTTCCTGATAATGTGTCATTTATTTTGTCTAAATCTAGGTTCGATTCGTTATGATATAAAGCGAAAAGAGACATCACAAATCCCGGAGTACAGAATCCACACTGTGACCCATTGGTCTGAACCATTGCCTGCTGAACAGGGTGTAGGGTATTGCCTTCAGTTAGGCCCTCTACAGTTACTAGGTGCTTGCCGGCTAAATTTAATACAAGAGCAATACAGGTGTTAATGCTTTTGTACTCTATAACTGTCTCTCCACCAACACTAACCAACTCGCCAATGACCGCTGTGCATGCACCGCAATCGCCAGATGCACACCCCTCCTTGGTTCCCTTGTGGCTATTCTCCCTTAGCCACTGAAGTATTGTCATGTTTGGGTTTACCCCATCCAGATCAATTGCAACTTGGTGTTGATTAAACAAAAAACGCACTAACTGCCCCTATAAGTAGAATAACTGAACGGTGAAATTAGTAACGGTACGTGGTAATTCTGTTCAGCACTTTTTACATAAAACCTAACAACTACATCCTTCAAAAAGTGGCAATCAGTCCCGTTATCGATAAAGTAGTCTTCAACGTCAAATTCAAGCTCATAGCCGCCAGACAAGAAGTCAACTCCATCCAGTAGTGGTGAGTCACACCTGCCATCAGAATTTGTCTTTACTGTTTTAATTAGATCTGTATCTCTTCCTGTAAGTCTGTACAAACGAATCTCAATACCTTTGGCAGGTACACCCGTACTCGTATCTAGTACATGTGTTGTCAGTTTCCCCATGCTAATCTATGCCTCCATTTTGTTGTAAATACATTCCCCTAAAGAGAAAACCCTACTAACTAACCTGTCATCCCCAAGAGTCATCAAACAAAACAGTAACTGTTCGATGTTTTTTACTGTTTCTAACCTTTTTTCAATAATAGGGGTAGCCTTCAAGTCCAAAACAATGAAGTCGGCCTCCTTATTTTTTTCAAAGTTTCCAACACAGTCATCCATATTAAGAACCTTGGCACCTGCAAGTGTAGTCAAGTAGAATGCCTTCACAGGGCTCAAAATGTAGTCGTTAAGTTTGGCTACCTTGTAGGCCTGATTCATAACATTGAACATTGAAAAGCTGTCACCTCCTCCAACATCTGAAGACAGAGATGCGGTTAAATTATGCTTCTCTAGTTTATCAAATCTGAACAGTCCGCTACCCAAAAACAGGTTTGAGTTAGGGCAAATACTAACCTTGGATCCTGTATCAGACATGCGTTTGTACTCTTCATCGGAGTTATGTACACAGTGAGCGAACACAGAATTTGTTCCAGACAGGTTACAGTCATCATAAACGTCAAAGTAGTTTTTATATTTCGGGTATAGGTTTTTTACCCACTGTATTTCTTCATGACTCTCGTTAAGATGGGTTTGCAGCATTACTCCATTGCTATCGCTACTGTCTGGATATTCGGCTAACAATTCTGAAACCTTATTTAACTGTTGCTTGGTCGATGTAGGCGCAAACCTTGGGGTGATGGCATATCTTAGTCGTCCATTGTTGTGCCAAGTATCAATCAATGACCTTGTGTCGTTATAAGCGTTCTCATTATCAAGTATCGCTGAAGGGGCATTCCTGTCCATCAAAACTTTACCGCCAGCCATTCTCAAATTTCGTTCACGGGCTATAGTAAAGAATGCATCAACTGAATTGTTGTGGGTCGTACAAAATGCCATCGCTGTTGTTGTGCCGTTACGTATCAGCTCATCAAAAAAAAGATTACCGATATCGTACGCATAGCCACTATCAGTAAACTTCTGTTCCTCTGGGAAGGTGAACATTTCAAGCCATTCCAGTAAATTTTGACCATAAGAGGCGATAATCTTGTACTGTGGGTAGTGCAAGTGTGAGTCAATAAATCCGGGCATAATTAGACTGTCCTTGTATTGTGTAATGCTTGCACCAGAGCCGACCTTCTCGATTACATTTGAGTAATCACCGACCTCAACTATTTTGCCATCCTCAACCACCATAAGCCCATCTTCAAAGTAACATGCGCTAACAACACCTGCATTCTCGGTGCAGTGAAATATTGCTGAACGCAGGACCTTCAATTCACTCATCATCTTTATTACTGAACCAAGAATATATCTGCCCTCTTTCTTTATCAGTCATGTTGGTCTTGTTATTTAGTGGCATGTATCTTGTTGCCACAACGTTCTGATAAATCTTATCTTTATTGAGTTTTATTAGTTCCACAGTGTCAAGCAATAGTCCTCCTGGTGGAACTACAAAAGTATCGTCCGTTGGTTTTGAGCTGTGACAACTTACGCATCGCTTGTATATAATTTCCTGCACCTTGGTTATAGTAACATCAGTATCAGTATCCTGTTCATTATTGACTGGAGCTAGATAAACTATTAACGACAATAGGGCAACAACTACAAGACCAATCAGACTGTTCTTTGCCTGACCTATGCCTCTTAAATTAAAGTAATGCCTAATCATAACTGAGATAACAAAAACAGCCAGCAATACTAACCAACTATAGCTTGAACTGTAAACTATAGGGTAGTGACCACTTATCATAGTAAATAGTACAGGCAAGGTGATATAGTTGTTGTGGCGAGAGCGAATATAGCCCTTGGCACCTAGCTCAGGGTTGACATCGGTTTTGTCTTGGCAAGCCTTTACTAATACCTTTTGTACTGGAATAATTACAAAAAATACGTTTGCCGCCATAATAGTTCCGAGCATAGAACCTAGCTGCATATATACCGCCCTCGGATTGAAAACACAACTATACAAATACGCACTTAGTGTGACACATATAAGCATAATAAGAATAAATATGACTGGCCTATCAACCAGCACTGATTTACAAAGAAGGTCGTAAATAATCCAGATGGATACAAGACCGGAGATACTTAACAGAATGGCTGCATATGAACTAAGGTCGCTTCCAGGTAAAAGTAACTGGGAGCTTGCATTGAGGTAATATATTACAGCTAACAGTAGTGCTCCAGATATCCAAGTAAAGTAAGCCTCCCACTTAAACCAGTGCAATGGTTCTGGTAGGTCTTTTGGGTACTTTTTATACTTTTCTAGATAGTAAAAACCACCACCGTGCACTGCCCATAGATGTCCTGCTATTCCATCCCTGTTACCAACTCTATTGAGTTTATTTTCCAGCCAGTTAAAGTAGAACGAGGCCCCAATCCATGCAATACCAACAATGATATGGAAGAACTTTAAAGAAAGGCTTAGCCACTCCAATAAATAAATCCTTAACATTAACTATTCTCCAAAGTGATATTGAATTCATTAAGACTATAGACATTGCACTGCTCTATCTTATCAATTTCTGGATCATAGAGCCTATCTATAACCACAAATTGCGCATCATCCTCAATACTTATTAGTGGGAAATGCCAGACACCCCTGGAAAAATTGACTCCCTGATCTCCGTTAGAAATAAATGCTCTAACCTTTCCTATTTCTGGCACCACTGAGGGTGGAGCTACAACTACTAAAAATGCATCACTACCTCTTGGTATAAAGCACTGGCTAAAAAAAGGATGTATCTCTAACATGTCTATTCGTAAAGGGAATGAGCGTTTTTTTGCAATGAAAATATGTACCGCAGTTTTTCCATTGTCTGCTGAAGTGTCGATATCGGCAAGGTTGTCATATTTACGCGCGAATCCATCATTTATAACATCGAAGTTATGGTTCTTTGTCTCCACAACCTCACCAAACTGGCTAAATCCTTCCTGCGTTAGTGGCTCTGGCTTTAGTTTTACAGTCTTCATGCCCTTATAAATCTCCCCACAAGTTTTAGTCTAGCTATTCCACCGTCTGGATATATATCAATCCTTATATGTGTGATTGGGTTTTGATGTTCAATACAATCCCCACCAAAAACGTGCTCCTTATTCATCTCTAACTTTTGCTTAGCTACAAGTTCACTCCAGTCTATGCTTTGCTTTATAAGCTCTGAATCAGACGATTCATTTATATTAACAGCACTGATTGAGAAACGGTCTGGATAGTTACCCTTAAAGAATTTTGTGTCCACAACAACCCCGCTGATTATTGCAGGTCTCGGCAATTCTATCACCCCCCAGTCATTGCCTGGCTCTCTTCTGCGCCTGGTTTCCCAGCCATCTCCCATATTTAGTGGTTCATGCTCGGACAAAATATTCTGCAGACTTCCGAAATGCTCGTCGTTTGCATGTACAGCTCTGGCACCAGATTTTGCTGCGGCCACATTTATGTTTTCAGTTTCATATAGGGACTCATCAAAACAAATACTCCCGTAAGCTCTTAGCCTCGCAATGCCCCCATCAGGATATATACTTACCTTTAGATGTGTGACCTCTTTCTGGCTGGCTGATTGGAAAATATTGTTTGAGTCACCCTGCAGATTGCTCTTTTCAAGCAGATCAAACCATACAGCATCGTCCTCACACTCTAACACATCATTTTCGCTCGAATCACTTGAGAAACAGCCCCCAAGGATTGACACTTCTGGAGGGTAATTACCTGTAAAGTGGCTAGTATCGACGTTGAAACCATTGATTACCGATTTCTGCCCAAGACTGATATAGCAGTAGTCATTCTTGCCATCTCTCCTTCTTCGGGTTTCCCATCCATCCATCCACTTGCCATGGTCATCGAACTTACCATCAATAAATACAGGCATTGACGGCCTTAACATCCTCTCAGCGGAAGCAAAGAATTCATCGCTACTAAATATTACTCTAGTCCCTAGGTCGCTATTGGTAACGTTTATTTGCTTTTCAAATTCCATAAATATCCTTAATTCTTAGCCACGCAATCTTGTTTATTTCGTTTATTGCGTTTAGCTTTTCTTGCGCTACGGTATTTTGTTGTCTAGCCTCAAACCCAGTAACAATATCTGTCTTGGTTTTTTCTTTTATTGCCATAATAAATGGGAAATTAAATTTAGTTAAATACTTCTGATTTAGGTTATCGAACGTGGTGATCTCTTCATCTGTGCAGTTGTCTAGTCCCGCTGATTTTTGTTCATTAATTGAGAACTCAGTTATCTCATCATTTACCTTCTTTTTGCCGCTCAGCATTGGGTGAGCAAGTATTAGTTTTTGTTGTGCATCTGGGTCTGCATCCAACAATATTTCACAAAGAAGTGAATGGAACTTCTCTAAATTGTTGAACTCTGCACTAGACTTTACTTTATTGTATGCTGTCTCTGCTACCCAAGATGAGTGCTCGTATAGACCCGCAAAGTTTCGCATGAATTCTTTCTCAGAATTTAGCGCTATATCGTTAGGAAATTTAATAGTCATTTGTATTATATTATCATTAATAGTTTGCGTACCAGTGATTAGCGATCTGTCCACGAGTACAGAACCAGACCTTGTCGAATTGGCTTACATATTCTAAAAATTTCCTCATTGCCATTATTCTCCCTGGCCTTCCTAAAATTCTAGCGTGCATCCCGATTGACATCATTTTTGGATGAGTTTCGCCCTCCAAATATAGTGCATCAAAACTATCCTTAAGGTAGTTATAGAATTGATCCCCAGAATTAAACCCTTGCGCAGAAGCAAAGCGCATATCGTTTACATCAAGTGTGTAAGGAATAATTAAATGCCTTTCCTTATTGTTATTTATCCAGTAAGGTAGGTCATCGTCATATGTGTCGCTATCGTAAAGGAAGCCTCCATCCTCTAACACTAAGTCCCTTGTGTTTGGGCTATTTCTGCCTGTATACCAGCCCAGCGGCCTTTTACCTAAAACTTGTTTTAATACCTCTATACAGTTTTTCATATGTTCGCGTTCTGTCTGTTTGTCTACGAACTGGTAATCAATCCATCTAAATCCGTGCGCACATATGTCATACTCTTCTTCAGCCAAGTACTTTGATAGTTCAGGGTTTCTGGCTATCGCCATTGCCACAGCGAATATAGTGATGGGAATATCGAACTCCTTAAATAGCCTTAGTACCCTCCAAACACCTGACCTAGAACCGTACTCATATATTGATTCCATACTCATATGGCGAACGCCCTCGTATGCGTTTGCTCCAACTATTTCAGAAAGAAAAGATTCGGATGCGCTGTCCCCGTGCAGTATGCAATTCTCTCCACCCTCCTCGTAATTAAGGACAAATTGAAGGGCTATCTTGGCATTATTTGGCCAATTAGGGTTTTGAGGTCGACTTCCATACCCAAGCATGTCTCGTTGATATGAATCTATGTTTGGTATTATATGTTTCATAATAAATATTCAGTTAAATATGTGGCTATAGCTGGTTCTTTCTTTCGGTTTAATGTCAAAATCTAAAGACTCAACACAGTGATCTAGGTGGCAATTAATTGCGTCAATAGTTTTTGCACGGTCCCTGCTCTTTATGGCGTCAAATAATCCTTGATGTTCTTTGAAGGAACAAAAGCCTGAGCTCTTATTTGCATACACTGAAGCGGCTAGAGCGCTCAATAGGATTAATGGCTGTAAACTCTCTACCATGTATTGATTATCACACAGCTCAGCAAGCCTGAGATGGAAATCGCACGATGACTGAGTAAGTTCGGCAGAGTTACCCTCCATATCTAACTGCCTTTCTTGCTTTATAAGGTTGCCAATAACTTCCAAATCTAGTTCATCTTCAATACATTTATCGAGCAATATTTGCATAATTCCATTTTCTAGAATTTTTCTTGCTTGGAAGATTTGCTTAGTTTGCTTTTTAGTTGGTATAGCCACTCTTACGCTTTGATTTTTCTTATGGATTAAAACTCCAGCATCGACAAGCTTTATGAAGCCCTCTCGAACAACATTCCTGCTAAAACCGAACTCCTCCTGTAATGAAATTTCGGATAATTTAACTCCAGGGTTAAGTTTATTCGACAGTATAGCCCTTATGATTTGCTGTACAACTAAGTCAGAATCCTTATTGTGAGTGGAAATCATATATAGCTATTAGTCCATTTGAATCATAAATAGTACCATTCTATGCTTGTCAACAATAATTGTCAACAATAATTGTTGACAATTGGTTTTGTTAGTTAATGTACCCTTAACTGCAAGAAATGATTAAAGCGTTGTGGCATAATAATGCGATGAAAAAGACATTCATTTCTGCTCAAGAATTATTACTAGATTCATTCAGATTGGGAGTTCAAATTCATAACAGTGGTTTCAGGCCTGACTTCATTGTAGTAATATGGCGGGGCGGTACACCTATAGGTATAGCTGTACAAGAAATCCTTGCTTACCTGGGTAATGAAACTGACCACATTGCTATTAGAACCTCGTCATATACTGGAATTGGCACTAAACTAGATGAGGTTCGTATTCACGGGTTGAGTTATTTAATAAAAAATATAAATTCGAACGACAAGCTCCTAATAGTTGACGATGTGTTTGATTCAGGTAGAACCATTGAAGCTATAATCAATAAATTTGATAAAAGGTCAAGGCTTAATATGCCTTCAGAAATAAGGATCGCTATGCCGTGGTTCAAACCAAATAACAATGACACAGACAGGATTCCAGAATACTACCTACACGAAACAGATGACTGGTTAGTATTTCCACACAGCCTTGAAGGACTAACCCAAGAAGAGGTATACAAAAAGAGAAACGGAATAAAGGAAATCCTTGCCAATGCCAGTTAGCCTTCAGCGCTAAATTAGATATATCTAGTTGTGCTTAAAAAAATCAACATTATTAACTATATGCCTTGGATTTTTGTATGGATCTGGAGTACCGGATTTCTAGCAGCTAAGTACGGACTACCGTATGCTGAACCTTTTATTTTGCTGACATACAGATTCGGTATAACGATACTTGTGCTTTTACCAATAATCGTTATACAGAATCGCAAGTGGCCCAACTCCCTGTCAAACTTATTTCACTTACTTGTTTCTGGAACTTTAATACATGGTATATATTTGGGTGGTGTTTTTCAAGCAATAAAGTGGGGTATGCCTGCAGGACTGAGCTCAATGATTATCGGTCTTCAGCCAGTAATTATGGCCTTCATTGCTAGTGCTATGCTAAGAGAATATATAAGCAAAAAACAGTGGCTGGGAATATTTATTAGTTTGTTCGGATTATATCTAGTACTATCTGGTCACCTAGGAAGGGTCGACACTCATGAAATCAATAATGCATCTATTATTGTTGCATTTGTAGCCCTATTTGCGGTCTCTTTGGGTGTAATTTACCAAAAACGTTTTTGTAGTTCTATGGACTTAATTACTGGGACTTGGGTGCAATATCTTGGCGCTTTAATCGTAAGCTTAACTATATCGATGTTGTTTGAGACAGGAAATGTGCAGTGGGAGACACCATTCATTGCTACTTTAGCATGGCAAGTATTGGGACTATCTATCGGTGCTATATTGCTACTAATGATGATGATAAAAAATGAAGCATCGACTATTGTCGGAAGTTACTTCTATTTAGTTGCTCCAGTAGTTGCGATTCAGGCGTGGTTTTTGTTTAACGAGGAGTTAAATATGATAGCAGTATTTGGCATATTACTGATTTCATTAGGTGTAAATATAAGTATTACTAAGAAGAATAGCAGACCTAGAGTAGAATAAAATTGTGCTACAATTTTCCCTCACTCTCTAACACTGCTCTAGCTATTCTAAAACATTCAACACCCTGCGGTACTCCGCAATATATAGCTATAGCATGTATTATTGACTTTATTTCGTCTTTAGTAACACCATTATTTAGCGCACCCCTGCAGTGAAGCTCCCACTCATGCATCTTACCCAATGCCGCAATCATGGTTAAATTCATCATTGACCTGGTTTTGTCATCGATAGTTTCATCTCCCCACCCGAATCCCCAACACCACTCTGTCATCTGCCTTTGAAATTCAAGATTAAAGTCGTCAGCATCTGATAAGTTTTTCTCAACATATTCGCTACCAAGTGTTGACTTACGTTTAGATATCCCGAGTTCGAATAAATCTTTGTCCATAACTACTCCTTCTGATTATAAATTTTATTAAGCCATGCTACCTTATAACAAATGGATTCTCCATTGGTTCTGATGATGTGTTTATCCAAGTTGTTTTAGTGCGAGTGTATTCATATATAACATCCAATCCAGCCTCTCTGGAGCCTCCGCTCTTTTTAAAGCCACCGAAAGGTGAGATGGGCGATATTGCTCTGTATGTATTAATCCAAACTATTCCGGAACGTATCTTCTGGCTTACCCTGTGTGCTCTTGCAAGGTTTTGTGTGAAAATGCCTGCTCCTAAACCAAAATCTGAGTCATTCGCCATATCCACAACCTCATCTTCGGAATCAAAAACAATTAAACTAATAACAGGTGCGAATAGCTCAGTTTGAACGCACTTTATTGACTGGTCATGGCATAACATGAGTGTTGGTTCGAAATACCAACCACTATTCATATCCCTAGATGTGCTACCCCCGAATATAAGTTCAGCCCCCTGCCTTATAGACTCCTGTATAACCATTTTGGCTCTCTCTACTTGTTCGGGTGTTGCTAGAGGGCCGACATGTGTTTTCTTGTCAATCGGATCACCTACTACAATGTTTTTGGATGCCTGTTTTAGTCTATTTATAATTTTTTTATGCACACTGCGATGAACAAAAACCCTAGACCCAGCAACACAACTCTGACCGGATGCTCCAAAATTTCCAGCAACTATTCCGTTAACAGCAGAATCAATATCGCAATCATCAAAAATTAACATTGGTGATTTTCCGCCCAATTCAAGACTAACATGTGCAAAATTTTCTGCAGAATTTTTTACTATCTTTTTTGCAACATCGCATCCACCGGTAAAAGCTACACTTGCAACCTTAGGGTGAGAGGTGAGTGTTCTTCCGCAAGGCTCTCCATATCCAGTTATGATATTAATCACCCCTGGAGGAAATCCGGCCTGATCAATAAGCTCAGCTAACTTAAATAAGGCAGCTGGGGCCTGCTCTGAGGCCTTAACTACAACTGTATTTCCAGCCGCAAGTGCGGGAGCAATTTTAGTTGCAGATAAAAACAACTGTGCATTCCATGGCACAATTGCAACAACAACCCCTATAGGCTCTCTGGTAGTGAATACCCTCATGTTGGGTTTGTCTATAGGCAAAACATCTCCCTGGATCTTGTCTGCGAGTCCTGCGTAATAATAATAATAATCAGCAACATAGCCGGATTGTGCTCTCGTTTCTACCCTCAGCTTGCCACTGTCTTTTGTTTCGAGGTCTCCCAACTTAGTAGAATTTTCTGCTATTAAATCTCCCAACTTGTGTAATAATTTTCCTCTGTGTGTGGCTGTGAATTTTGACCAAGGGCCATTAAAAAGGGCTCTGTATGCTGACTCAACTGCATCATTAGATTCTTTTTCATTTGCCGCAGGGAATAAAGCCCAAGCCTCTCCAGTTGCAGGATTCATTGACTCAAAGTAGTCTGAACCAAGCAAGAATTGACCATTTATGTAGTGCTTATATTTTTTCATAACTTACTCCAAATTCACATAAATGCAGGCATAACCTTATCAATAAATAGTTCTAGTGATTTCTTCTTGTTCTCAAAGCTCATGCAACTGTCTACCCAGTAACTGTACTGGTCATAACCTAATTCTTGGCAATACTTTATTCTATTTATAACCTCTTCAGGAGACCCAATAACTTGATTTATTCGCATATTATATGGGGAATACATCTCCATCTTTGCCATCTCATCCTCACTTAATTCTTCAATTAAACCATCCTCAACTGGTTTTTTATTCTTGAACCATGAACCAAAGTAACAATAGAATTTAGATATATCTTTTGCACCCTGGACTATTTCTTCTTCAGACTCAGCAACAAATGTGTGACGAAGTAGCATTATCTGTGGTCTAGAAATATTTGGGTTCGCACCGCAAGCATTATTAAATTTATCCATCAATGATGAAACCTCCTCATCACCTAGCCATAAGGGGGTTACTTGGACATTGCAATTATTTTGTATAGCGAACTCGTGTGAGTTTGGGTCCCTTGCAGCAATCCATATTGGAGGGTGCGGCTTCTGGTAAGGCTTCGGAGAGCTGGTAGTTTTTGGGAATGACCAATGCTTACCATTGTGCTCATAGTTACCCTTCCAAAGCTTCTTTATTGCTGGCACTATCTCCCTTAAAGCCTCACCTGCACTGAACGCATCCAATTCACCATTATATAGACGCTCATATTCATACGAATAAGCTCCACGAGCAATCCCAACATGTAGCCTTCCTTTAGTAATAATGTCAGCCATAGCTGACTCCTCAGCCAGCTTAATTGGATGCCAAAAGGGAGCAACTACGGTTGCAGTACCTAAATCAACATTTTGGGTTCGATGAAACAGGTCAACTAGATTTGTAAACGGATTAGGAGCAATTGTAAAGTTCATTCCGTGATGTTCACCACTCCATATAGTGCTAAATCCAGCCCTATCAGCTATAAGACAAAGTTCAATATATTCTTCATACAGATCGCTGTGGGAGTTTTGTTTATCAACCCTCTCCATATGAACAAATAGAGAAAAATTCATTAATGCTCCTTAATATCTAGGTTAGATATTTTTTTGTTTCGTTCAACCCTTCCTTTGCCCTCTTTGCCGACATATATGCCGAATGCATTTAGCTCCCTTTCACCTATATAACGCTCCAGCATTGTCTTAACAACATTGTCCTGTAACTTTTCTAGTGGCAGCTCGTTAAAGTAATAAAATTTTCCATTATATACTTCAACTTCCTCATTAATCCTAGCCCGATAATATATAAGACTAGACTTATTAGTCTGGTTTTCGAACACAGAAAATAAATAATACTCAGGAACGTGTAATCCAATTTTTTGTAGATTACTTAAAAGACTGCTATCATCATCAATGGACCCTAATCTGCTTGATGTTGGAAGTATAAGCCTGTCTCCATCCTCATCTTCAAGTAAGAATATTTTCTTCCTGCATTCTATTATTAGCCCTACTGATATCTGTGTAGTGCCACTCTCCATAGTCCTTAGGATTTTCTGTTCCAGCCCAAGGTTCACATAGTTACCCCTAAGAAAAACTAACGGAGTTGATGCACTTGAATGAAAATCTACAACCTTGCCAAGCAAGATGATGTGATCACCTGCGTCTATACAGTTATCATTCAAGCAGTCAAACCAGGCAACAGATTTACCAATCAATGGGCTCCCCAAGGGGCTTAAATGCCATTCAATTTGAGAGAACCTATCCTCAACCGGGGTAGCGAATGTAGTGGAGATTTGTTGCTGATTTTCTGAAAGAATGTTCACCGCAAACGCTTCTCCATTTTCAAATGTTTGTAAATTAATTGATGCCTTATCTATGCAGATAAGTATAACGCGCGGGTCCAAAGAGACAGATGTAAATGAGTTAGCAGTAAACCCTATAGCGTCTCCGTTACTGTCTGTTGTAGTTACAACAGTAACCCCGGTAGGGAATGCACCTAGTGCGTGCCTAAAGTTTCTGTAGTCTTCCGGTTTTTGCATTACCTAGTTTAAAGAATAGTTCATAAATTTAGTGATCACCGAGTTAACTTTTTCTGCTGAAATATAAGACATCATATGTGCCTCACCTGCAAGCGCCATACTAACACCTTTTGGGGTAAGTTTAGCCATTTCGGATGACATTTGGGCTGTAGAATTATAGTCATCTTCGCCAGTCAGATACATTACCGGCATAGACAGTTTTGAGAGGCTATTAATGAACAATTTGTCTGAAAGTGCGAATAATTTATATGCCTGCCCGTAAGATTTTGGTGATAGCTCCTTAAAGAATTCCCTGACTTCATTAATTTTGTTACTGTCTACATGGCTATTATTGTTGTTGAACCATCTACTTAGTGTCTCTTCAACATTTACAATCTTTCCAGAACTTATAACCTTTTCAGCTCTTTCTAGGACCCTATCTTGTACCTCTTGTTCACGATTAAAAACCATATTTAGTGCCACCACCAATTTCACCATGTTAGGATACTTTAAGGCGAATGCGACCCCTATTAGCGCGCCCATAGAGTGACCAACCAATGAAAATACTGAAATATTTAAATGCCTAACCAATTCATGTAGCTGCTCCACATAATCATCTAGGTTTAATGGATATTCTGGCTTAGAGCTACACCCATGACCAATAAAGTCATAAGTAATAACTTTATATGTAGTTGAAAAATGCTCAATCTGTGGTGACCAGACGGATGAATTCATTCCTACCCCATGAATGAATATTAAGGGACTATCTCCCTCCGTACTGACATTATGTAATCTATAGAACGTGCCATCTTTTGTGAAGCCTGTGTATTGTTGTTCCAAATTTTCACTCCACAATTCAGTAATATACAATCAATCTTTAATTTATGAACAATCGAACATAGTCTAAGGATTATTCAAAATAGTTATTATAGGCTTGACTAAAATCAAATATAGACTGGCAAATTTGTTATGTCAAGCATTATTTATAGTATATAAATCAACCAATTAAACGCAACATACTTATTATTCATAATACTATTTACATAAACACTAATTCAATTTTTTTTGTGTTTAAATGTATTTATTTATTACCTGTTCTATTATGAATAACTTAATACATAATGTTAATATAGAGAGCCAAAGTGTTATAACCTCTCCTGACAATCTTAGTAATAAACTTCCCCTAAGTAGGGCAGCTGAAAGTAATATTCTATTAGCTCGTAATACTGTTAATGACATCATTGATAAGAAGGACAAAAGATTGATGGTTATTGTTGGACCGTGCTCAATTCATGATATAAAGTCAGCCAAGGAGTATGCTAACAAACTAAAATCCCTACAGGAAGAGCTGAGCGAATCTTTGTATCTGGTTATGAGGGTTTACTTTGAAAAACCCAGAACAACAGTTGGCTGGAAGGGTCTAGTAAGTGATCCCGATATGGACAATTCTTTGAACGTTGACAAGGGCCTATTTGTAGCCAGGTCTTTGTTAGTTTGGCTCGCTGAGCTTGGAGTACCTGCTGCAACAGAAGCATTAAATCCAATCACTCCTCAATACCTAGCAGACCTTGTAGCTTGGTGTGCTATAGGTGCTCGCACTACAGAATCTCAAACACACAGAGAAATGTCCAGCGGCCTCTCTATGGCTGTAGGTTTCAAGAATGGCACGGATGGTAATCTTAATGTCGCTATTAACGCTATTCAAGCTTGCTCCTCCCCTCAAAGCTTTTTAGGAATAAATGGCGCAGGACAAATTTCAACATTCAAGGCCAATGGAAACAAAAGAGCGCACATTATTCTTAGGGGTGGGAAAAATACAAACTATCACAGTGATAGCGTTTCAAGTTGCGAATCAATGCTAAGAAATAGCGGCATACCCGAAAGCATCGTGGTTGACTGTTCTCACGGCAACTCAAGTAAAGACTATACAAAACAAGGAATGGTGGCTGAGGATATTGGCAAACAAATCTCCAGTGGCAATAAATCTATCGTTGGAATTATGATTGAAAGTCATCTGTTCTCTGGAAATCAGCCCATATCAAAAGATATGCAATACGGTGTATCTGTTACGGATGGATGTATTGATTGGGATGAAACCGAGTTTCTACTTAGAAAACTAAGCAAACAAATTAAGATTTAGCTTTGGCGCCTTTTTTCTTGGGTCTTGTTGACCAGAAACTCTTTGCTTCTGACTTATTTGCATTTGAACTACTATTATTACCATACCTAGGCTTGCTGCGTTTTTTGGTTTTTGTAATTTTTTTATTTTTTGGTGGTAACAACTTTTTTGACGATTCTGGAACATTATGGTCTGGCCAATAGTCATCAACGATCACTCTTTCTAGCTTCTTTTGAATTAAACGTTCAATTGCAAATAGCTGGTTAGCTTCATCCGCACTAACCAATGAAATGGCCTCCCCATTCGATCCTGCTCTACCTGTTCTTCCAATTCTGTGAATGTAATCTTCCGGGACATGTGGTAAGTCAAAGTTAATTACATGTGGCAGCTGATCAATGTCAATACCTCGTGCTGCAATGTCTGTAGCTACTAATACATTTACCTTGCCATTTTTAAAATCTGCCAGTGCTTTGGTGCGTGCACCCTGGCTTTTGTTTCCATGTATTGCTGTGGCACTGATTTTTTTCTTTTCTAAGTTAGTTGCGATACGATTAGCACCATGTTTTGTGCGACTAAATACCAACACTTGATACCAACTGTTATCCTTTATAAGATGTGTTAATAAACTTTGTTTCCGTGATTTATCGACAGGATGAATCCATTGTTTAACTGATTTAACGGTAGTATTACGTGGCGTTACCGATATTTCAACTGGGTTACTTACTAGCTGCTTTGCTAGTTTGCGAATATCGTCAGAAAATGTAGCTGAGAACATTAAGGTTTGCCTTCTCTTAGGTAGCAACTTTAGAATTCTTTTAATGTCGTGTATAAAGCCCATATCCAACATACGGTCGGCTTCATCAAAAACTAAAATTTCAAGATTATCAAATTTGACTGCATTTTGTGAGTAAAGGTCTAATAATCGCCCAGGAGTTGCGACCAATATATCCACACCACTACGTAATTTCTTCATTTGGGGGTTAATCTTGACGCCTCCAAAAACAACACCTGATTTAAGCGGTAAGTTTGCTCCATATGTAATGACGCTGTCATTGACCTGTGCAGCCAGTTCACGAGTTGGTGTTAAGATTAGACATCTAACCTGATTTGACTTGGTTGCCTCACCTAATGATAAGATTTGTAGAATTGGCAATGTAAAGCCTGCAGTTTTACCAGTTCCAGTTTGAGCGGCAGCCATCAAATCTTTGCCCATTAGAACAGCAGGAATTGCCTTCTCTTGAATAGCAGAAGGATTATCATATCCCTGTTTTAATACAGACTCGAGTATTGCTTCGGATAATCCGAGTTTAGAAAAACCCATACTGTTTATATTAGATTGTTGCTAAGAATTTTCATCTGGTGTACGGGTCTTAACGCTCAAAGCGTGTAGCTCGCCACTCTTGATGTCGTCACTTACTAAAGACATGACAGTTCTTTGTCGAGATAAAAGAGACATACCTTCAAATACAGGTGAAACAACTAAGGTGGAACAGTTACAGCCATCCCCTTCCATGATTACTACTGAATTTTCGATTCCTGCTTCTATTTTTGCCTGTATCTCTTCTAGTGTCATGTATAGCCCCTGTTATCTGCTATATTATAATCTATCAACAAATTAAAAAGGGCTGAATGCCCCCTTCAGAGCAAAGAAAAATACAATCGACATTAATGCACCTGCGGGTAATGTTACCATCCAAGATAAAAATATTTTATTAATAACTCTGGTATCAAGTGCCGCCATACCACGAGCTAAACCTACCCCTAAAACTGCCCCAACCAATACCTGAGTAGTTGATACCGGTAGCCCGGTTCCAGAAGCAATCACAACTGTAGATGCAGCCGCTAAAGTAGCTGCAAACCCACGAGAAGGGGTTAACTGTGTTATACCTGTACCAACAGTAGCTATAACCTTATGCCCGTAAGTGATTAGACCAAACACAATACCTCCTCCGCCTACCAAAAGCACCCACACTGGGAGTGCACTTTTAGAGCCAATAATTCCACCACTATCAATAACGGCATAAATAGCTGCAAGGGGTCCAATTGCATTTGCAACGTCATTTGACCCATGTGCAAAAGCCATAGCTGCTGCAGTTATAATCATAAGTACACTGAACACTCTCTCCATTGAAGTGAAGTAAAAGTCCTCATTTTCATCAGGATCAAGATGAATATTTCTAATAATCATTGTTCCAACAGCAGCAACCAAAACACCAAAACCTATAGCCATATAGTAACTTGTTGCTTTGTCAAAACTCAAGCCTACATGTTTAAGGCCCTTAAATATGGTCACTAAAGATATAACAAAACCAACTAAAAACATGTAATAAGGGACATATTTTTTTGCATTTTCAAAAGGCTTTTTAGTATCAATGATAAGGCTCTGTAAACTCCTAAATAACATGAATGCAATGGTACCAGCCACTATAGGTGAAATAATCCAGCTCATAGCGATACTACCAACCTTGTTCCATGCAACAGCGTCAACCCCAACTCCTACCGCTCCAAAACCAACTATCGCCCCCACTATAGAGTGTGTAGTTGATACTGGCCAGCCAAGAGATGACGCGATAAGGAGCCAGAAACCTGCAGCTAGAAGGGAAGCCAGCATGCCATATACCAATAAGTGTGGGTTATCATTAAATAGGGCTGCATCTAGGATTCCTTTGCGAATAGTTGCAGTCACCTCACCCCCAGCAAGAATAGCCCCAGCAAATTCAAACACAATCGCTATTACTATTGCCTGTTTAATTGTAATAGCACCAGAGCCAACAGATGTGCCCATAGCATTTGCTACATCGTTTGCACCAACACCCCACGCCATAAACAGTCCAAAAATAACCGCCAGAATCAATAATAAATCGCCATGATTAAGAATAATATCCATAACAATCCTTATTTGGCTAGTAACACTTGTAGTCTGGATCCAACCTTCTGGGCAGCATCTGCTAGTTCACCCAACCATTCAATAGCACGATAATAGAACACCACATCAACTGGAGGCAGGTCTGCCTCTAAAGGAAATAATTTAGTGCGTATTTTGTGCTGCATAGTATCAGATTTGCTTTCAAGGCTGTTAATGTCCTTGATTATATTCCCAACAATTTTACGTTCACGGTTTCCAAAAGCGGTCTCCAACAATTCATCTAACTCATTTATTGCCTCTAATGCCTTAGCTGAAGTGTTAACACATACCTTAGTTAGCTCTATTACATCTATAGATATCTCTTCTGGAAATCTCATTTTCCTATTACACATAAGGCCAGCAACGTCCTTAGAAATATTGGCAATGGAGTCCTGTATCAATAACAGATCTAACAGATCTCTTCTTGAGAATGGCATCATGAAGGTTGATGGTAGACTTAATCGTAACTTCTTTTTAATGACATCGGCTTCTTTCTCCCTTTTACTTATATTTGTTCTGATTTGTTCAGCTTTATTCCAGTCCATGTCGATCATTGCAACCATAAGGTTGTTTAACTGTTCGATGCACGAATGCACACTTGTCATGTGTTGTTGTAGAGGTCTGATAGGTGATTTACCAAACAATCCATCAATAATACTCTTAGCCATTTTTTATCCTTTTTTATATTATTCTTATATTCTTTATGTGCGAATTATCAACAATAATCAATAAGTGTCAATATTATAATGGTGGAAAATCATTGTATTGCTTTGTATATTTTAATTGGAAAAGGCTATACATTTGTTGTTTCAGCTAAAGCTATCTAAATTTAACATAATTTTTTTCTAACTATTGGTATGAGTTTTTTACGTATTTTATGAAAAATATGTAAAAAATAATCAAAATCTTTCCCGTCAGGGTCATCAAAGCCTATATGAATGATTTCTGTGCCTTTAGAAAAGTTAGGGCATTGCTCCTTAGCATTTCCACAAACTGTAACCACTAGGTCAAAATTAATGTTGGCTACACTTTCAATGGGTTTTGAATGGTAGTTGTTATCCCACATATTGAACATTTCTAAGATCTTTTTTGCTGTTGAGCTAACCTTGTCACTAGGATGTATACCGCTAGAGTACGCTTTGACACTACCATAAAGGTCATGATTTATTATTGCTTCCGAGAAAATGCTACGACAACTATTGCCAGTACACAATATCAATACCTTTTTTATGGCTTCATTAATTCTAAATTAATTCCTTAAAATTATAAAGCAATTACAAAGGCTTGTTTTTTAATGAATAATTTATTAATAATAGCTAAGATAATTAAGCTATCTGCAGCCACAACAACAGCCACAAACTTAGTAGTGCAATTTAGCCTATCTGCTATAATCAGTAGCCATATTATTATTAATTTTATTAGTCTTATGAATTTAGATTACCTTGACTTTGAACAACCCATAGCGGACTTAGAAGGCAAAATTCAGGCTCTAAGCAATATAAACGACAAGGTTAATGTAGCCAAAGAGATGGAGACATTGAAATCAAAGAGCAATGCACTTACTAAAAAGATTTTCTCGTCACTTTCTGATTGGCAGATATCTCAACTAGCCAGACACCCAAAAAGGCTCTCAACTCTTGATTATATTGACAGTGTTTTTGATGAATTTACTGAACTGCACGGTGACCGCGCTTTTGCTGATGATCATGCAATCGTTGGTGGCCTAGCAAAATTAGATGGTCAACCTGTAATGTTTATTGGGCAACAGAAAGGGAACTCTACACGTGAAAAGCTATTACATAACTTTGGTATGCCTAGACCTGAAGGGTACCGCAAAGCTCTACGCCTAATGAAGTTAGCCGAAAAGTTTTCTGTACCGATTATTACGTTTATTGATACACCTGGAGCTTATCCAGGTATAGGAGCTGAGGAGCGTGGACAGAGTGAAGCCATTGCAAGAAATCTATATGAAATGTCTACACTGGAAACGCCAATAATTTCTGTAGTTATTGGTGAAGGCGGATCTGGCGGAGCTCTTGCAATTGGAGTAGCTGACATTATGATAATGTTTGAATATAGCATATACTCTGTGATATCTCCAGAGGGGTGCGCATCTATCCTGTATAAGGACGCCGGTAAGGCCGATATTGCCGCTGAATCATTAAAATTAACCAGCTCACACTTAAAGAGATATGGGCTTATTGATTCTATTATTAAGGAGCCTCTAGGTGGTATTCACAGGGACCCAGAAAAAGCAAAAAAGTTGCTAAAAAACACTCTAAAGTTAAAGTTAAAAGATATAACATCAATGCCAATAAATAAAGTACTTAAGGAAAGACGCGAAAAGCTACTAGGGTTTGGAAAATATAAAGTCTAATAAACCATTTCTTGATAACAAGAATGTTGTTGTTGCCCTAAGTGGAGGGATAGATTCTGTTGTCCTGCTACATTACTTGCAAGCAAATTTTAATTGCAAGCTTAGAGCTGTCCACTGTAATCATCACCTCTCTAAGTACAGTAATGATTGGGATAAATTCTGTTCTGAACTATGTAAATCGAAAAATATTGAATACTCAAATATTGATATTCTTCTTGAAAATAACGCTAATTTGGAAGAAATTGCACGAAAAAAACGCTATAAGTCGCTATCTTCTATTCTACAAAAAGATGAAATATTGTGCACAGCTCACCATATGGATGACCAGGCTGAAACAATTTTGTTGCAACTTTTTAGGGGTAGTGGGGTTGCCGGTCTATCGTCTATGCCAAAAAATAAAGCCCTAGGAGATGGTCACCTGTTCAGACCATTTTTGGATGTAACTAGGTCACAAATTATTGAGTACGCAAAAAAACATAAGCTCAAATGGATTGAAGATGACAGCAATGCGAATACTGACTTTAGGAGAAACTATTTACGTTTAGAAATTATTCCAAACCTATCAAAAATATATAAGAATATATCAACATCTCTCAGTAGAAGTGCACGGCACCAATCTCAGGCCTTAAAACTAATTGAAGATCTAGCACTACTTGACATCAATAAATATGGGCTTATAGACCTGAATAACTGCATTGACACTCAAAAACTCTCTGCTCTTGATAAGTATAGGGCCATCAACATAATCAGGTACCATCTAAAGTCACTTAATTTTATAGCCCCATCTGAGAAAGTAATGCAACAAATTACTGACCTTATTTCGGCCAAATATGATGCCAATCCACTTGTTTGTTGGAGCTCTTTTGAAGTTAGACGATATAAAAGCAAAATATACTTTATTGACACCAGCTACAAAAAGGAGGACAACTTGTGCCCTTTTTATGAAGACCTTAAAGGTTTACCAAATTTTTCAATTCGCTACAGAACAGATGGACAAAGAGTTAGATTCCCGAGCAAATCTCACTCTCAGTCCCTTAAGAAGGTATTACAGGAAGCAAACATACCACCATGGGAAAGAGATAAGCTAAGGATGTACTATATAGACAACCAACTACGAGCCATTGAAGGGATTGGAGAAATATCAGAAATCAATTAATAAAACCTAGCCCACGTTGCTCTTTGCAAGTATTGCAGCGCCTAGGTCTTCAATTGAAGTACCTGCAGACTTAAATACTGTAATTGCTTGCTCAGAATTCATAAGGCCTTCCCTTCCCTTATGTTTGCCAGAACACAACTCAAAAAAGTCTGCAACAATATTATCTTTGGTGATAGCTCCCTCCTTGATTGGAGTAATTAAATCGCCAGCTTCGCTTAATGCTCCATCTCTAGTGTCAACAAAAATCTGCCCAATCTTCATAGTAGTGTTGTTTGTTTCACGCATCTTTGGTGTGAAGCTGCCAACTAGGTCAAGGTGCATGCCGTCCCTTAGCCACTCCCCCAAAACTAGAGCATCAGTCGACATGGTAGCACAGCTTACTAGGTCGACCTTTTGTACGGCTTGTTTTAGTTGGTCTGGCTCACAAGGCAGAGCTTTAATGCCTTTGCCTTTAAGCTCTACGACAAGTTTATTTGTAGACTCTAAATTACGTCCCCATACATACACAGTATTAATCGGCCGTACCTTCATATGGGCAGGAATTAAATTACGGGCCATACGTCCTGTGCCAACCATAAGCATTGTGCTGCTATCCTCTCTGGATAAATATCTAGACGCCAACGCTGATGCCGCAGCGGTACGCCTTGAGGTAAGTTCACCGCCATCTAGTTGTAGTAGTAAGCGCCCTGTCTTACCGCAGCTTAAAAAATAGTGCCCTGTCAAGCCAGCCAAACCAAGCTTATTATTCCCAGGAAACACATTAACAATCTTGACACCGGAAAATTTTCCTTCAATCCATGCAGGCATTAGTAATAATGAAGCATCAATATCTCCTGGAACTTTCATTGTATGATGGTGCCTAATAGGTGAATTTACCTGCTCAGTAAAAACTTTATTAAGTGCATCAATAAGCCCTTTCCAAGGCAATGCTTTAGCTGTTTGTATTTGGTCTAGAATCATTTAAATTTATAGTAATTATTAAATCTAATTGTAGCCGAAAATATATCGAATTCCTATGAAATATATATTGCATCTAAATATTTATGAAAAAAAATATTTTTTCAGAATAAATAGATAATATAATACGAAAAATCTGTTAGGTATGGGGAACAAAAATGACGCGCAGAAAGTCTGGTGGGAGGGATGCTAGAATTGCTCTACGAGCTGCACCTCTTGCTGAAAATGAAAAGCCTGTACTTCCTGGTGAAAATGGTGGTAGTTATAAGCCACTTTCTGAATCACAAGTTGTAGCAGTTGAAAAAAATATCTTCCGCATTCTTGAGGAAATTGGCTTTAATGACGCCACTCCTCACTGTATCGAAACGTGTGTAGCATTTGGGGCAGTATTGGGAGATGATGGCAGACTTAGAATGCCTAGAGATGTGGTAAAGAAAGCCATTAAATTAGCACAACATAGCTTGACTCTTCATGGCCAATCACCAAAATATGATTTAGATTTATCTGGCTCCAGAGTGCACTTCTCAACTGCAGGTGCAGCGGTCCTTATTGCTGACCCTGAAAATAATCAATACCGAGAATCACTAAGCAAGGATCTCTATGACATGGCTCGAATAGCCAGTAAATGTGAACACATTCATATGTTTCAAAGAACTTGCGTTCTTAGAGACATAAAGGACCCGCGCGATTTAGATTTAAATTCTATCTACTGCGCAGTAATGGGTACTCAGAAACACATAGGTACAAGCTTCACTGAAGTTCAGCATGTAACAGATGGCCTAGAGATGCTTCATACAATTGCCGGAAGTGAACAAGAATGGCGTAAGCGTCCATTTGTTAGTATGAGTAACTGCTTTGTGGTTCCTCCAATGAAATTTGCCGAGGAGTCCTTGGAATGCCTTAGGGTCGGTGTTGAGGGAGGTATGCCGGTTTTATTGCTGTCGGCCGCCCAGGCTGGTGCCACTGCACCTCCACTACTTCCTGGTGTGGTCTCTCAGGCCTGGGCTGAGTGCCTTGGCGGTTTGGTGTACGTTAATGCTATTAAGCCCGGAGCTCCAGCAATTCTGGGTACCTGGCCATTCGTTTCTGACTTGCGAACAGGTGCAATGTGTGGTGGCTCTCCAGAGCAAGGATTAATATCAGCAGCGTGCGCACAGATGGGTAATTTTTTTGACCTGCCAACAGGAACTGCAGCAGGAATGACGGACGCAAAGTTTCCTGATTTTCAAGCTGGAACGGAGCGTGCATCAACCCATGTAGCTACAGCAATGGCGGGTGCCAACATTATCTATGAATCTGCAGGCATGTATGCTAGCCTTCTTGGTACATGCCCTGAAAGTTTGATTCTTGATAATGATTTTTTAGGGGCATCAATGAGAATGACAAAGGGTTTCAGTGATGACAGTGAAGAGTCATTGTGTTTTGATTCAATTAAAGATGTATGCCTGAATAGTCTTGGGCACTATCTGGGCTCTGAAGAAACTATTCGCGTCATGCAGAGTGAATATATATACCCAGAATTTAGTGACCGCGATAGTCCTAATGACTGGAAAGACAAAGGTAAACCTGTACTTTTAGATAATGCCATTAAGAAAAAAAATCAAATACTCTCAAGTCATTTTCCTAATCATATTAGTGACGACATTGATAGAGTTCTTAGAGATAGGTATAACATTTCACTGAGTAGATCTGCAATTGGTAGGGAGCCCTTATAGAATTAAATGAAAACACATGCAAAAGTTGTAATTATTGGTGGTGGCTCCCTTGGAGTGAACCTTATGTATCACCTCACACAAGAGGGGTGGAGCGATGTTGTACTGATTGAAAAAGGAGAACTTACAAGTGGCTCTACCTGGCATGCTGCAGGCCTATGTCCAAACTTCAATGGCAACCATACGTTGTCAAAGATTCATGAATATACAATAAAGTTGTACGATGAAATTCTGCCTAGCAAAACAGGTTTGCCATCCTCATTTCATAAAACTGGGTCATTAAGGGTTGGATATACTGAAATTGAAGAGCAATGGTTCAGAAACATTATAAGCCGATCAAACCATATCGGATGTAGTATGTACTTTGTATCTAAAGAAGAGGCTTCCAATATCAACCCTTTGATGAATTTTGATAAGGCTAGGTGCATCTTATATACACCAAACGATGGCCATGTTGACCCCACAACAGTTGTAACCCAGTTAGCACAGTTAGCCAAAAAAAATGGCGCTGAAGTGTCTACCTTCAATAGAGTTATAGATATTAATATATTGAGTTCAGGTGAATACGAGGTAGTGACAGAATCTGGAAATATTATTGCTCAGCATGTTGTAAATGCTGCTGGGTGTTTCTCTCCTCAGGTGGCTGATATGGTAAATTCTTATGTGCCATTAGTTAATCTTCAGCACCAATATTTAATTACTGAAAATCACCCTGAAATTGCAAAACTGTCCAAAGAATTACCTGTCACTCGAGATTCGACTGCTGCTGCATATATTCGACAGGAAGGTAACGGATTTTTGATAGGTCCATACGAAGAAAGGGGCTCAAAGCCATGGGCCCTTGATGGCCTTGACTGGTCATTTGATAGAGAATTATTTGAAGGCGACATTGAACGACTTATGCCATGGTTAGAGAGATGCATGGATATATTTCCACTATTTAAAGAGGTCGGTATTAGTACAGTAATTAATGGTCTCATTACCCATACACCAGACGACAACCTGTTGGTAGGGCCGGTGCAAGGCCTTCGTAACTTCTGGAACTTGTGTGGAGCCAGTATTGGTATTGCACAGGGAGGAATTGGCAAATACTTGGCGCAATGGATGATTCACGGACAGACAGATCTCAATATGGCTTCACTTGACTCGAGACGTTTTGATAGATGGGCAAACAAGAATTACTGCACAACTCGTGCAATTGAATCATACGAGAGAATGTATGCTATGGCAGTCCCTAATGAAAATCGCCCACACGGTAGACCTATAAGGGTTAGTGCGTTGCACACTGTGTTGGCTCAAAAAGGGGCGATTCATGTGGTTAATACTGGATTTGAAAAGCCGGCATGGTTTGCTACTGGTGAGGTGAGGGAGGAGTCTCTTAGCTGGAGTCATAGTGAAGCTCACGCATTAATAGCTAATGAATGCAAGGCTGTAGAAAATTATTGTGGCATAACAGATATAAGTGGTACAGCAAAATTTAGAATAACTGGTAAGGATGCATACTCGTTTATAGACAACCTTTCTTGTAACAAACTGCCATCGCAAGACGGAAGAATAGGGCTGACACTGTTCCATGCACCTAACGGCGGCATAATGGCAGAACAAACCATAAGTCGAATAAATGAGAATGAATTTATACTGATGGGAGCAATAGGTTCACAAGTAAAAGATTACCAATGGCTTGAGTGGCACTCCGATAACTATAGCGTAACCATCGAAGACCTGACTGAAGACTGGGGCGGGGTCCTATTAACAGGCCCTAACGCACGCAAAATATTATCACAGTGCACCTCTGAAGATTTGAGCAACGACTCCTTCCCATGGCTCAATTGCAGAATAATCAAGATAGACTCTGCAGACGTATTTGCTATGCGCGTTTCATATGCGGGGGAGCTTGGCTGGGAGCTTCATATGCCAAGCTGGCAGCTAATATCTATCTACGAGTCATTAATAGAAATGGGCAATGACTTCGGTCTGAAAGACTTCGGAGGTCAGGCCTTTAACTCCATGAGAATGGAGAAAATGTATAGAGCTTATGGGAACGAGTTTACTGAAGAGATTTCTGCACTTGAAGCGGGAATGGACAGATTTTTAGACCTAAGTAGAAACTTTATTGGATCTAAAAACATCAATAAACGACAATCAGAAGGAATAACTGTGCAGCTAGCCTACCTCATATTTGATGACCAAGTGCCTGCAGAGTGTTTTGGAAATGAGGCAGTCTTTAACAATGGAAAACTTAGCGGAATTATTACTGGTGGAGCCTATGGGCACCGGGTAGGCCATAGTATTGCATTTGCTTACCTTAAGCCAGAACACTGCAAAGAAGGGACAAAGCTAACTGTTGATACCTCCATTGGTAGCCGTAAATGTCATGTATCAGCCAACGCTGCATATGATACTCATAACACTAAATTACGAAGTTAATAACACTTCCTCAACCGTTACTAAGTATTGACTTTGCAAAATATCTATAATCTTCGCTATGGATGAATTACAAGAACTAAAACAAATCAAGAGTCCTTGTGTAAGTATATGCAAATATAATAAAAATAATTATTGTATTGGCTGTAAGCGCTACATGAATGAAATATTTGATTGGTTTGATTATTCTGATGAAATGCGAGAAGCCATAATGAAAGATTTAGATAATAGAGATATAGATAATACTGATTAATATTGTTTCATAGCTTAAAGTCTGACAACTTAACATTATTAATTACCAACAATGCAGTGATAGTAAGTACAGAACCGAGCACTGTATTAAGATGAATAACCTCTCCTAAAAACACAACTCCCAACAAAATAACAAAAAATGGAACTAGAAAAGTATACACGGTGCCCTTTGCTCCTAGCTTTTGCATACCAATAAAATATATGGTAGTTGCAAATGTAGTACTGCCAACAGACATTAAGATCATGTTTAGCCAAAAATATTTATCCATAACTAAAATTGAACCGTTAACCATCTCGAAAAAAAAGATACTGTTTAGTGCTGTAGCCACAATATATATATAAAAACTAAACACCAAAGGGTTTACCTTTTCGTTATAAGAGGTTGCAATTGACAGCAATGCAAAGCTAAGGGCCGCCCAAACAAGAAGAACTGTCGCATTAGTGAACACCTCATCGATATTATATTGCCATATATTTATCATAATAGACACACCAATTATTCCCAACATAAGTGCAAACCAGTCCTTCAGTTTTGGTCTTTTTTTGCCAGAAAAAACAAGAATAACGTAAACAATAATTGGCATAAGTGTAGTAATTAGAGCGCCCCCAAAATTCGCTGCACTGGCTTCAGTGCCAAGAAAAAACAGTTTCGTATATGCTACTAATAATACAGCTGAAATCGTGGCTATTATGAAACTCATTATATCAATCCTAAATGAGATTTTTAAAGCCCAAAGGACCGGGGCCATTGTGAGTGTAGTTATTAGATACCTATAAGTAACAAGCTCATGCTCGTTAATGTATAACGCTAATACTTTAGCGCTAACGAATGAGCTTGCCCATAAGAACATAGCTATTATCATTAGTAAAGGCAAGAATTTATTGAAGTTCACGTTTGTATCTCACAAAAATAATAAACTTATACCAACCATAACCATAACCATGCCGGCAACCTTATTAACCCTTTCGCCAGCCCCTGGGGAGTTTATTAACTTTCTCAAACTACTGCCAAGTAGCGACCAAATAATCAAAGCACTAATAACACCTGTCACCACAGCAAATACTATTTGTAGATTGTAAAACAAACTGAACCTTTCTAGTTCTACCATTACCGGCAAAATTGAAAGATAAAAGATCATAACCTTTGGGTTGGTAACTGAAACAATGAATCCTGTAATTACCTCTCTCGAGGAAGAACTACTTGTGTCTTCTTTGTTGACACTCATTGGACCGTAGTTCCATTGAGAATACCCAAGATAAATTAAATATGCTGCGCCAAAAACACGTACCACATTTAAGATTGGGGATATCTGTTCGGAAAGCACATCAAGTGACAGTATTACCAAGCACAGGTACACCAAATCTCCCAAAACTGCACCAACGGAATAAAGCATGCACGAGGCAAACCCTCTTGAAGTGCTTATGGACACAAGTGCCATTATCCCTGGGCCAGGTGTGAGCGCAAATAACCAAGTTGTGAATACTATAATACTAAATGTGCTAAGTTCCATTGCTATGCCATAGTCTAAATTGTGTGAATATTATAAGTACGATTATTGATAAGGGTTACTTATGCCTATTTTTCCCAATATATTTATTTCAAGACTTTCCATCTTACTGGCCTCATCTTTTTCAAGATGGTCGTAGCCCATAAGATGAAGCGTCCCATGAACTGATATATGGACCATATGATCATTGAAGCTTTTGTTTTGCTCCTTTGCCTCTTCCGACACAACCTCAGTACAAATAACCACGTCACCCAATATTTTTTCATCTATCTCTATTGGCAGATTATTGTCAAAGGAAAGCACATTAGTGGCCTCATCTTTATGTCGATATGTATTATTGAGTGACCTAATCTCATCCATATCAACAATCCTAATAACAAGTTCACTGTCGCCATTATCAAGGCCCTCAATAACACTTTGCATAATATTAGATAGTGACGATTCATCAACCCTTGTATCGTTAATAGTATTTTGAATAACAACCATACTTACCCTAAGCCATTAAGCATTTATTGATAAAATGATTCATTTTAGTCTTAATTAATTTATTTTGTCATTAATCATAGAAGTTGCTATCCCGGTACCACTAAACAAAACTTTTGACTACTTTTGTGATGACGAGGTGTCTGTTGGAGTCAGAGTAAAAGTTCCATTTATCAGAAAAATAGTGGTCGGAATAGTTCTTGCAATTAAAGACGAAAGTGAATTTAAGCAATTAAAAACTGTTAACCAGGTGCTAGACAAAGAGCCCATACTAAATGCACCCATTTTGGATTTTCTATTCTGGTCTTCTAAGTACTACCACCACCCAATCGGTGAAGTCATTTCGGCCGCAATACCTAAAAACTTAAGACTCGGCAAAGAGGCTGAAATAAAAAAAATAGCTCCAGTACTAAGAAAAACAATACAACCTGATTTTGATACCACCAAGGAGCAGAAAGCCGCTATAGGGAAAATATTAGACTCCCAGAAATCATACCAAGGATTCTTACTTCACGGAGTGACTGGTAGCGGGAAAACCGAAGTGTACCTTAACTGCACACAGGCAATAATTGACAATGGAGGTCAGGTTCTGGTTTTGGTTCCAGAGATAGGACTAACCCCACAGATGATTTCACGCTTTGAATCTAGGCTTAAAACAAGAGTGGTGGCAATACACTCTCAACTAAATGAAACCCAAAAACTTAATGCCTACTTAATGGCAAAAACAAATAAGGCTGGTGTAATACTTGGAACACGCAGTGCTATCTTTGCGCCAATTCCTAAACTGGGACTAATTATTATTGACGAGGAGCATGACGGCTCATTCAAGCAGCAATCAGGCTTTCGATATTCCGCTAGAGACTTATGCTATATACGCGCAAGGCAGGCAAATGTCCCATTAATTTTGGGGACCGCAACACCGTCACTAGAAACACTAAAAAATGTAATGGATAAGAAGGTGTCACGGATAACACTTTCACATAGGCCTGGAGGTGCGACACTACCTAAGGTTAGCTTAATCGACATGCGGAGTCATTACGGTGGATCGCTTTCTCAGTTGCTTGTTGAGAAAATACAGCGCCAGCTTAAATACAATAAGCAGGTCATGCTGTTCATTAATCGTCGTGGCTATGCTCCTGTTTATTTCTGTAAAGATTGTGGCTGGAAAGCGCTTTGCAATCATTGCGACTCTACCGTGGTGTACCATCGCAAAATAAATCGACTGAAGTGTCACCATTGTGGTGATGAAAAAATACCTGAAAGCAAGTGCCCCGAATGTGAACATTCAAACCTAGAGGTTTTGGGTCATGGCACTGAGAGACTGGAAGAGACTCTAGCTTCATATTTCCCACAGACCCCCATAATCCGTATAGATCGTGACACTACTCGAAGAAAAAAATCCTTCTCTCAGCACCTTAAACAAATTAACTCTGGCGAACCCTGCATAATCGTTGGAACACAAATGCTAGCCAAAGGTCATGACTTCTATAATCTTGCTCTAGTAGGGATCATAGATATAGATGCAGGACTTCTATCTATTGACTTTCGAGCAACCGAGCATTTAGCCCAATTACTTATACAAGTATCCGGCCGCGCTGGCAGAAACAAAGATAAAGGCGAGGTAGTAATACAGACACGATACCCAGACCATTCAATCTTTAATTACGTACTCTCTAACCGTTACACTCAATTTGCCAGTGGCCTTTTAAAGCAACGCAACAATGCCCAGTTGCCGCCATTTTCTCATCAGGCATTGATTTGTGCTAACGCAAAAAACAAGCAGAACGCTGAAAAGTTTTTGTTGGAAGCTGCAAATATGATAAAAAAAATTAATATAGATTTGGTTGAGGTTTGGGGTCCTGTGCCAGATATTATCGAGAAAAAATCTGATTATTATTACTTTAATTTATATATACAGTCGAGCGAAAGATCAGCACTCCATAAGACCTTGTCAACGTTCAGAAAAAATGTGGATTCACTAACAATGAAGAATAGGGTTAGATGGTACCTAGATATTGACCCCAATGATTAAGCTAATCTGAGATCTTTTCAAGATAAAGATACACGGCAAAAGCATTTTTTCTATTGGCCACATCGAAGGCATTTTCTTTTTCAAATTCTGACCAATCTATAGAGTCATATGCTTTATCGAACTCCTGCATATCTTCGACCACAACTTTGAAGTTGTCCAAAAGGTAGTTTAAATACCTGTGCGTTAAATCCATTGTGTATTTAGGGTTGTCTGACGCCTCACCGTGCCCAGGGACAAAATACATTACAGGCATTTTTCTCACTCTGTCAATAGTTTTAGCCCATGCTATGATATCCGCATCTCCCACGAAAGGTATTCTGCCTTCAAAAATTATGTCTCCACTATACAGGGTCTTGTCTGTTATATTTAGCAACGACATATCCCCA
>Ga0206681_10000182_pt1 | contig 38516 bp, 44 predicted proteins | sample M150012015metaG_FD_161048 | JGI IMG/M metagenome (GOLD analysis project Ga0206681, IMG submission 161048) | Ammonia-oxidizing marine archaeal communities from Monterey Bay, California, United States - M1 500m 12015 | ecosystem: Environmental > Aquatic > Marine > Intertidal zone | place: USA... | reverse complement strand
CCTGTGATTATCTTCCTCTTGTCTTCAAGAGTCTTAAGGGCCCTTATTAGATCACTATTTTCTGGATCATCTTTAAGGTTATCTTCAACATCTGCAATAGCCTCATCTAAAGCCTCAAGTTCTTCATATTTATACTTAGTATTAGTTATCTCTGCAGTATCATCACTATCAGAATCTAACAAGTCATTAGCAGCCTTAAGGTAAGCGTCTGCCTCTACCATTTGTCTAGAAGACTCTTGCTCATCACCGTCTAGAGAAGCTTGTTCTGCAAGAGCTCTGTGCTTTTCATAAGCCATCATAAGCTCTTCACGGTTGCCGATTACTGCTCTGGCATCCTTACCTACTTCCATATTAGCAATCATCTTAGTTTGGAAATCTTCCCAAGCGAACTGAGCTGCACCTTCAGGGGATGAACCAAATAATCTAGCACCAGCATATAAGATTAAGGCTCTTATAATGTCCTTACCATCTACGTCTAGAATATCACCTAAACCGTTAAGTAAGTCACCCGCCTTGTCTTTTACTCTATCAAGAGCACTAGGGTCTTCCTCTACCTCTACACCAAGGTCATCAATAGCTGCAACAGCCTCCATTACAACTTTGTCAGACTCCGGGTTCTCTGAGATAACCTCAGATAAAGCTTCAACAGCCTGATCTTCCGTTGGTATTACTGTAGAGAAGAATTCGTTTTCGTTTGGAGCTGCTTCTACACCCGCTTCTCCTGAGAAACCCTCTTGTGAAAGTTGCTCATCGAAACCGTCAATCACATTAGGTGGTGTCAAGAGTGGGTTTTCTTCCTCTAATACATTAGGTGGAATAAGTAGTGGATCCTCTTCCTCTGCCCCTAACTGACTTTGAAGGAAATCATTCATATCCTCGTCAGAGATAGCACCTCTCGTTTGCCCGGATAGGTTTAACACTTCCTGAGCCAATACATCCTCTTCACTCAATGAAGGTAATTCGTTTTCACTTGCAATTGCCTCACCTGTAGCGGGGTCAAACGTAACACCCGGAGGTGGTTGTGTCATATCTAGGCTTCCACCAGTACCACCACCATTGATGAAGTTTGAAACTACAGGATGCATTTTGACGTCACCCTTAGATTGTCCAATCTTTGTTCCTGCGAACGTAGGCATTACCGGTTCTAGTAAATTACTTTTACCAGCGTCTTTTTTACTTCTCTGATTAGCGATGGTAACCGTTGCACCATCTTTTGTAGTCATCGATAACTTCTCAAGATCATTGGCATCGTCCGATACCATCTTGGTCATGTTTTCTAGCGTACCTGATTCCATCAGAGAATCAGTAACAACCTCACGATCCATAACAGGTTCGACTAGGTTGTCCTCACCGGTGGGGTCCAAAGACCATGTACCACCAATTTCCATACAATAATCTGGGTCAGTTGTTGAAGCAACCGTCCCGTCTCTTAAATAACAAGGCATTCTTTTCTCCTGAATTTGTTAAACTGGGCCACTTACTTGGCACCACCTAAAAGCATTTTTACAAGGCCTCCAGTTAATTTTGATTTTACATCATCACCTTTATCTTGCATATTTGCATTCTGACTGTGGCTTAGGTCGTGATTAGCTGCTTTTTGCTTAGCCAAGATACCAACCATTTTATTCGCCTCCTCTGTACCACTTTCAGCGACACCGTAACCAGAGAAGTTCGTAGGACTAAGTGCATTCTTCATAATTATAACCCCATCTTTGCTAATGTCTTATCAAGGAGGGAAGATAGTATTTTACCCTTTATCTGACTTCCTATACTTTGTTCACCACTAATAGGTGACGGTGTTGGTTGGTTAGATTGGGCCCTTTGGGCCATCAGTTGTTCCAACTCCTTAAGGCCCTTCGATCTAGCTACCGAATATGGACTAGTTTCTTGTGCCTGTTGCATACTTAATATACCACTCATAAAAAGACTCCTGCTTTAAATTCTAAATCTTTGAGACCGTTGTTCTTGTCCCAGCTATTATTCTTATCCATAATACCTCTTAAGGTTTGATCACCCTCTCCTGCCACTTCAACATCTGTAGGGGGAAAACCACCCTCTGGTATTTCGATTTTAGGGTCCCGACCTTGGTCCCCTGAAGTGTAAACAGGATTTCCTATAGGAAGTTCTTGTGACCTTAGAGTCTCGTCTAAAATAGGATCTAATAGGTCGTCTACTACCGGTGCTGCCTCTTTAATGGCAACCTTCTCCTCTACTTTCTTTTTAATCTTATCTTGGATGCTAAGGTTGTTATACCCTTCACCAGCAGACATAGTGGCGCCCCATGGGAATTCATTACCAAGACTCTTGGCACCCTCTAAAAGACCCACTTCACCAGCACTGTAATCCTCTTTAACTTTATTCCAATCCTCGACACCTTTAACCTCACCTGCATCAGGGAATTCTGTCTTATTTAGACCCTGAAGATGTCCTGCATATCTGGTGTACATAGGATCAGAGAGTCTATTTAAGGTCTCCACTAGCTTATCGTAGGGCTGTGTAGATATTGCTGCATTCATGTAACTTTCAGGGTTTGATTCTGCGAAATCGTTATAAGTGGGCTTAGGCGCCTCTGGGTCTCCCGTTCTATGGAGACCATACTGTTCGTCTGCCAAACCAATAGCATCAATATCCGAACCTTCTGGTATCTCAAACTGCTCTCTGAGTCTCTTCTTAACAGCATCTGCGTAGGCCTTCGCCTCCGGTGTTGTTGGTTCAAAACCACCCTTAGGTTTAAGTTTCCAATTAGTCTTTACGTCTGAAAACCCTAAATCATCCAAATAGTCAATCTTTTTACCACTCATTGTAGATGTAATTTTTAGATCATGTCTTACCTTATTAAGGTAGAGGATTTGTTCTTCTGGGGTGAGGTCCCTAAAACCCTCTTTGGATAACATCTCCATTGATTTCTCCTATTTTATTAATTGACTTAGGTCCCATTCTTTACCGATACTGGCTTCACCGGTTTTTATGTCGTAGCTACCGGAGAGTCCCTTAGGTATCCCCATAGCTTCCTTTAATTCTTCAAAATCAATCCCTAACGTCTCTGCTAACTTAAGTATCATTCCGTTTTTTACCTCATCTCTATCCGGAGATCCAACAGCCTCAGGGCCTTCAACATTTCCCAGTAATCCTGAAAACTTACCGAACTCCCTACTATTAATAGGGCCGGTCTTCTGAGATAATACCCCTAAGTTACTTAATTGTTCAGAGGATAGAGTTGTGTTTACATCTTTATGTTGAGGCTCGGGTCTTTGTACATGCCTTCCACCATACTTTGGGTTAGGCCCCCATTGTTCGTATTTTAACGCACCGTAATCTTTCATCACTTACCACCCGACTGTGTTGTTGTAGACTCTTTAGGGGCCGTACCACTGAACATACCAATACGTTGAGCCAAAGCCTTGTAACCTGAGTCTGCTTGGTTCTGAGCCTGTTGTTGTTCGGCTGCACCTGCAGCACCCAGTGTTTGTGCACTTTTGCTTTGAGCACCTAATGCTGCCTGTTTATTAGCAAAGTTCATAGCTTGTCCCCGCTGATCGATGTCTGCGAAAGAGGCTGCTAAACTATTATCAACAGATGATTGGTTGATTCTCTGACGAGAGCCGCCAATCTGATTAGCTTGACCAGCTGCCGAGTTAACACTCCCTAGTTGTTGTTGGGCATTTTGAAGAGCTGCTGCTCTAGATCCTGACAAGTCCATAGGCGTATTAGCCTGATCCATCATAGCCTGTGCAAGGGCTGCTTCATTATCCGCTGTTTTTGATGCGACACCATCTGCACCGTACAGTTTTTTCTGAAGATCTGAGAACCCAGCAACTTGACCTAGCTCACCTGCGTCGTACATTCTTTTGGCTTCGTCTAACATAGACTGTATCTCAGGTTTATACTGTTCTGCGTACCCGGATGTTGTCTTAGATGTTTTACCACCACCACCACCACATAGTGCTACATCTTCAGATTCTACATAACTAACCTCACCACATTCCAATACTTCACTTGTGGCCATATCGAAGGTCATACCATCATAAATTTTTACTTTAGACATTTATTGTCTCCTTTAACGATTTTCTCATTGTTGTATACCTTTCGGTATATCCTAGTTTTTCTAATTTCTTGACCCAACCTCGACGGCCTGTCATCTCTATCATATCGATGTTTGGGAACTTACTCAAAATACCTTCAAAAGTCCTAGACCACTTAACCATGTCTTTAATAGTCTTACCACTATAGATCATTATATGAAGAGAGTTAAAATTAGGGTACTCTATCATTCTAGTAATAGCAATTACTGCAGATTCACCATCTTCTACTATTTCCCATATATGGAAAGTATCCGGGTGTGAAATACACTGTTGTATCACTTGTAGTGAATTCCATTCACCACTACTATGGGCCAGAGCCTTCTCTATTTGTTCTCTTAAAAAAGCATATCTGGTTAAGATATCCTCTACTGGTAAAATTACTACTTCATAACTCATATTGCTCCTTTCAGTCGTCCATATCGTAGAATGCTTTTGATATTACCTTACAGAAGTCAGACCTAACGATGTCGTTAAGGTCGTCAAACTCTGTCACACCAATGTGCTTACTTAAATAGTCTAGTTGCCCGTGCATGTCGACCAGCATACTTAGCCCACTTGAATTTCCTTTGGCTGCTTGTTTTAAGTCACCGGTTATAACAACCTTAGACCCTGTACCTATCCTCTTCAGGAACATTTCCATTTCTTTAGGTGTTGTGTGTTGGGCCTCATCCAGCATTATGAAACTATCGTCCCATGTCCTACCTTGCATATATTCAAAAGGTACTACGTCAACAGAACCGTCTACGATATACTTCTCAAGGATTCCATTCATATGTTTCTTAAGGACATCCATATAAGGTACGACCCATGCTGCCATCTTCTCTTCCATTTCTCCGGGAAGGAATCCAATTGTTTTACTATCGGATACGTTCGGCCTGCACAAGATAATATTAGCCTTCTTGTTGTCTGTCTTAAATATTGCAGCAAGTGTCGCTGCGATGTACGTTTTACCTGTACCTGCGAAACCTACGCCAATAGACACCATCTTATCTTCTATCGATTGGATGTAGTACCCTTGTGCTATTGACAGAGGCTCTACTTTAATCTTACCTTTACTTGCTGATAGTTTCTTCAATTAGAAAACTCCTTCATGTTTTATTAATAAACTCCGTTGCCACTCTTAAGTAACCACCAACCAGTAGCAATATACTTCTCTTGCTGGTATGTTGGGTTACCCCTGTGGGTGTGTGTAAAGTCTGCAGGGAATATTACTAAGCGTCCCTTCCTAGGCTCTACTCGTATACCCTGATAGATAAACTCAGTAGTGCCTTCGCCATTATAAATATCTTCACCAAGGTACACCATGTACACTAAAACTCTACTCTTGTACCTTTCGTTCTCACCACTATGCTCATGATGGAAGACAGCAAAGTGTCCTCCCGGTGGGTAGTGGTGAACCTTAAAACAATCCGTCTCAAGCCTGCCAAGCTCTTTACCTATAGACTTTAAATACTTCTGAAGATACTCTTCAATAGTATTGTAGAATGTCCTACAAAGCCTCATGTTGTCTTCTCGATCCTCTTCGTCCCATTCATCAGCTATCTGTTGAAAGAACCTTGAGTTGTCTCTTCTGTGGGATATTTTGTTAAACTTGTGATTAACCATAGGGTTATCGTTCTCATCAGGGAACTGGTCACCATACTTGTTCTGTAGATGGTGAAACAACTCTACAGTATCATCACAGAACTTGTCTGTAAAAGCATTGTCGTAACAAGCTATAAAGCTTGTATTAATCTTAGCCTTAACAAATGGATCCTTCTCTTTTCTTAAATCAAGATTACTCATAACCCACCCTTATATGTATTGCGGTCCACTGACCCAGCAAATTATAGTCTTCCTAGTTCCTTCAGTAACTTTTGTTACTTGGTGTAAGGCGTATGAAGGTATAACCAAAATGTCCCCACGATTCAATTTCCAAGATTTTACAGTACCATTGAGTCTCTCCTTAAAAATACCACCCTTGTAATCTTTAAAATCATTAAGAGCAAGTATCATAGATAGTTTCCTAGTAGTCTTTGTAAATGTATCATGTGTATCCACATGCCACGTATAGTGTCCCTCGTCCTTTGCATGATACTCAGTGTATTGAAAACCTTCGCCAACACAATCTATATTAACCTTGAATCGATCTTTGTTTATCTTGTCAATAAGCCCGTGCATACGAACAGAGAACCAAGGAAGATCCTCTGGTTGGAAGAAGGAGATCTCGCTCACTCTAGCTTTTTTAGATGCCGGACCCTCTCCGTTGCCAACAGTGGCCTTTTTAAGTGCCAAAGTCTCCAGATATTTATCCAAATCATCAAGCTCCTCTTCTGAAAAACCACCAGAATAGTGGCATGCAAAAGAGGCGCTTACGTTATGTGCCGGTATATTCATACGAGCTTCTCATGGTCTGACCAATAAGAGGAGTTTATATTTGGGTCGTTAGGTGTTACTGGGTTAGTGGTAGGATCTTCATACGCACCACCCGGTCCCGCACCAGCATCACCACCACTTGTGGCTCCCGGATTACCAATAGTACCACCATCAGGGTTGTTCGCAAATGCATCTTCATAAATACCAGAAGGACCAGCCCCATAATCGTTATTAGGAGGATTGTAGTTTCCCGGTGGCTTACTATCAGCATACACCCAGAACCCGTCCTTTGTAGTGGCATCACTGCCATCCCCCAAAGGAGGTGGTGGGTTACCACCGTAGTTTACATCCGTATTATTACCAAAGTGCTGGGTATAATCGGCGTTTCCAGTTGGTGGATTCTGGTTTCCAGCTGTTCCACCGTCAGGGGCGTTATTGAAACTATCTTCATAAATACCAGCAGGACCAGCTCCGTAATCGTTATTAGGTGGGTTCAAATTATTCTGACTGTCTTGGGTGTTCTCGTTTCCCGGCACATTATCGTTAGTGTTATTAGGGTTTGTGTTTCCCGGAACTAAGTTGTTCGCATTGACCACCTTATACACACCATACAAGTCACTCAGTGTTATCCTTCCACTTGTCGGGACCTGATTGTTTATAGACTTTACCCCTTGGTTTTGAGACTGGTAGTTGGCCCTAACATAAGGGCCTCCTCTGTACCAGTCAGAACTACTTATTGGAGTATTTGCATCGATTTCAAAGAAATCTCTAAACGTCTGTGTAGTAATCTTACCACTACTTGGTAACGGCATACTAGTCTCCTCTCTTAAGTTCTTCCACTTGTTCTGATAAATCCTTAACAGCTTCAATAAGAAGCCCAACCATTCTACCATAAGCTACACCTAGGTATCCGTCGGAATTCTCAGATACAACAAAAGGAAATACCTCTTCAACATCCTGAGCAATAACACCAGTCTCTCTTTTACCTGAGTCTTTTCTAGTGTACACAACACCTTCGAGGTCTTTAACAATCTCTAAGGCATTCCTGATAGGAGAGATATCTGTCTTAAGTCTAATATCAGACCTGTCGATTACTTCGTCAGCTGTTACGTTACCATTAACTACAACGTCAACGTAAGATGTAACCGCATCTGTTTCAATCTTAAACACTTCTGAAGCAGCACCACCAAGATCAATAGAGAATTCTATATATCCAGATCCACCAGCAAAGCCACCTCTAGCAGCTCCACCTTGGGCTGTGTCTCCAGCTCCGCCTTCTCCACCAGCACCGATGTCGACCTGTAGTGTTATATCTCCGGCAATTGTAGTGTACGTTCCTGTACAAACTACTGCAGCTGCTCCTCCATTACCACCATTCATGTTGAATACAGGGGCTGTTGCTGAAGACTCTCCAGCGCCACCATTTCCACCATTAGCGTTTGGACTTGGGTCAGGAGTTCCTGTAGCGTCACCACCAGAACCAGCAGTTGCCGATCCGGTGTTTCCTGTACCACCTGCCCCACCTGTTCCTGTATCAATAGTACTTGTACCTGAAGAACTGTTAATTACCTTGATGGTTGAATCTTCTCCAACAGATCCGTTAGTATAACTATAAGTTACTAAAGGGTCGTTTGCATCACTCGCTGTTCCTGTCGTGCCTCCGTTTGAGCCACCACCGCCACCTGCGCCCCATATCTTATATGTAACGTCAGTGCCAACGGTCAGTCCTGAGATGTCTAGTGTTCTTGTTCCCACAGACTTATATGTCTGGGTTACATCCGCACCAGCTGTAGCAAGGAACTTAGTATTCGCCAAGGTTACTTCACTCTCCCCACCGGTGCCAACCTCTGATGTCAGTTTAATATATGACAATAGGTTTCCAATGTGAAGTCCTGCTATTGTGTTAGATCCTGAGGTGTCCGTTCCTAAGAACAAACCTGCAGAAGCATCTCCAAGGCTTGTTTTATTATAATAAACTCCAGAATCGTTTACGTTTCCAAGTTGAATCTTGTCGTCTACATCTATCTTACTGGCCTTTACTTGGTTAGCTAAAATCGCATCAGCAGTTACAGATCCAGTTGTCAAGAACGTAGCACTTACATAGTTACTAATAGGGGTCACTTCCCAACCAGAGTACACATAATTAAGCTGGTGTCTTTCAGCGAGCCATACAGCCGTCGAAGGGATAGACTCTACAGCTGTAAGGGTTGTCCATAATGATGGTTCTGTCTGAGGATCTCCAATGTTTAACTTAAGATCTGTAGACGTTGAGTACTGTCTCTCAGTGGTAAATCCAGTATTACCTGCTGTACTCTCCCAAATATAGTCTACAGGATCTCCAGAAGGATGTACCGATCTAGACACGAAATGCCCCATCCAACTTAGTAGATTACCACCTGTTGTGTACGGTGAATACTGGAAATCTGTAGCTTCACTTTGGTTTTGAATTACACCTACAGGGTATTCTTCCCAAGTTCCTGAATTACCTTCACAGTCTACTTGGTTTGTATGTTGACTTAAAGAGCAAGTTCCTAATTGAATATCAGAAGCATAGGCTACATAAACATAATCTCTAGTGTATTCGTACACACCATCTACTCTATGAACAAGAGGTGAAGATGTACTTGAGCCGTACTCAAGCTTATGGAGCCTCTTTTGTAGCTCCGTTTCTGAAATTGTAGCCATATATCTCCTCTATCTAATACCCATAGCTTTTATGTCGAATTGTAAAGTTGTTAGTTTGGGGTTCACATTTGTATCCATGGTAACTCTTAAACTAATAAATCTACCAGATGTCCTTGTATCAACTTTATGTGTTGTACCCGGGTCAAAAGCTAAATCAGTAAATGTTATAGTCTCTCCTATCTTTTCAGAGCCTTTTATGGCTATATTGAGACTTCCTGTGGAGTTTACATGTACTCTGTTTATCTGCTTAACTAGACCGTTTATAGTGAAATTATCATCCCTTTTCTCGAAGAATCCACCGGAAACGAAAGCAGTATTTGATAGTTTTTGGATTTCATCATCACCCATCTTAGCACCATATATCTGCAATTCACCGTTAAATTCCGTCTCAAACATATCAGAGATACCCGGTAAACTTCTTAAGTGTAACCTACCTGTGGTGTAATCGTATACAAAAGCCCTGTCACAACCTGTTGATAAATTAGACTTAGAGCTTAGGCAGAACCAAACCTCTTTATCTCTGGTCTGTTGGAAACAAAATGCTCTGTTTCTTTCAGCAGGTTTAACTAAGTTAAATAGAGTCTCTTGGAACAAACCCTTCGCAATATCCTGTTTCTGGGACTGGCCGTCGTGTATGTAAACACCATAATTACCCACTACAAGGTGTTGTGAGCCTCCGATATTGGTAAAACATCTAGTAGAGTAGAGTCCATCATCCTCGAATATACTTTCAAAAGCAAGTACATATGAATCACCTGTCTCCCTGACACGAACAACACTGTCGGACTTATAAGCTATAAAGAACTCACCTAGTTGACCACCATCTATTATCTTACCCGGTGTGTCCGTTAGGAATGCATCACCAGCTGTATTAGTTACTGATGCAGACCAATCTGCAGCTGCTAGGGATTGTAATGTGGTTATGTTAGAGGACCATAGAAAATCAATTGGCATTGTTGCAGCTTCTGTTGAAGTTGACGTATGCTCCTCAAGGATATCCATAGCGACCAATCTGTTGTTGAAAGGTCTTACTATTCTAGCCACAATAGGGTCCCCAGAGCCGTCGTTTAGCCATCCCGGTAGTTGGTATAAGCTTCCTGCAGAAACCTTAGCATTTGTTGTCTGAGGCGGTGCATCATTGGCAGGATTTACTACTAATAATTCATTAAATACGAATATCTGTGGTGGGTGGTTTTCATTGTAAGTGAATTGTTGACTTGAAGTTGCATTGGTTATATCTTCATATGTCCCACTACCACTTGTGTTATAAAGAATAACACTACAGTACTTAGGGCCAGATGAGATATTTCTCTCAACAATATAAGCCAACATAAAGTCAGATGCGCCGGCAGGTGTGAATTGCGTGATAGCTACGATCTTTCCCTCGTTTATATCATCCTGCCCACTGTTTGCGGTAGTTGGGTACACCAATATACCACTGTCTTCAAAAGCGTTAACACCTTGAACAGAACCGTCTTTACATCGGACATCGAGGCAGCTACTCCAACCGCCTGCAGGTATTGCATGAGCTGGTACGTCTGTTATCAGACCCACTGCAGAGAAATCTATCTCTGGTGAAGTTTGAAATGGCATAATTTATCTCCTATTTTCCTAAACGTCGTCTTCTGTCTTCCCATTCATTGTATGTTTCACCTTCTTTATAAGGTATTACATCTCTGATGTGAGGGTTTTCTTCTATAAAAGCTTCCCATGTATCTTCTGCATTACTACGCTCAAGTGTATAACTTGCAGTGTCCTCTGCGGTAATTTCTGGTAAATGGTCTGGCAAATCCTCTTCAAACAAGTTTGATACAAAATTTGAACCTTTATCAGCTAAACCCTTAAAACCACTCTTAATATCATCAATAATGGATGTTTTCTTCACCTCAGGACCCTGTTCTAGTCTACCTTTTGGTCCTTTCCTGTGTCTGTCGAAAGACTGTTGCCCAAGAGGAAGTTCCTTACCTTCTGGTCTAGCCTTTAAAGGTTCATAACGGTCTTCCAGAGAACCTTGGTTACCTATAATACTTAACAAGTCTTCTTCAGATAAACCCATATCTAGAGGGTCTAAACCTTCTAAAGGGTCTGTGTCTTTAGTGTTAGGGATACCCGCTGTGGCCATACCAGAGGTTACATTAGGTGCCATTTGCTCATAATTTGAGATATCCATACCCTGACTAAGGGTCTCCATTTCAGGTTCTAGTGCGTGTTGGGCAGCCTCAGCGTCTAACTGTACCTGTTCAACACGAGCTCTTTCTCTCATCTGTTCTCTTTCAATATCTCGTGTATCTCTAATATCTAAAGCAGAGGCGTCTTCTTCAGAGAACCCCCCTAACTCGTCATTCACGATACGGTCATTAGCTATAGTTTGTATCCTATCTTTATAAGATTTGGCCACCTCAAAGACTTTACTGAACTCTGATTCAGAATTCCCTGTTGCCTTCCCTAGTTTATTAAAAAAATCATCATCTAAAAATGCCATTATTTAGTCCCCTTAGCAATTTGGGCTCCGAAGTAGAATTCCAGAATCATGCTCGCCCATTCAAAAATTTCCGTAAATTTAAGCATACCCTGTACTGTGATATACTCTGTTTTGTCAGGAGTAAGCTCTATACCAAAGAAGCTAATCCCCTCACGAATCGTGGGTATTACAGTTTCAACATTAAAAAGTACCGGTGCCACCTGTGTAAAGATAACAAGACCCAGTATTGATACGATTAAAAATCTCCTATTCCAAGCAGCACCCTTGGATTCTTTCTCAGCTCTATCTCTTACAGAGTTTAAAGCGTCATTCTTTGCAGCAAAAGCTTCCAATAACAATTTCTGGTTATCTGTTGCAGCTTGGCTTCTTAGGGCTATAAGCTTAGAAATAAAACCAAGTGCTATTGGTATTAAATTAGTTAAAATGGTTATCATAACCTACTCCTGTTGTAAATATCAAGTTGTCCATATTAACCCACCACCCTCAGGGCAGGTAAGATGCCAAATTCCGTGAACACATAATAACCTACGGCTCCGAAAAATGTCCACCTGATCTGGTTGAGTGTGTTCTGTATGCATGCGAGGCTTTTATTGGTATCATCTATCTTTCCAAAAAGGGAGGAGATCTGTGACTCATGCCTATCCGAGGCCTCTTCTAGTCTTTCTATTCTTTGTTCCATTTAAATGTCCTTTGGTGTTAGCATAAGTTCTCTCTCGTAGTACTCTCTTATATCAGGGACCACACCAGTAAACGGCAACGGTAAGCCCAAATTATCTATAATACCCTTGTACTCATCTTCGCTGTCTTTATATATTACGAAGTGAGGGTCATTGTTGTAAAGTAAATCGGGATCATTAATGAGTTCGTTAAAGTCTTCGTTAAAATCCTCTGATATCCACTGTGCATAGCACAATGCAACTACGTATGATTTGGCGGGATACACCCAACCAGTGTCTTCTTTGGGTTTTGTAACATAATCAACACAATCCCCAACTATCGTGTCGTATCTATATTGGATATCTTTATCTGAGAGATCGTCCCCGAAATCATCATTCAACCTGTGGTACATCTCTTGTCTAATCTTCCAGTCCTTCTTTATCATAATAGTCTAACAATCCTATATATCCATTACAAGAGTTATCTAGGTTTTCTACATATCTATAATGCTCCGTCAGGCAAGTTCCCAGATACTTGCAATTGTTGCATATATCAGAGAGCTCAGTCTTTTCACACTCACACCACTCAAGGTATTCTTTAAAGTTATCAAGCTCTAAGAACAGCTCTTTGTCATCTTTGTCAAAATCTAATACACCAAACTTTCCATTAGGTGTGATGTATATGTGGTCATCAGAGAATGCGTTGTACTCCTTCTTTAACGACTTTTCAATGCTTCTTTTGTTACTAAAGGTAAAGCCCTTTGGGACGTCACACTCAAGCCACTTTATCACAAAGTCTTCATAATCCTTATGGGTTACATTAAAGGAGTTGGCTTGATTTATAGAGTATGGTTTAATTTCCACACTATCCAAGTTACGCAATATGTTTAACTGAGAAACCATGCTATCTACATCCATCTTAATAACATCTTCTGTAGCCAATAATAGCACAGAATACCTCTTAGGGGACATTAACATATTGGAGAACACCTTTTCGTGCCTCTCTCTTCCTCTAAAGTCATACGACACTGAAAGGGATATGTCATCATCAAAGAAGTTATCACTAAGCATTGAGAAATTCGTTATGATGTTTATCTCACCCTTATAGTACTTCCTTATGGTCTTTTTTAGTTTCTTAAAATACGTTGAACTTAATGCACCTATCTCACCACCGTAAAGGTCTATATAGTCTATCTTAGGAACTTGTTTTAATAGGCTATCTAAAACTCTTAGATCTATCCTCTTTTGGTCTGTAAGCTGTTCTGGTGTTAGGTAACAAAACTTACAACTGAAGTTACAAAAGTATGAGGGGTTGATTGATATATTCATACTTCAATACTCAGTGTTATTGAGTCATACTTGTTAAGCCCCTTATGAGGACTTCCTGAGGGTACATATAGAGAAGATTCTTCAGTAATCTCCACGACTTCCCCCTGAAATTCCATAACCTTGGTCCCCTCTACGCTTGTTATTATCAGATCCACATCATCGGTATGTGTGTCGAATGAAGCACTCCCTGCTGGTGAGATAAAGGCATGTACAGACTTCCCCAACTTATAGGTTGACTCCAACCCCTCTACCTTAACAACAAAAGATTCTTCACAGACCTTAATAACAGCCTCAGCTTTTGTTAACTCAAAGTCTCTCCCACAATCATCAATGTAAAAAAATCTACTACCCTCACTCAGTATCTTAACTTTTTTATTCATCTTATTTCCATACTAAGAAGTCTACTTTCAAGTTGCTTCATCTCAAAACAATGTCTACCTTGCATGTCAAATCTCTTATGGTCTTTTATGGTTTTAGAACAACCATTACAGAGGTTGAAAAGTGGGCATGTGAAGCACCAACTATTCATCGACAGTAACTCTGGATCTTCCCTGAAATTATCACCAATTGGGTACTCTTTATCGTCTGCGAAAGCACCACAAGTGTACTGATCTCCCTCAGGTTGTACACACCTGATACCTTCGTCGCAACGTCTGTTTCTTGGACAAGTTGTGTCTTCTCCAGCCATTGATTTGATTATATCTTTTGTGTTGTACTCCCACTCCTCTAATCCTTGGTCATATATATCTAAATATATACTATATATATCAGCAAGTAATAGTGGTTTACCTTGTGAACCAGAGGCCATGGCATAGTTGAGTTTACACTCTACACCCATCTCCTTCGCCAGCTTAACATTGTCGATAGCTATGTCTTGTTCACCATCAACTACAACCGAGATAAAGTCCGGTCTATAACCTATTCTGTCCAACATTGAGTCTGAAACACCCCAGAAATCCTCTTCTGTGAATGTTGAGTAGTCACCTTTGAGTCTGCCACCACCATATTGAAAAGACGTCGTTACACCCATTCTCGGGTGTTTAAACAGTTCATCCCACTTCTCAGTCTTGTAAAAAGGCCACAGATTACTTGTAAATGAGATGGTTGTGTCCATGTCGTGTTCATCAAGATAGTCTATTATCTGGTAATAGTATTCAGGCTTGACCATTAAAGGGTCTCCACCATTTACTATGATGGTCTGGGTGTCCGGGTGCTCTTCGAGGAACTCAAATATCTCGTTGATATCTAACAGTCTAGCACTGTCTTCAGAGATACTGGAGCTGCTACAAAAGGTGCACTTGAAGTTGCACAGTTCTGTCGGTTTTATTATTAAGTCCATACATTAACCTCTTTGGGGCAGGGCACTGTGTGTCCCACTCAAGTTTATAACAATCACCACCACACTCCCCAAAGACCTCACAAGAAATACATCGTGGGTCTATATGGGCCTCTGCAGCTATCATACAGCCTCTTTTATCGTGAGACAGTATACTGGTTATGTTGTCACTTATGCGGGCGTAATGGCTCGTAGGGGCACTATTGGGGCATCCTGCTATAGTCCCATCTGCATTCACCGTGAATATTATCTGCTCACACCCTCTGCAAAATGTAGATTCTCTGTTACTCCCGCCCTCAAATTTAGAGTAAATTGACTCTAGAAGCACGTTATTGAAGTACTCTCTGTCATTGACTAGGTGCATCTCCCATATCCAATCATCTATCTCTTTGTTTGTTGGGAAGATGTAGGGGTTTCTCTCAGCAGAACCGTCATGTGTTAGCCTCTCAAAAGCAATCTCACTGATACCCAGCTCTTTAAATAGAGCTAAGACACCAGCAGGAGACCTCTTTACAAGTTGAGCGTTCATTGACACAAATAGTTTAATGTCTACCCCAAGGCCAATCAATGTCCTTACGTTCTTCTTCCATAGGTCATACTGCTTAACATTTGCCCATCTAATACCTTCATCCCAAGATGTTGCTATCCTATTGGACAGTTCGTTCTTGATGAAGTCTATTTTTTCATCAGTAAGTTTATAGGTAAGATTTGTTGTGATACCGAAGGTAGCCTTACAGTTCTTCTCAGATACAAGCCTGTGGAAGGTCTTCATATCATCTAAAGGGGCTAAGAAGGGCTCCCCACCATGGAAGTCTATATGCACCTGTTCACTGGTGAAGTTGTTTACAAAACCAGCGGTACTGACAGGATCGAAGTAAATCTTCTTACCGTTTATTCCACTAGTAAAACAGTGGGAACAGTTAAGGTTACAAGTCTCCGTTGTTTTTATGTAGAATACCTTCATTCTTCTCCATATAGTTAAACCACATCCTCATAACACAATCTGGAAGATCTCTTATCCTGTTCTTCCAGTCCCATTGGGTGTAGCATCTAAAACCACACTTATTATACCATTTACAGGACAAACAACCATACTCATCCATATAGTTCTGCATCATAGACGTATTGTCTTTCCTGTCTAAAGGGGTGTTAAAATCAGAAGAATCGTACCTATCCCACCTACAATTAGATGTAGAATTATCAGGGAAGATTGTTACCTTATTGAGGGCCATGCAGTGCATTTCATTCTTACCGTTCCTTATTAAACCCTCAAATGGGTGTATATCTGGGTAGTTTTTATAAATAAACTTTAAAAACCTAAGGTATAACGAGTCGGATGGTATCTGATGGTCTTCACCCTTATCTGGGATATAGTCGTCAAAAAAGAAGTTGTCGAACTTTTCGTAGAGATATTCAAAGTAACTGTCCCCATTTAAGGACATAGCCATGAACTTATGTATTGACTCTGTTGTAGCAACCATGTTGATCGAGATGATGTAGTCAGCAAAGTAGTCTATATTCTTTGCGTATGGACCTTTAACCGGTCTACCGTCAAAATCATAGGAGGCTATCAGGTATGATGGTATTCCCTTTGCAACCATATTATCAAGCATACTCTTCACTAATTCTCTTTTGGAGAACTGGAAGGAGGTAACCCAAACAACCTTTATGGTGTAGTCGTGCTTTTGGTAGACGTCCATTATTTCGTCTAGTAGCTTCTCATAAACATCATACAGGTGAGAGTGCCTATCTTGAAGCAACTCACCGCCAACCATGTTTATCTGAACCTCACCAACAGAGCCTTTAAGCTTTATAAGATGGTCTTCAACAAGGGACACCTTTGACAGTATCTCCTCCTCGGTTAAACCAACTGTTGACTTCTTGTCATGGTGGCAAAAAGAACAATTAAGATGACAGTTCTCAAACAATGTGAGTTCTATCTCCCCAATGAGGGGTCTTTTATTCTCCAACAGTATCTTAGTATTATTCATTAAACCGCATCAAGATCACCTGTCATGCACTTAAGGGCGTCTTCATTCCACAAGTGAGCACCTGTCTCTGTGGGGTTGTACCTTGACAATACATCCTGAGGGACTATTTCTTCATCTAAGGATAAGCCCATAGTCTTTATAGCTTCCCACAACAACCTATTAGCCATAGAGATTATATATGGCGAATCTTTATATAGTGGGTGAATTGACAAGTTCTTGATTCCGTCAAGAATAAGATCGTTACGTCGATCAAGGATCTCTTCAAAACTAAGGCCGGTCACATTAGTCCTCTCATTTGTTGGGAAGAATGCTTGCTCATGCAACATCACATTAAGGTGTGTCTCTGGCCCGTCCTTGCCCATTACGACTGTTAGCCCAATGAAGTTCATTGAGTTACAATTCAGGTTAGCCATAGACATTGTTACTTTATCAAAATTCTTGTCATCAATAACTCTTGATAGGAAAGCATTCCAAGCCAACAAGTTCTCTTTCTGCTTGTGTGCTGGGGCTCTTGAGAACGCTGGGTTCATCTCTAGAATCGTACCGTACTCATTCAGTGACTTGTCAAGCATTTTATTGTACTGCTCTTTTGATATCTTCTTGCCTAATAAAGATGACGATTGCAGTGTCCACGACCAGTCTATCATTTTTGGCGTATTGTTCTTAAAGAAGTCAATCCTCCGCATAACAGCGTCAAAGTACTCTCCATTGTTAATCATTGTCTCTGGATTCTCAACAGGCATGATAAACTCCATAATCATGTCTTCCCTGTAGTTATCAGGGTTGTCAAGAATCTTAAATATTTCCTTAAATGTGACATCATTAACAAAGTCAAACTTGGCAGGTGTAGCTATTCTGGCGTTAGTATGCTCTCGCATAATATCTTGTGTGATGCTGTTGTTCAGAACATCCGTAGTGTTTGTTGCTGAGAAGAAGTCCGTAGGGCCTAATACAAACTCTCTTAAATTTAATCCGGCCTTTTTAACACCATCAGAAAGTCTTTGTGCCTCTTCCAAAAGCGGTTGTGCCAGATCTTCTGGTTGATGCTTGTCTACAAAACAACCTATACATCCGTGGTTGCATCCTGAGAGCAACTCTACACTTATCAGAACATCAAACTTAACTTGGTCTTTCAACGCTAGTGACTCTGGTCCCGAATATCTCATAGCCTTGCAATAAGATTCCTGCATACTCATGTATTATCTCCTACTCTTATATATCGCTTTCAACCTATCAAGGTCTTCTATATTACCTTCATGGACTAGGAATTTCTTCCTATATCCTGCCTTATCCGATTCTACACTGTAATCAGACCAATCGTACATACTATCCGCAGCATGACTTAATGCATACTTGTTTTTTATCATGTTCTCTTTTGGGCAAATACAACTCTCAGTCTCTAAGAACTTCATAAGATTTGGAATGCCTCTTGAGGCACATGATACCAAGAAATCACAATTTGTGCACTCAGTCTCATAGGAGTACTGCTCTACAATCTTATTGTGGAAGTCTTGTACATTGTTGACTTTGAACATATCGTCGTAAATAGCCATATTCTCGTACAAGAACGGTGATGCATACCAATCACCCTTTTTAAAGTTCAAGACCTTAAAGTTATTACCAGAGTGTGAATGGTCAATCATTATGTTGTTAGTACCTGAACTAGACGGTAAGTTGTTAAAGAAGGAATTTACCTGCTCTATCCTGTCAAGTATCTTCTTCTTATTACCACTTCTTGCAACTGATGGTATCAGGTCAAAGGTTGTGTCAAACATACTTGTAACGTGCTTGTGTATCCTTTCGTAATCTATCTCCCGATCTTCTATGTTCAGTAAGAACGTATAGGTTATATCGTGTTCGAGGTTTTTATTGAGAATGGATAGTTTGTATTTAACATCCTCTATATACCCGATACCCATCAGTGTCTCAGGGTTTGTAGCTATTCCTATTTCTATTTCTGTATCGGTGTTAATATTCTTTGTAATAAAGCTGCAGAATTTAAGTATGTCCCCACCCATAAGCGTTGTTACAAAAGCCAGTATTGGTGAATTGTCATTAATAGTCTTTAAAAGGTCTTTATTAGAAAGAACATCGTAAAAGTTACTAGATGATAGGAAGTCGGTAGGGCCTATTAGTATCTCATCAATAAGCAAACCGTCATCTGTCATAGTGTTAACCTTAGACATAAAACCCGCAAGATCATCATCAGAGGGTGCGTTGTTTCTCCTGTTAACAAAACAACCAGAGCAATTATGCTCACATCTATCTAGTACGTCCATCTGTATCTTGATGGCAGAGACCGGCTTGGTCTTTGTTTCAGAAGTGAGTTCGTAATATAGGTTATTTTTGATTATTGGCATACATATACCTCTTTGGTACTACACAAGTATCAATACCACGGGACCTCATGTACAACGGAACATTCCTTTCAGAGCAAGATATTACCCATTGACAATCTCCGCACTCAGTATCACTGGTAAGTACTATGTTACTGGCTACATTACATGAGTTAAAATCATCAACTTCAAACAAACTATCTCTCTGGAGAACTCCGTCGAATATAAATGGACTTATAAAGAACTTGTTATTATAGAACGAGTAGTTGGTGCAGCCGTAGGAGTTGAACTTAGAATCGAACATTGTGTACCACCCTAAAAACTCCGGAGCTATCTCCTGACCCTCTAAGTCCTTTCTAAAGTTTACAAGCAACTCAGAGACCTTCCCAGTGTTATTGTTATTAACAAAGAAGTTAGGAACAACAACAATTGGTGAGTTATATCTATCATGTATCTGATAGGCTAAATCATTATAAGATATCTTATCGAACATACCCTTATGATAGTTAACCCTGAACTGTACAGATCCCTCTTTAAATAGCCCTAGCTTTTTATCGTCTAATCCGTTTAGGAGATAACTGTTTATGTCCACAACAATCTTAAAGTCTATATCTGGGTGTTCAGTTACATCCCACAACCTCTTGTGCTTCTCTTTAATAAGACTGTAATCCTGCTTTAATGCAGATGTGAATGAGATACCGGATATATCATATAGTTTTTGAAGACAACGATCCCCTAAAACCTCTTCAAAGTTTACAGCATCAAATATATCTGTCGGACCTATTGTTATCTCATCGGGGTAGAACGCAGACTCAAGAAGTTTGTTATATAGTATCTCAAGATTGAATGAGCCGTTCTTCCTTGGTATGAAGCAACCGTTACAGTTGGCATTACAGCCACTCAGTATGTCGGCATGAACCTCAGTCTTTAGGAAAATCTGTGAATCGTCAACACCGCCAAAACCAGAGTCGCCTCTGTTAAGATGTGGCTTCATTTTGTGTTATCAAGTCTTCTGGGAAAAGATTCAATACAAAGTTTACTACACCAGTTTTATGGAACATCTGGTAAAGGTCTCCACCTTTATACTTAGAAGATTTGTTAAACAAACTGGTGTTAATCCTACTGTTTAGGCCCTTCTTAGCTATAACAAGAGCAAGAGAGTCTAATCCATCAGAGGTTATACCTAGGATGTTGAGACCTGTTGTACTCTTCTCGTATTCAGAAAACGACATACTATCATTGATACTAATGTTAGATTCTTCATTACTGTTTATTGTATCAACAATATACGAAGGTATTCCTGACATATCATCAACCAAATCATCGATAACATCACCATTATCTTTCAAGTAATCCTCGATGTCTTTGGCGTCAAACAGTACAGGAAGAACACTCCCTATACCCTTGATATGTCCTGTGTCAACTTCCTCACCATCTCCAGCAAACCCATGTCCAAGTCTATATCTTATAATATTACCAACTGTTCTAGTCAGGGTATGTGATGACACTAGAAAGTCTAGTTTAATAAAATTAGTCACAAGGTCACTGTCAATCTTGTTGAATGTTGCGGTAAAGCCAGTGTTTGATAGGTAGATTAGTATCTGCTTAGAGGTTAGAACCTTTTTTGATTTAACATAATCAACCGGGAGGACGAACGAACCATCCTCCAAGTTCTGTTTGTAGATTTCAGTTAGATCAATTGGGTTTAACGGTAATGTGTACATTATAGCTCCTTATAGTGGTTCCACCGTCCAAAATATGTACGGAATACGCTTGATGCGCCTGTGGAAAAACTCTATATCTGTCTTGTCGATTGCAAGTACAGTCTTAGCCTCTAAGAAATTGACCATAATAGGAAGTGAGTGCTGGAGGTCAAAATAGATATCATAATACTCCCAACTCTTATGAGCCTTCAGTTTGTCAACCAAGCCGTCCACAGTCCCAATATACACTATAAAATCCCTGAGTGTATACAAGGCCAACGTGTTATTTTCCTGACGCCAGATATTTTGAGTAAGATACTCTTTGGTAAAGGTTGTGTCTCCTTGAGAGACAAGATAGTCAGCAATACCAACAAGTGGTGAGATAAGGCTTGACCTTGAGATTAAAGCCTGTATAGCTTCCCCCACAATCTTTCCACGGTGAATTGTGTACTTCTCTGACAAAATAGGACCAGATATGGTATCGTCTGGCAGGTGATCTTGCATATAAAATAACACGTCATATGACCAGAATCTCCCCCCTTGGACAACACCAGAGGCTGGGTACCTGTCGTCGTCGGCAACAAGGGTATCAATAGTCGTACTTAATAGTTCGTTTGTCAGTGCTGTTCTGCTTGCAAATTCTACATCTCTGTACATCACAAAATGGGATAAATCTTTTAGAACCTTCACTGAATAGCCGGGGGCCTCTCTCAACAACCAGTCTGAGTACTTAAAATAGATTTTAAGCATATCCACCTCATTCGTAAACAACATGAATACTTTATCACTGTTGTTTAGGTATGTGATGTCGTCAACGTCTGTGTAGTTTTTAAATGAAACTATATCAGACAGACCAGCATCGTCTATTACTGGGTTGAATTTTTTAATTGTGTTGTGTACGGTGTCCTTGAAACTGTCTTCAAAAATATTGTCACTACCGTGTCCAACAATCACTACTCTCCTCTGCGTGGTTGTGTTTGAATAAAAAGATGCCACCTCTTCCATTAGACTGTCAAGCCCAAGTATGGAGGTTACATATTTCTTATTATTTAAATAATAACAACTTTGCTCTATCATTACCTTCTCCCTCTAGAACTGTGGCAACTGCTATGGCAACTACTGTGACAAAGCTGTGCGTTAAATGATACATTCCCTATTTGGCCTTCTACAGCATCTACAGCAGAGCGTACAGTGTTGACAATAGACGCTGCTACATCATCTGCATCAGCTATTAAACCAGAACCAATTCCACCGTCTAAATCTCCATCAAAAACAGAGGAGGCAGCAGAGGTATGGTTCCAGTTTTGGTTTACGGCAACATTACCAGTACCACTGGAAGGACCACCTGATGCTTGTGTGTAAACAGAAGCGGTTATGGTTATCGTTTTATCAAAAGTTCTTAATTGGTCTCTTGCATTATCCTTTAACCATGTGTTTAATTCACTGGCACTCATGCCCATAATGTACTCCTAAATTTTAACTTCAACAACTCCGTCGCCGTCTGATAAAGCTATTCCTATGAAATTATCTCTTCTAAAAGGGTCTAAAGCAGAATGTAAACCCCTTACTGGCCGTCCCTTCCCACTGTCATGTGCAATTATATAATCACCCTTCTTAGCGGTTCCCTCTATTAAAACTGGAACTCGCCCTTTTAAAGCTATGAATGGCCAATCTGCGTGTTCTTCGGTGTCATTCATCCTGAATGCGGGTTTGTCTGACACAACACCGGCAACCGGCATACCTTTTTTGAACAAGGTAACCTCTTTGTCACCACCAATAGCCAAGATAGTGCCTACCTCGTAGTCAGCATCTGCCTCGTATTTCTCTGCAAGGTCAGCCCAGTTAGCAGACGTTGCTAGGCCGTTAAATGTACCACCATTAGTAATATCATTACCACCTAGGTTGATGTCACCAGTCATAGTTCCACCAATAAGCATCAACGCACCTTCTGCAGTGCCGGCCTCTCCTTGTGGTCCTTGTGGTCCAGTATCACCTGTGGCTCCCTGAGCACCTGTGGCACCAGTAGATCCTGTGTCACCTGTGGCTCCTTGGGGACCTGTATTACCAATAGGACCTTGCGACCCTGTGGCACCAGTAGCGCCTGTGGCACCTATATATCTAGCTTCGTTCTCGCTTATTTCTTGTTTTATCTTCCAAGCACCTTTGCTTGAGGAGTATACCCATCTCCTACCGTCAGCATGTGTGAAAATCTGACCATCTGTCAGACCAGTTGTTGGCATACCCATTTATTTCTCCTCAAGGTCGTCTTTTCTCCATTTTGGAGGCAATCCTAATAAATCTCTAGTATCGAATTTGTACTTTAGAGAGCTTTCGTCTTTATGTTCTGCAAAATGAAAGAACACTTGAGAGCAAACTTCCCCCTCAAAGGGCTCCCTCCAATGCTCTAAATCACATCCCCTGTACACTAGAATGTCTCCGGGATCAAGTTGTACAGGAAGGCCACCACTTATGCTTTGGATGTACCCTGTCTTAACATCCTTACCGTCGTTCGGGTCTGTTGCTAGGAAGATCGTCCAAGGATCTCCTCCCAGATTCATTGTTGCAGATATCTCACAGGAGCTTCGGTCCTTGTGTCTGGCCAGCAGCTCTGCGTTAAGATACTGTCTAGCGAAGGCGTATGTTGGTATTAAGGGTAAACTGGTTACAGCCTCTATGCGTGGGAGACAGTGTAATAGCAATGTCTCCATCAGGGGGTCTCCATATAGGGAGTAGCTCCACCTCGTCTGTGTGTCACCGAACTGCACTTCGTCACCCGGAGGATCTTCGTTTTCTAAACAGTACTTTGCTGCTTTATTTTTAACAGAGAGGTACATGTGTGCTATTCTGGATAGTTCTGCACTCATCACGCCTCTTACTATTTCATAACCATCTTCTATAAACACTATAACCCCTTAAAATTAACTAACATCCAACCTGTGGCGAAGTACCTGTCTGCGACATAGTTGGGGTTACCTCTGTGGGTGTGTGTAAAGTCAGCAGGAAACATTAATAGCTGCCCCTTCTTAGGTGGTACATGTACACCTTGGTAAAGAAACTCTGTACCACTGTGCTCATCACCCTCTACATAGTCTGTAAGGTTAATTGCGTACACAAGAACTCTGGATTTGTACCTTTCATCTTGACTACCGTACTCGTAATGCCAACTTGAAAAATGACCACCCCTCTCGTTGTAGTGTACTTTCATACAATCCGGTGTTAGTTCTCCTAAACTCTGACCTATCATACCTGTGTATTCATCCGCTGCGAGATTAACCGCTTTGAAGAACAAATCACAAAGCCTGTAATTTTCCCTTTTATCGGCTTCGGAGTAACTAGACCTAATGTCCTGAAAGAATCTGGCCTTGTCTTTTCTGTGGTTAATACTGTTCCAATTATGACTAATACTAGGGTCATCGGATGGGTTCTCGTCGCCATACCTGTCCTGAAGACCGTTAAACAACCTTACGATGTCATCACATTGGTCGTCAGTCAGAGCATCGTCCTTCTTATAAATAAAAGACTTGTGTAGTTTATGTTTAATTTCGTCCATATTATACAAACTCCGGTCCGTAGTTCCAATTAACTATTGTCCTTCTTAAACCACCTGTAGTTGGTTCTACTTTATGGAGGAAGTAGCTTGGGAAAAGTGCAATATCCCCTCGGTTCAGTTTTACAACTTCATTAACACCCATTGGGCATACTATTAAGTCTCCACCGTCGTACTCTTCAGGGTTGGACAACATCAAGATTGCTGATAACTTCCTAGTGCCTAACCCACTGTCACACTCACTTGTATCCACGTGCCATGTGTAGTGCCCACCATTACCTTTATACTCTGTGTACTGGTAACCGTCCGATCCGTCTAGTTCAAAATGGTACCACTCTTCGTTTACATTCTTAACTATAGCTTGTATTCTCTTATGAAACCATGCAGAGTCTTTGTGCTCGAAGAAGCAAACATCACTGTCCCTAATCTCCTTAGGTGTTTCTGCGTTAGAGCCTCCTGTCCTTCCTTTTTCAAGAGTCAACTTCTTAACACCAGTGTCTATCTTATCTAAGTCTTCTTTTGTGAAGCCCCTAGAGTGTATGCACACTAAATGGGCCTTATTGTTGTGTCTAGGTTTAGAACAATTCTTCATGACTTACATTCACCGTTGGGTTAGGGGGGTTTGGGTTTCCCGGATTTGATGGATTTGGTGGGTTTGGGTTTCCCGGGGGGCGGTATTTAGGATAAGGGTCTACGTTATACCCGGCACCAGCATTTCCACCCGGACCATTATAGTTGTTGGTTCCTCCGGGGACTGGTGGGTTTGGTGGTGTTGGGTTTCCCGGAGAAGGGTTGTTAGGTGGAGTCGGGTTACCCGGAAAAGTAGACGAGGTATTCCTAACCCTCTCAGCACCATAAAGATTCTCGAAAGAGAACTCTCCAGACTCTGGCACCTGATTGTTGATAGGTGTAGGACTGGCAGTCTTGTTAGTATTATTTATTTGGTTGTATGTTTTCCTTACAACACCCGAATCACTTCTGTAAAAAGTTTCAGAGTCTACCTCACCGGTTGATAAGGAATAGAATGTAACAACTGTGTCTAAGCTCATTTCTCCTGAATTTTGTAAAGCCATATATCCTCCTTAAGATCCCGGTGTTGGGTCATTAATTATAACTGTTCCACCTGCGTGGATATCACCATTTGCTTGTATACTTGCTACAACAGAGCCGTTAATCCAGAACTCAATCTCGGTACCATCGAATCTTATAGGTGAGTTAGCCCACTGGGCCACACTACCATTTGTTGTCAGGAGTCTACCAGAGTATCCTGATTGATCTGGAAGTGATACTAAATCTATCCACTCAGAGTCAGAGCCATCGTTAGATAGGTACTGACCATCTGTACTTCCTGTTATTGGTGGTATTTCATCAATTGGCATCGCCATTGTTGTTATCTGAACCCAAGAACCTTCCTGTCTCTGGTAAGTTATCATATCGTCGGTATCATTCCACATGTCACCATTTACTGGTGAACTTGGGGCGGTTGTGGCTTCGGTGTAGTCTGAGTTACCATCAATACCGTCATCACCATCTTCTCCATCTGCTCCAGCAGCACCTGTGGCTCCAGTGGCTCCAGTGGCTCCATCGTCACCATCTGCGCCTGCTGCTCCTGTTGCACCCGTAGCGCCTGTGGCTCCTGTGGCTCCTGTGGCTCCATCATCACCATCGGCTCCAGCGGCTCCAGCGGCTCCTGTATTACCTGTAGCACCTTGTGCGCCAGTTAGATCTGCTTGTTCAGTCCAAGTCCCAGATACCTTTTTGTAAACCTTGTCAGTGTCTGTTTCAAAATGAAAGTCACCATCAACTCCAGTCCCACTAGAGGGGACACTTGTAGATGATGTCCAAGTTTTACCATCATCACCGTCAGTACCATCTGATCCAGCGGCACCTGTGGCTCCGGTATCTCCCTGAGCACCTGTGGCTCCTTGTGATCCTGTAGCTCCTTGTGCTCCTGTGGCACCTTGAGCTCCTGTAGCTCCTTGTGCTCCTGTAGCTCCTTGTGCTCCTGTAGCTCCTGTATCACCTGTCGGTCCTGCTACTGTACTATCTGCTCCTGTGTCACCTTGAGCTCCTGTAGCTCCTTGTGCTCCTGTGGCTCCTGTAGCTCCTTGTGGTCCTGTAGCACCTTGAGCTCCTGTAGCTCCTTGTGCTCCTGTGGCACCTTGAGCACCTGTAGCGCCCGTAGGTCCAGCAACTGTGCTGTCTGCACCTGTGGCTCCGGTAGGTAAGCCTAGACTTAGTACACCGGTTCCAGAGTCATAAGAAGATGTTGAACTACCACCTGCAGCTACTGTTGTTGTCGCTGTGGTTAAGTTTTTTATAGAGTCTGCAGAAGCCTCCGCATTAGTTTCGGCCAGTTCTGCTGCTACTACTGCTGCTAAAATATCAATCATTGCAGTGTAGACTGTAACTTTCTGGCCTTCACTTCCAGCGACTAGAAACTCCTGTCCCTCGGTTCCTCCTACATCAACGACGTCGCCTTCGACGCCATCATAAAAAGAATTTCTAGCCATAATATCTCCTAAATGCCTTTAGCTGTGAAGTGTTGCCTGAAGTTACCACCACTCACCTTCGCTTTACTTTCCTTACCCATAAGAGCGTCAACTTTCCTGAAGAACATCTCGTTGTAATGGGCCTCACTTTCAGGGTCACTTAAAAATGTAGAACCAACAGCCAGAGATGAAAACAGTATTAACTCATACTCTGTCCCAAGAATGAAAGGTATAAGTTCTATTGTGGCTGTTCCTGTTCCAGTACCAACACCTGTTGCTGTGAATACGGTGTCAACTGTGTTCGCAGATGCGCCAATTGCTGTAAAGTCTGTAGAACCGACACTTGATATTGTATAAGTGCTATCTACTACAAAATCACCTGCAGTTACTGTGGATAATGTACCGATTGGATCGTCAGATTTATAGTACTTAAGAAAGTACTCACCTTCTACATCACGATTACCTAAGGAATCTGTGATCAGTATGTTTTTTAACTCTGCAGTGTAGCTGTGTGGTAGTTTCTCGTTGTGAAAAGCCCTACTGTCTACTCTGTTTAGTGTTATATCGTCGTCACTGTCCGTGTCCGTCCAAGTTCCAGCCGGATCATTTGCTAAACAAGCGGCCCTAGTTGTAAGTCCTGCTACTGAACATGTGCCTGCACCCTTCTTTCTTAGGTCTATAATCTCCAACAAACCCGAAGGGATTGTCACGTTTGAATTCTCTTTCTCTACAGAAAAAGAAGATATGGACTCCAAGGGTGATATTCTAAGTATTTCGTAAACCCTCGCCTCGCCCATTTCAATAAATTGATCAATCCTGAAAGACGGGTTAGAAGCTGAACTGTCTATAAGGTCACTTCTATTTAACCAGTCAGTAATAGCGGTTCTAAGTGTAGCTTGATTGTTGATAGAAGCCATCTAAATCTCCTTAATATTTACCCTTAACAATATTGTTAGTTAAGAGTCTAGGGTATTCTCTTTTAACTATTTCTTTAAATTTTGTAAAACCTTGTTGATCCATTTCAGGATCATGTATGTCAAGGCCGTATTTTGTCAAAATATCCACAGCTACAATGTCAGGAACAATACAGAAGCTTCTCATATTCACACCCGCAACACCTTGGTTGGCGACTCTTGTCTTATGTGCGTAGTCTAAATAGCCTTGGATATCCTGCTCAAATTGGAAACCCTCACCATTGTACTTGTCGATAATTTGACTCATTTTTGTCCTCGTTTTTAAAAAGGGACCCGGTTAAGGGCCCCTATTTATCTAAAGATTAACCGATACAGTTTGTTACCATACCGTTACCCTTAGGGTTCTTACATTGTAGTGTAGTCTCTTCTACAAGCAAGCCGACAGTACTATCACCTTTCTGGCCTACATCAGCATTGTGAAGTGGGCGAAGAACAGCCATAGACCACCATGATGGATCGTAAGCGATTAGATCAGCCTTACCGTCACCAAGACCTTGGATATAGTTAGGGACAACCTTAACTGAACCAAAATCAGACTCATAGATTTCAACAGATGCACGTAGTTTACCGTCATCACCGATATCACGTCTAACACCAGTTGTGCCAACCGCAAGACCAGAGAATGTACGCTTAAGTGAAGGAGACATCATCAAAGTAGTGGCTTTACCACCAGCTTCGTAGATAGTCTGCATCAGTAAATCTACCGCAGATAGAGTAAGAGCCGTAGCTGTACCTAGAGCAAGTGGATCCGTACCATCACCACCAGCACCAGCAGGTGTTTGGATTGCACCGTCAGCCATGTCTACGACATTAGCTTCGTTAATCCATGATTGTACGCCACCGAACTCACGTGTACCAGAAGCTACTTGACCTTGGCGAGCGCCAACACAAGAGTGCTCTAGATCACGCTTAAGCTCTGTACCACGCTTCTTCATCTGATATGCAAATTCAGAAGCACGACCTGCCTTAGAGACAGTATCAAGAGTCTTTGAGATCTTGATTTCTTTAATAGCGATCTGCGCATAGTTACCAAGACGTGTAGTCGGGGCAATTGTGCTAGCGTTTGAGTAGTCTGATCCCTCAGCTACAGCATTAGCTGCAGGAGCTGCAAGCTCATCAGTTTGCCACTCATGGTAGACGTTAGATGCTTTTGATGTACCAATAGAAGACATGAACGGAGTCTCGTCTCTAGTGATCATTGAAATGAACGATGCTAAGTCTTCTTTTTGACCAATAGCCGTTCCCGTTGTAAATGTTGCCATTTTATTTATTTCCTATAAAAGAACTATTCGAGTACTTTACCTGCAAGCCCTTCTAGGAAGTTTAATTGTTCATTTTCAGAACCTTTCCCAGATAGTACTTTATCACGCAAGTTACCGTCTCTCCTAGCTTGTTTAGTTTTAGAGCTTTGAGATTTCTTAGTCTTAACACTCTTTACAGGAGCTTTGAGTCTTTTCTTGGCAGCCGTTTGACTACCCTCTTTCAACGCCTTATAGTCGTACATCAGAGAGACAACCCTAGGGTCTAAGATTTCCGCAAACTCGGGAAAACCTAAATCCTTGACCGCCCAATCTACAACACTATCATAAGTATCTTCCCATCCCGGGATAGTCTCATTTAATGTTGCTATTGATTGATCTTTTTGCATAGCAAATGCATTAGCATTTTGCTTGTCCAGAGAATCTCTAGCTTCTTTTTCTTTAGAAGTTTGATCTGCTCTGTTTTTCTCTAATTGTTCAGCTTTAATACGTCTAGCTTCCTGCCATTTAGGCAGTTCAAATACATTATCATCTAAGAGTAATTTCTTAATCTTAGCATCATAGGCATCAAGTTGTTGTTGATCTTTATCAACCTTGTGCTTAAGTAACTCTGCATTCTCAGCTTGTAACTCATTAACTCTTGTAAAAGCTTGTTCAGCCTCTTTCAACCTCTCACTCGCTTCAATTGACTTTTTATTAGCATGTTGACTAGTTTGATAACCTTTAATCAGCTCTTTTAATGGAATTGTCGATTGTTCCCCGTCAACTTTGACCGGTATTTCGTATTCCATATCAAGTTCTGCAGGTTCCTCAGTATCAGGTAGACCTTCGGCAACAGCCTCTTGGTCATCTTCCTCTTCAGACTCTTCAGTCTCTAACTCTTCTTCATCCTCAGTAGTTTCGTCAGTCTCAGCATCATCGGCATCGTCTTCTTCCTCATCAGCTTCCACTGTGTCTTCCTCAGTCTCGGGTAGAGTTTCTCCTTTTTCTTGGAAAAAATCATCCGCTAAAGATTCCAACATCTCTTGCTCTGAAAGTTCACTACTTACATCCTCAATCGGGGTAGTATCAGTTTTGTTCTCGGCCATTGTAAATCCCTCTTATAATTATTTTCTAGTACTAGCAGTTTTCTTAGAAGTGTCTTGGTAACAAGAGCACTTCGCTAGTTTCCCTTCTAAAGTCTTTACCACCTCTTGGGCAGCAAACAAGTCAAGACCAAGTTGTCTGGCACGTACTGTACCAGTAGAGGTCGAGACATCGTTTAGTATAGCCTCTTCTAGGTCCTTGAACCTTTGAACGGATATACTGTATTTCTCACACTTAACACATTTGTTACTCATTTTCCTTCTCCCTCGCTAATTCTTCATTTTTACCGGCTGTTGCAAATTTATGCAATGCCCTCTTCACATCTTCTAGTGCTACAACAGAGGAATAAAGCTTCCCCCTGAGGTGTCCATCCTCTGGCCCGGTCTTAGACCAAGCATCTTGATAACTCTGTCTCACACTATCAAATACAAATTCAAATGCATCATTCTCAACAATGAGCCTAGCTTTGGCTCCAAGTTCAATAACGTCCATTCTTCCTCCTCTTATCCTATTCCAACAGGTCTCTGCTGTTCAGCCTCTAAGGCCACCTCAGCTCTATCTTTATCCACCTGATGGATGAATTTATCTCTATTAAGTTGTATCTCCGCTAATTTAGCCTCGATCTCTGTCTTCTGCTTCTCAAGTTCTATCTGAACCTTCGCCTCTTCTACAGCGGTCAATCTTTGCTCCTCTTGAGCTGCTGATTGCTGTTGTTGTTGAACAGCTTGCATTTGCTGCTGCCCCTCAGGGGTGTTAGGATCTACTAGGAAATCAGGCCAGTTCTCGATACCCATGGCTTCTAACATCTGTTTAGCTATGTTGAAAGGCGCAGCTGGGTTGATAACACCTTTAGATTCAGGAGCACCATAAAGTGCTGGCATTATCTGTGTCATCATAACTGTCATATTCTCTTTTGTATTGGTAGAACTATTAGCTCCTACATCAATATCTACAGTTAAATTATCGAAAGGCTGAAGCATATCAGGGGTTAGGCCGTAGTATGTGTATCTTCCAAGAATAGATTCTGCGTTCTCTCTTATAAGACTGTAAACACCCTTACACATATCCTTGAAGCCTGTCTCTGCAAAACGTCTAGCGATATAAGATATCCTCTTCTGAGATGCCTGTTCAATAATGGAAACCTTAGTGGCGTCATTACCGGACTTAAACAAATCGGAATTGATACCTTGGGCTGTTCTTGACATACCTGTAGCCGTCTCTTTCTCATTATTCATAAACTCTAAGAGAGAGAACGATGATGGTGAGATAGTTGAGGGCTGTAACTGACTGACAGCTGTCATTGGGTTACCATTAGTTGGTATTATTTGGTGTGGCTCTGGACTTTGTAATGCTCGGAAGTCTACTATGTTAGGATCAGCTAGGACCCTGCTATAGTTGGTGAGGTAGACATTCTCAATAATGCCCCTAGTGATAGCCGTCTTAACTTCTGTAGAACTCCTAGTGGCATCTGCCATAGACATTCCATAGAATGAGTAAGGTATCTCAATAGGGTTCAAAGAAGCAATAGGAACACTGTTAGCGTCCTCTTCTAGAAGAACCGTATTACCTGCACTTACCACTCTCTTAAGTTCAGCTATTCCATCACCGTCACGGTCTACTCTTAACCAACTCTCGGTTACGTAAACCTCCCTCATAGATGGGTCTTCTGAATCAGTACTATTTACAAAATTGAAGTCACCGTTAAGTGCTCTTCTAGTAGCTTCTTCAGTGAGGTTGTTGTTAAGAACATTATCACCCTCTAGCTCATCTACGTTGTCAAAACCCATCTCACGTAAATCAGAGATAGTCCACTCCGTTTGGATGCCAACGTATTTAGCATCCTCAATAGTTGTCGAAGAGTTGTCGATAAGGAAATTCTCTGGCGGGATATTTTCCAATCTAATTCTTGAATTATCGACCTCTTTTCTAATTCTTACAAAACTATAGAATTCTTGATCATCTGTAACCAATTCTACAATTTCTAATGAGGCATCTGCCATTATAGAGTCTAGCTCTATAGCAGATATATTCTCATACTCTTCTATCTCATATGTGAAGTCCTCTTCCCATCTCCACCTAATAGCAGCGTTTTTAAACAACAAAGCAGATTTAAGCCATGTGTTTAACTCTACCCATCCATTATTCATGTTGAAAATACAATCATTAGTAATGTCGGAAGCTATAGTTGCACTATTAGACTCCATAGGATTCTTAGGGTTGAATTTGGCAATCTTCCCATTAGAAATCATAAGTTCTGAAATAACCGCAAGGTATGAATCTACAATCTCCATAGTGTCCGATGTGACCACCTGAGAAACACCCGTAGGCGCTAGGTTCCCTTTTGGTTGTTGTGTGTAATAGTTAATGGCATCTTCTCTTTGCCCTGAAAGAGTTGACCCACTATTGAGACCACCCACTGCTTGATTCACATGGGAATTGATAATATTAGTTAATTCCTCATCTGAGATCTTCTTTATAGCGTCTGCCACCTTTATCTCCTGTATTAAATCCAGACCTTGGTTGTTTGTTGGTCTAGCCATTTATTGTCAAAACCTACGTTGGTGTTGCTCAATCTGTCTGCGTGTGTACGCCAGACTTCTGCTGTAATAGCTAAGGCCATAACAGTGTCATCGTAGGAACCGGGCATGGCGTTTGTTTTACCACTTTCGTCCGAAACATAGTCCAATAACTCATCCACAATGGTTGTTGAGTATATTGCTATATCATCGTTCTCTATCCAGTTTTTTAGGTTACTTATTACCGCTTGCTTAGAGGCCTGTGTAGTTCTCCAACCAAGTCTTGTTCCTTCTTCTTTAGATACATTGGCAATCTTCGTTTGATGATAAAGATTAAGATAATTCATCTCTTTCAACTTCTGAAGTGTTGCAATTCCCATACTATTAGACTCAACAGCTATAAGTGAATTATTATAGTATCTACCTAAGTAGAATAATAACTCACCGTACATGGCGGGGTCAATTGTGTTGTCTCTAAACATAGCAACAACCTCTCTGTCTTTATTCATGACAGTGGCTACACTATAATCTTGACCAACACCTAGGGCAACATCCGCACCGATAATAAACTTCTCATCAAAATCAGGGGACTTCCAAATACTTAGAGGGCCTTCTACAGAAGACTCCCAAGTGTACATATCACGGTCTAATCTTTTCTTAGATTTAGCCGGGACACATTCAAGACTGTTAAGTTTTTCGATATTGAATACGTTACTACCAGAGACAATAAAAGCCTCTTCTGCTGTAGCTGGGTACTCCTGTCTAAACTTCAACTCACCTGATTCTGCGGTCTTTAACCTTCTCCAGAACAACTGGTCTTCATCTAGTTTAAACCTTGAAACTAAGTCCTTTTCCTCTAATGATAAAACCATACCCTCAGGGGCCGGGGTCCTATACTCTTGTGTCAAGAACCACGGTAAGAAGATAGCTATATAGTCTGTATTCCCCCTTTCAGTTGCTTTCCATAATCTATGAAAGGCTCCTGTGGCACCGTTTGCAGTTGACTCTAGGATGATCTCAGTTCCTGCGGAACTTGATACACCTTGGAATAATCCTGCTAAGATCTTCTCATCGTGCTGCCAGAAGGCACACTCTGAAGCATGGAGGATAGTAGGTGTTGTACCTCTACCAGCCTCGCTTGATCCAGCTGTGTAAAGCCGGTACCCCGAATCATTATGTGCAAACTTAATCTCTTTAGCGTTCGACTTAATTAACTCAGGTCTTATACCCTCGGGCATTCTGTCGATGTAGTTTTTAGACATCGTAAACAGAGCATCAGAGGTTGCAGAGTCATGTGCTAGTACAACAGATCTTGTATTTGGGGTGTAATAGGTTTTCCAGAAAACTCTACCAGCTGTGTATGTAGAAATACCCTGCTGTCGAGCCTTCAAAATCAGGGCTCTTACTTTCCCTGTTTCCTTTAACTGTTTCTCAATAGCTTCGTTAATATTGTTTTGAGCCTCATTAAACTCAAAGGGAACGAAACCCTGTGAAGCATCTTTAGTTAAAATACTAAGAACCTCTTTAGCAAAACCCTTAAAACTGTTCTTATAAACTTCCGCATTCCTTCTTTTTAGAAGTTCCCTTTTTAACTCTAATAGTCTATAAAGTTCATCTTTACTAATTTCTTCTTCCATGATAAGTCCTCCAACTTATAATAAATAAGCAGTTTCTTGCCAGTGCTCAGGGCGCTCCTTGTCGGGAGTTTTCGTGTTAATTGGCAGGGTTCATAAGCGCCGCCCCACCGTTCGACTGAAGGAGTGCTTATGAATCCTTACTATTACTTACTAATTTCAAATGAACATCACTAAGTTCTTCTTCAATATCCTCAGTGGACATCTCATTGACTTCGATATTCCTTTGCTCTACTTCTCTCCTGCTTAGTTTCGGAGTCTCAAACTCCGCAATCATATTAGCAGTCTTCAAGGCTTCCTCCATCTCACCCGTACCTAGTTGTTGAAGCATTACTGCCTTCATAACATCTAAAGCTGGTGGAGCATCCTCTCCTTGTTTAGTGAAGTCTTTAATAGCTTCTCTAATTTCCTTCCGTAGCCTTTTAGTGGCTACGCCTCTTAACTGATAGTCTTTAGCGACATCAGCTGTTATTTCCTTTCCCTTGGGCATTATATTACCGTTAGGCGTTTCAAAAAATTTATCAGGGTCATATGAGGTACCTTTTGTAGATACCGCAGTTTTATCACTTTCATTACCGTATGCCATACTTACTCCTTCTTCTTAAATGCTAGGATACCAGAATTTGTACCAGTTAGTTTGTTAAACTCTTCCTGTGTTATCAAACCGGCTTCCCGTTGTTTCTGGCGGTTAAGCATATTGGCCTCATCTGACAAACCACCAGTAAATCTTTCATTATTGTAAACAGCCGTTTTATTGATATCATCTAGGGTAGCGAAGTTTGGGACTGCTAAATCAGGCTGTGTTTTACCCCTATGCTCTATATGTCTTCGGAGTGACTCTTTATGAGCATCTGCGTCATAACCAGCTACACTGGACGTTTTTTGACCATCAGGGGTCTCTAACCATTTCACATGAAGGTCATTTAAGTTCCCTTCCCCATAGGGTGAGCCATATATGTTCTGGTTGGTCTGGTGACTTCCTGTGCCTTTACCTGCATATGCAAAATCTTCATAACTGATTACATGTTCTGGGTCACTCTTCCTGAGTCTAGCAACAGTATCCTTGAACCTTGTGTTTTTTACATGATTTTTATTATACAAGGTATTGAATTCCTCTAACTGACTTGGATCGAGAGCATCCATACGGGTATTTTTATCTAATCCCATAGATAGGAATGTACTCTTTTTAGCCATACCCTTCATATCTAACAACTCGCCCTCTACGATATACTTTCGTGGCCTTGCTTCAGGTCTAAGAGCATGTTTGAGGATAACGGAATCTAATGTGTTATCTCCAGTAGAATGAAGACCCTTAAGGTGCTTACCAGATGTCTTATCTATAATATTACTTTTGCTGTTCGCAATCTTAATCCTTTGGATATTAACTTGCTCTAGAAGCTCATTAGCCATTGACAGGGAGTTTTTCTTACCACCTTGGAGTTTCCCTAGTAGTTCTCTAATGTGTTGTTTAGAGACATCACTAACTTCTCCAGATAGTGCTATTAACTGCTCTGCTACCCATTTACCGGGTTTATCTCTTAATGACATAATTTTTCCTTATTACGCATAACCTTTACTGATGTTATACTGTTTTATCCAATCTTCCGCAGGATTTGCCTTAGCTATTTGTGACATCTTACCACCACTTGCCTTGATCTTTTCTATCATTTCAGGTGTAATATCCACCCTCCAAGACCACCTGTATTTCCTATCAAGTTCAACGCCATTTTTATCACGTGCAGCTGGGAGAGGCATTTTCCAAGGTTTTATGGTTCCACCATACTTGCCCACAATGTCCTTAATAATCTTAATATTACTACCTTGTGTGAAAGAGCCATCATCCAGAGTACCACCGTAACTACGCATTTTATTATCCGTACCTACAGAGCCTTGGAAGTCTACTTTAATATGTTTCCCTTCTTCATAGGGGAAGAACGCTCTGTCTGTAGAAGAACCAAGGTCCACCTTTTCAATTGCTTTAGCAAGTTCTGGGTTATTTTTAGCATATTTCTTAACCTCAGCGGCAGTCAACGTCACCCTTCTCTTTCTCAGATCCCTTGGGGCGAATCTACCACCACCTGTGAAGTTATCTAGAAAATCAAAAGAGTAAACCAAATCAGGACCAGAGTCCGTCTTAGCATAGTGTGAAGTAATTGTAGGGTTCTTCATGGTCCATCGTTGTTGGGAGCTATTTGCAGCCTCCTGACCCATGGCAATGGTCATAAATTTGTTACCCTTTTTAATAGAATCCATTAAAACTTCCGTAAAAACAAGCCCGGGGTATCTATTACCCCACTTATTGGTTCCTTTAGGGATTGCACCACTCTTTTCTGCATTTGCTAAATCTGACTGAATTTCGTTTAGGTGTATGAAGTTACCATCCTTAGATGTCATACTATAACCCCTACCATGTGCTACAGGTAGTCCATTATCTAATGACCAGTGGTTTAGGGCTCCACCTTCTTTAAAATCTCTTAAATCAAGATCACTATAACCTTTCCAGTTACCATCTCTTACGATGTATTCGTAGAATGCAGCACCAGCGTCATCGTTTGTTACATCTTCATTATAGATACCACCATATTTAACCTTGGGGATATTTCTTGTATCGATACTTTCACCGTGGAGTTTACCCCTACCGACATATTCATTTACCGCATCTATTTTATTCTGAGCAGCAAAATACCTGAAGTCTTCCGGGTCCCATTTATCTCTTTCCTTTATCAGTTTATTTACTATACTTTCAACCTGACCGGTATATAGTGGTTCTTCACCGGGCTCATGCCCCCCTCTGAGAATCTCATCTGGGATATTCATTTTCTTTTCAGTTCTAAGAATAGGTAACGAACTACCGATATGTTTCAGTAGGTCTTCTTTACTTATAAACTTTTTACCTTCTTTGATATGTGAATTTAGTAAACCTACTACACCTGAGGCGTCAACCTCTTCTTTTCTTACAAGACCACCTTCGACCTTATCAGCTGTTATAGGTCTTGCTCCGGTCTTATTAGGCGTTACTAGGTTGTATAGGAACTGTACTGGAACATTGTTATCGAATTCCTTGTTTATATAGTTCATCAGAGGAGAGAAACGATTATCGTTCATCCCCACGTAACCCATGGACTTTTCTAGGTCCTCTGGAGACCAACCTTTAAGTAACTCTCTAACCGCTGGACTTTTTGGACCGTATTCGTCTAATGAATCTACATCCTTGAAAACGTCTATGTCTTTAATTTCTTTACCAGCAGTTTTGACCACTTGGTCTTTTATTGGGTGCCTAGTTTTGAAGGTTCCTTTTATAGCGCCTACCAACTCATCAATTAGACTCATAGGACCCCTCTGTATATAAATAAAAGTATCTTCTTCTTTAGGTGCGAGTTTTTAAATAATATCTATATATTTTCCTGATGCAACTATCTTCTGTTTTAAGCCTAGTTAAGGGGAGGTATATATATAAGTACCCAGAAGTGTTCGCCCACCCCCTCAAACGCCTACAATCGCCCTGTGGAGGACTTTGTTTCCGCAGGCTAGGGGACATGGTCTCATCTACGATAGTCCTCATATGGGCCACCTTGGGACTTAGGGACCATAGAGAGCTGATCGTCTATTGTGGGCCCTTTGTTGCCGTATGTGTACTACTGTATTGGGTGCCTATTGTGGGCCGATTGTGGGCCTACCGTAGGTGTTAACGAGATCGCCACGGGTTCACGGAAAAAGAGAGAGAAAAAGAGGGAGCCAATCTGGCAGGCCATAGCATCAGGGGTAATATGGTCTTAAAGGTGTCAAACTTGCCCGTATAGAAGACATCACCCAGAAGGTGGCCCAATGTATGTCTATTTGTTAAAGTCTAGTTTACTTGCAGGACTAGGGCGCTGGGGCGTGAGCTACAAATGCATATAAATAAGCTATAAATAAGCTATACAACAAAGGGATGTGTGTATAATTAGAACCAGTGACAAGGAAGGGCCAGAAAGGGCCTAAAGTGATAAAAACATAGATAAATCAATAACTTACGGAGATAAATAACATGGTATATAAACTTGAAAATAGCTT
>Ga0206681_10000180_pt1 | contig 38680 bp, 34 predicted proteins | sample M150012015metaG_FD_161048 | JGI IMG/M metagenome (GOLD analysis project Ga0206681, IMG submission 161048) | Ammonia-oxidizing marine archaeal communities from Monterey Bay, California, United States - M1 500m 12015 | ecosystem: Environmental > Aquatic > Marine > Intertidal zone | place: USA... | reverse complement strand
CGCTCGCCATTGTTGAACCGTGATATGCATTCTTTCGACTAATGATTATGCGCTTTTCAGGTTTATCTTGTAAAGACCAAAAATGTCTAACCATTCGAATCATAGTGTCGTTAGCCTCCGATCCACCGCTAGTGAAAAACACTTGATTGATATGTTTTGGAGCAATCTCAGAAATTAATTTAGATAATTCAACCGCAGGAGGATGAGTGGTACCAAAAAATGAATTATAAAAAGGTAGCTCGTGCATTTGCTTATTTGCAGCATCAATCAAAGATTTTTGTCCATACCCCATATTTACACACCACAACCCTGACATAGCATCTAAAATCTTTTCACCATCACTGTTATATATATAAACCCCTTTAGCCTTATTAATAACATGAACGGAGCTTGATTGATGAAACTTACCAAGATTACTAAATGGATGCAGATGATGTTTTGCGTCTATTTTCTGCATTATCGAAGTTGAATTGTTCATGCCGGACTCCTTTACTATATATTATTTATGATTTAATAAATTTGTTTTTTCACAATTTAATGTGATCACAAGTCAATGATATATGTATTTAGACATAAAAACAAGAGGAACACATTGTTTATTAAGAAATAGAATCGTTTAGTAGTGACATACCCTCATATATGTCATCATAAATAGCTTGGTATAGTGCCTCAGAGTCTTTTTCCTTTATAGCAAGTATTGCAGCTTTATGATAGTCGTTTATAGTTTTCGTTCCAACCATACCTGCAACAACCCTCATGAATGGTGAAAATTGCAGCCACAAGCTATTAATTATTGGGAGGATAACAGGAGAATTTGCATTTTCATAAATACCAAAATGGAACAAATAGTTGTACTTTATGTAACCTTTAATGTTGCCAGTATCAATGCAGAAGTCTAACTGCTCATCTATACTAATTAGTTGTTTTAGCTTCTTATTATCAATAGATTTGATGGCCTGAGCGCTAATTCTTGGCTCTAATTGTAAGCGAATATATAGAAGGTCATCTAATTTTGGTTGATTTATCGTTGATACACATACACGCCGATTCTCAGAAACCTCAAGCGCTCCTTCAGAAATAAGTCTACGAACAGCATCACGAACCGGCATCGGACTTACGCCTAGTGATTCTGCAATTCCACGCAAAGTTATACTTACTCCAGGGGTAAATTCACCGTACAGAATAAGCTGACAGAGTGAGCGATAAACCCATTCATTTGTACTTATATTTTTTGGTTTTGGAAGAATTTTATTAAGCATATTGTCATTAACATTTTAGTTGCAAGGTACAATAAGTCACATAAGTTATTATATATTAATTATATAAAAAAATGTGATCACAAAAAAAATTACTGGTACAATTATCCTTTAAAGGTATATTAAATTTATATTAATAACATTGATATACTAGAACTTGAGGACTCTAAAAATATAAATAATACACCTGAATGAATATTGCTGATAAATTTTTACAATTAAACCCTGGGGTGGAAAAAATTGAGTTCATTTATGTTGATATAAATGGAATTCCCCGCGGTAAATGGGCATCCCCTAATACACTAACAAAAGCCTTCAAGGGAGGACTAAGGATGCCGATATCAAGCCTAGTGCTTGATATTTGGGGAGATAATCCACCAAATACAGGGCTACTTAAAGCTGGAGACGGTGATGCAATCTGTGTACCAGTCGAAAGTTCATTAGGAATTACTGACTGGAATAATCGTAAAACTGCTCAATGCCTCGTCAGCATGGAGGATTATTTAGGGGAGCCAATATTTGCTGACCCTAGACACATACTCCAAGGAGTTTTGAATAAATATAGTGAATTAGGCCTCACACCTGTAATGGCACCAGAGCTAGAATTCAACCTAATTGATAACGAATTATTACCCAATGGCCACCCTCAAATGCCTATCAAACCAGGCACAAACCAACGCTATAGAGACGTGCAGCTCCTTGATTTAGATGAAATGGAAGACTTTGAAGAATTTTTTACACTCGTAGAGCGCAGTGCAAATACGCTAAACATTCCTTCTGAGACAGCTATTAAGGAGTGTGCACCTGGGCAATTCGAAATCAATTTACTACACCATGAAGACGTATTATTAATGGCGGATCAAGCGTTTTTACTTAAAAGGCTTATAAAAAATTGCGCTAAACAGTTTGGCATGAATGCCACCTTTATGGCTAAACCATTCCCTGAACAAGCAGGAAATGGAATGCATGTGCACCTAAGTATTCTTGATAAAGATGGAAACAATCTATTTAAAGTCGATGAAAATAAGCAGCCTTTAAGTGTTTTTGCTAATTCAATTGCCGGACTATTAAAAACTACCCCTGATTTTCTCGCCTTCTACGCAATGAACTCAAACTCGTACCGACGTTTTTTACCTAACGCCAATATGGCCCCTACAACACTTAGCTGGGGTAATGAAAATAGAACGGCATTAATTAGACTTCCTGAGGCGAATGAGCAATCAACAAGGCTTGAATTTAGAGCAGCTAGTGCTGACGCAAATCCTTACTTGGTTTTTGCTTCGATACTTTCAGGTACCCTTTCAGGAATACAAAATCGTGATAAACTAACAAGTGAAACAATTGGTAATGCGAACAAACAGCACCCACCAGCACTTCAACTTACTTGGAAAGAGGCGCTAAATAATGCAAATAACTCAAATATTGTTGAACATTTTTTTGGAAAAAAATTTCAACATTCGTTCAATTGTATAAAAGAATATGAGATTAATAGATTTGAATCTACAATAACCGATTTTGAGTATAGCTCCTATCTAAAACGACTTTAAGTTGTTATTTATTTGCTGTATTTAAATAAAGATCTTCTAATTAATTTAGAAGTTAATTTACATATAAGAAGGAGAAAATAATGAATAACAAGTTTGATAAATTGCTTATTGCTAGCGCTTTTACGTTTGCATTTAGCAGCTCAATGGCAGCAGAAGAAAGTGTTGTCAATGTTTATAACTGGTCCGACTATATAGATGAGCAAGTGTTAGCTGACTTCACTGCTGCAACAGGAATTAAAGTTGTCTACGATACGTTTGACTCTAACGAAATCCTAGAAGCTAAATTACTGGCTGGTAGTTCAGGCTATGACGTAGTTGTCCCTTCGGCAAGCTTTTTAGCCAGACAGATACAGGCTGGAGTATTTAGACCTCTAGATAGGTCAAAACTTAGCAATATTGGCAATATGTGGGATGTTGTAGAGAGACGAGTGGATGGTTATGGGCCACTCAATATGTACTCTGTAAATTGGATGTGGGGAACCACAGGAATTGGTTACAATGTAGGTATGATTAATGATCGTATGCCTGATGCTCCTACAGGGTCTCTTGCAATGATTTTTGATCCTGATGTTGTTTCTAAGTTTGCAGATTGCGGTATCCACATACTTAATGCCCCAACAGAAATGATACCGATGGCCTTATCATATATAGGAGAAGATCCAGCAACTACAGACCCAGAGGTATTAAAAAAAGCTGAGGCAGTATGGGCTCCAGTTAGGCAGTACATTCAAAAATTCCATTCATCTCAGTACATAGATGCTCTCGCTAATGGCGACATCTGTTTGACTACAGGTTGGTCAGGAGATGTATTTATGGCTCAATATGCTGCAGCTGAAGCAAACAATGGAGTTGAAATTGCATACACAGTACCTCAAGAGGGTGCACTTATGTGGTTCGACCAGCTAGCTATTCCTAAAGATGCTCCGCATCCAGATAATGCGCACAAATTCATTAACTGGACAATGATTCCTGAGCAGATTGCAACAGCTACTAACTATGTATGGTATGCGAATGGTAACTTAGCTTCTCAACCGCTACTAGAGCCTGACCTTTTATCTGACCCTGCGGTTTATCCAACCCCTGAGGTTTTGGAGACCTTATACACATCGCCAACTTACAATGCGAAAACTCAGCGCACTGTAACACGCACTTGGACTAAGATTACAACAGGTCAATAAATACTTTCCTCATATTACTCCGTGGCTCTTTTGCTACGGAGTATTTTTAGTCTTAATGAAGATGAACGAAACAATAAAGCCATTTATTCAATTTAGACAGGTCACAAAAAAGTTTGGTGACTTTACAGCTATAAACAATCTAACCCTCGATATTTATAATAATGAATTTTTTTCATTGCTAGGTCCATCTGGCTGCGGAAAAACAACACTACTTAGAATGCTTGCTGGCTTTGAAAAGCCAACAGACGGAAGAATACTCCTGGATGGAGAGGATATTACCGATATACCTCCTCATTTAAGGCCGATAAATATGATGTTTCAATCATATGCACTTTTCCCTCATATGACAGTTGAAAAAAATATTGCTTTTGGGTTGAAGCAAGACAAGCTACCAAGTAATAAGATTAATCAAAGAGTTGATGAGATGCTTGATCTGGTTGAACTAACTGAATTTGCTAAACGCAAACCGAACCAATTATCTGGCGGTCAATGTCAACGAGTTGCGCTAGCAAGGAGTTTAGCGAAACATCCCAAGCTACTTCTACTTGACGAACCTTTGGGTGCTCTAGATAAGCGACTAAGAGACCAAACTCAGTTTGAACTTATGAATATTCAAGAAAAACTTGGTATAACTTTCGTTATTGTTACCCATGACCAAGAGGAAGCTATGACCGTTTCCAACAGAATTGGCGTTATGGATAAAGGCAAGGTTATTCAGGTTGCTACTCCAAATCATATTTATGAGGCCCCTGCAACAAAGAGTGTAGCTGAATTCATAGGCAATGTAAATTTGTTTGCTGGTATTTATAAAGGTTTTAACGATACAGGAAGTAAACTGCAGTGTGAACATTCAGATGCTGTTGTTTATTCTTCTCAATCTATAGATGTTGATATTGGTGCAAATATTTGGTTAGCAGTTAGACCAGAGAAACTCGAAATTTCAAAAACTATACCAGACTCAGAATACAATATTTTAAAAGGACAGGTAATAGATATAGGCTATGGCGGTAGTTTTTCTACCTATCATGTAAAACTACCTAACGGTAATATGCTTAGTGCAATTAGAGCTAACCGTGAACGAACATCTGAACATAGTATAACCTGGAATGACGATGTTTACCTTCACTGGTCTGCCAAGTCAGCCATAGTATTAACTAATTAAATACTATGCCTGCAACTAAACTCAATTTAATTAATAGAATCTTTAACGGCAAGAATGCCGTTATTGGTATCCCTTATTTATGGCTATTAGTCTTGTTTTTATTTCCTTTCTTGATAGTATTAAAAATAAGTTTCGCTGAGCCAATAGTAGCAATACCTCCTTTCAGTTCATTTTTTATTTGGGGTGAATCATTTTGGCCAACCATCCAGGCTAGCTTATACAACTACATATTCATAATAGAAGATTCCCTTTATATAAACGCCTATTTAGCGAGCCTAAAAATTGCAGTCATTTCTACCCTGATAACTTTAGTTATTGGTTATGCTATAGCCTATTCTATTGCCAAATCTCCTACACGCTGGAGAGGGATATTATTGATGCTGGTAATTTTGCCTTTCTGGACTTCGTTTCTGATTCGCGTATATGCCTGGATTGGAATATTAAAGACTGAAGGATTACTAAACTTATTGTTATTAAGTTTGGGTATAACAGATCAACCATTAACGATAATGAATACAAATCTTGCAGTATATATTGGAATTGTATACTCATATTTACCCTTTATGATCCTACCAATTTATGCCAATATTGAGAAGTTAAATATTAGCCTAATAGAGGCAGCTGCGGACCTTGGTTGTAGACCATTCAAAACTTTTTGGCAGATAACAATACCTCTATCAATGCCAGGTATTTTAGCTGGATGCTTTTTGGTTTTTATTCCAGCAGTGGGCGAGTTTGTAATTCCAGACTTGCTTGGGGGCACAGAAACCCTAATGATTGGGAAAGTTCTATGGTTAGAATTCTTTGCAAATAGAGACTGGCCATTGGCATCGGCAGTTGCAGTTATACTGCTTGCACTTCTTATTATTCCAATAATGTATTACCAAAAAACTCAAGAAAAAGCAATAAAATGAATAAATTCACTAAATTCAACTTAATGGCTTTAGTAGTAGGCTTTAGCTTTTTATATGTGCCTATTATTTTATTAGTTATATTCAGCTTTAATGAGTCTAAATTAGTCACCGTTTGGGCTGGCTTTTCTACGAAATGGTATGCCGAATTATTTAATAATCAATCCATTAAGGATGCAACATGGGTGACAATTCAAGTTGCATTTATTTCATCTACAATTGCGACATTTCTTGGGACTATTGCAGGTATAGTTATTACGCGTTTTGGCAACTTTAAAGGAAGAACTCTATTCTCAGGAATGATTTACGCGCCAATGGTTGTGCCTGAGGTTATTATTGGATTGTCTCTGTTACTGACTTTCGTTGCACTTGCAATGGATCGCGGTATATTTACGGTTACTCTTGCGCATATAACTTTTTCAATGTGTTATGTTGCAGTTGTTGTTCAGTCAAGAATGTCTAGTTACGATGACAGTATTACTGAAGCAGCATTAGACTTAGGGTCCACTCCTTTGAAAACATTTTTTGTAATAACCCTACCTATAATTATGCCTGCTGTTATCTCTGGCTGGCTATTATCCTTCACCTTATCACTGGACGACCTTGTCATCGCTAGCTTTACTTCTGGACCCGGAGCAACAACACTACCGATGAAAATATATTCCATGGTAAGGCTTGGTGTAACGCCTGAGATAAATGCCGTATCTACTATATTGGTAGGCTTAGTTGCGCTTGGTGTTGTAAGCGCTGCTTTAATAAACAAATACCAAAAACAACAGACAAGCCCTCAAACATGAATTAACATAAACAAGAATAACTAAACAATAAATAACCAACAGGACAAATATATGCTAACCAATAACAACCTTCTAAAAACAGCTGGATATATTAATGGCGAGTGGACAGGAACTAAGTCAAGTAATCGTTTCGATGTCACAAATCCATACTCCAAAGATGTTATCTGTACATTACCTGAGATGGGTAAAACAGATACCAATAAGGCTATAATTGCGGCCAACAATGCTTGGCCAGATTGGCGCTCTAAGACTGCAAAAGAAAGAGCAGTAATTCTAAAAAAGTGGTTTGATTTGATTATTGATAACCAAGAAGATTTAGCTATCTTAATGACAACTGAACAGGGTAAGCCTTTAACAGAATCCAGAGGAGAGGTCGTATACGGAGCATCATTTGTCGAATGGTTTGCGGAGGAAGGGAAAAGAACATATGGAGATATCATTCCAACCCATTCAAATGATCGCCGTATAATTGCCATCAAACAACCAATCGGTGTTGTTGCAGCTATCACTCCATGGAACTTTCCTTTAGCCATGATAACTAGAAAATGTGCTCCAGCGCTTGCCGCTGGATGCCCAGTAGTGATTAAGCCTGCTGCTGAAACACCACTATGCGCTCTGGCACTCGCTGAGCTAGCAGACCAGGCAGGAATACCGAAAGGTGTCCTGAATGTTGTTGTTGGAACCAATGCCAAAGAGATAGGTACAGCGTTAACAGAGAGCAGTGTAGTAAGAAAACTATCATTTACTGGGTCTACTGCAGTAGGCAAGATTCTCACAAAAAATTGTGCTGACACAATGAAAAAAGTTTCAATGGAATTAGGCGGTAATGCACCGTTTATTGTTTTTGATGATGCCGACTTAGATGCATCGATTACGGGAGTTATGGCTTCAAAATATCGAAACGCTGGACAAACATGTGTATGTGCAAACAGAATTTTAGTTCAAGAAGGAATATATGACGCTTTTATAAATAAGTTATCAGAAGCTGTTAAATCCTTAGAAGTTGGCAATGGTTTAGATGATGGGGTAAACCAAGGGCCATTAATTAATCAGAGTGCTGTAGAAAAAGTTGAAGAGCATATAAAAGACGCTGTCAGTCACGGAGGCACTATAGTTGCAGGTGGAAAACTACACAAGAAAGGTGGAACTCTTTTTGAGCCAACCATTATCGCTAACGCCACAACTGCTATGAAGGTTGCCACGGAAGAAACATTCGGCCCCTTAGCTCCAATTTTTAAATTTAGCACTGAAGATGAAGCTATAGCAATGGCAAATGACACTGAATTTGGTTTGGCTTCTTATTTTTATACTAATAATATTGGGCGTATTTGGAGATTTTCTGAGGCTTTAGAGTACGGTATTGTTGGTGTAAATGAAGGCATCATATCTACCGAGTCCGCCCCATTCGGTGGAGTAAAAGAATCTGGGTTAGGCAGAGAAGGTTCACACTTTGGTATAGATGAATTTTTAGAAATCAAATACATCTGCATGGGCGGAATTAATTAATATAACGTAAATATTGGAATTAAACAATGACAAACAAAGAACTACAACAAAGAAAAAACAACGCTTTTGCTAGAGGGCAGGGAAACCTACTTCCAGTATTCATAAAAAAAGCTCTTAACGCTGAAGTTTGGGACGTAGAAGATAATCGCTATATTGACTTTGGTGCCGGTATTGCGGTAGTCAACACTGGACACTCAAACCCTAAAGTTACCAAAGCTGTTAAAGAACAAGTTTCAAACTTTAGTCACACCTGTGTCATGGTAACTCCATACATTAATGCTATAGAACTAGCTGAAAAGATTGCTGAAAAATCGCCCATAAAGGATGCCAAATCTATTTTTTTAACAACCGGAGCGGAGGCAGTTGAAAATGCGATAAAAATAGCAAGAGCTGCAACCAACCGACCAGGAATAATAGCATTCAATGGTGGCTTTCACGGTCGTACTAATTTATGCATGGGCCTGACTGGTAAAGTTGCTCCTTACAAAAATGGGTTCGGCCCTTTTCCTAGCGATATATATCATGCACCCTACCCAATTGAATACCACGGCATAAGTCCTGATGATTCCATAAAGTATATATCTAACATCTTTAAAGTTAGCATAGAGCCCGAGAAAATAGCAGCTATTATTATTGAACCAATCCAAGGCGAGGGTGGATTTTATGAGGCACCGAAAGGTTTCTTACAAAAAATAAGAGATATATGTAATAGTCACGGAATTCTACTTATTGTTGATGAGATTCAAACTGGTTTTGGCAGAACCGGCTCATTTTTTGCATGCGAAAGGCATAATATCGAGCCCGACCTAATAACCATGGCCAAAGGTTTAGCTGGAGGTTATCCCTTGGCGGCAGTGGTTGGTAAGTCAGAGATAATGGATAAACCCCTACCAGGAGGATTAGGGGGGACTTACGCCGGATCTCCAGTATCTTGCGCTGCTGCACTTGCTGTGCTGGACGTTATTGAAGAAAATAATTTGGTTTCTAGAGCTGATGAAATTGGTAAAACAGTAATGTCAAGACTTAATAAATTACAAAAAAAATACTCTGCAGTCATTGGAAATATTCGAAATGCTGGCGCAATGATAGCTTGCGAGTTAGTTGAAAACGGAGACCCAGACTTACCAAACACTGAACTAACTAAAAACATTGTTGCTGAAGCAGCAAGGAACGGATTGATACTTCTTTCTTGTGGCGCTAGGGGCAATGTTATTAGAATTCTAACACCCCTCACAATTGAGCAACACGTATTAGAAGAAGGTCTTGATATTTTTGAAAAAACACTCTCTAGCCTTGTAAATAACTAGCACAGGTGATATTGGGTATTAATTTATAAACACTTTTCATCGTGATAGTTTTTTTCGAGTTGGTATAATGTTGCTTTTAAATCAATACGAGATAAGCAATGAATATAGGAATTCTTGGGCTGGGTACCGTTGGTGGTGGTGTTGTAAATGTTCTCAAATACAACAAAAAAATCATTGAAAGACGTACAGGTTCACAGATAATCATTACTCATGCTGCGGTAAAAGATATAACTGAGAAAACAATTTGCTCTACTGAAGATTTCACTCTCACTGATGACGCATATGAAGTAGTAAATAATAACTCTGTAGATGTAGTCATTGAACTTATTGGTGGTATTGATTTACCAAAAAAACTTATAGAGTCGTCCATAAAAAACGGTAAGCACGTTATAACGGCTAACAAAGCACTGATTGCTACACACGGTAACGAGTTATTGGAACTTGCCAAAGAGTATAACACGCACTTATTATTTGAGGCTTCTGTTGCAGGAGGAATCCCAATCTTGAAGTCAGTTGAGCAAGGTTTAGGAGCAAATAAAATAGAGTTAATCGCTGGCATTATAAATGGCACTGGTAATTTCATCTTGACTGAAATGCGTAACAAGGGTAGGGACTTTAAAGATGTATTAACTGAGGCCCAGAAGTTGGGTTATGCTGAAACAGACCCTACTTATGATGTTGAAGGTATAGACGCTGCTCACAAGCTTGCAATCCTAAGTTCTATGGCATTTGGATGCAAATTACAATTAGACAAAGTATCGACAATAGGTATTAGTGAAATTGAAGGTGAAGATGTATCTTACGCTAGCGAACTTGGTTACTCTATCAAACATTTAGGTATAGCAAAAAATACTAATGGTGAAATTGAGATGCGTGTACATCCAACTCTTATACCTAAAAAAAGACTACTTGCAAATGTTGATGGTGTGATGAATGCTGTTCTTATAAAAGGCAATGCGGTCGGACCTACGCTATATTATGGGGCAGGAGCTGGCTCTGATGCCACTGCATCTGCTGTAATTGCTGATTTGTTAGATATAATTAACAATACGGTCAATAACTCCGTTCTTGGTTGGGATAAATTAGAAGAGTTTCCAAGCATAGATAATGACTCAATTGAAAGTATCTTCTATTTAAGATTGATAGCTTCTGATAAGCCAGGAGTATTAGCTAACATTACTTCTACACTTGCAAACCACAATATTAGCATTGAGGCTGTTATTCAAAAGCAAATTGATGAACTTAATAATGCACATATCGCTATCATAACTAATAAAGTAAGAACTGCTGAGATGACAGAAGCAATTGAACAGATTCAACAGCACAACTTTATAAAAGAAACAGTTAAAGTCATTCATGTAGAGACATTAGACTAAAAAGGAGTATATATAATATGAGATATACTGGAATAATAGAAAACTACAAAGACAGACTGCCTGTCAGTGAGAGCACAAGAATCATTAGCTTGGGTGAGGGTAATACTCCTCTTATTCGACTTGACAATATTCCTCGTGAAATAGAAAAGGCCGTTGATATTTATATCAAATATGAGGGCCTAAACCCTACCGGTTCATTCAAAGATAGGGGCATGACTATGGCTGTCACTAAGGCTGTAGAGTCTGGCTCTGAAGCTATTATATGCGCATCAACTGGTAATACTTCTGCTGCTGCCGCTGCTTATGCAGCTAGGGCTGGCATTAAAGCTTTCGTCCTTATTCCAGAAGGCAAGATAGCGCTAGGTAAATTGGCACAAGCAATGATACATGGTGCAATAATTATTCAGATCAAGGGAAATTTTGATGACGGCATGAGACTAGTAAAAGAAGTAGCAGAGCACGCACCAGTATCTATAGTTAATTCGATCAACCCATACAGACTACAAGGCCAAAAAACTGCTGCATTTGAAATAATTGAACAGCTTGGGTTTGCCCCCGATTTTCACTGCCTACCTGTGGGGAATGCTGGAAATATATCAGCCCACTGGATGGGCTATACAGAATATAAAGAGTATGGCAAAGTTAATAACACACCAAGAATGGTCGGTTATCAAGCTGCTGGCGCTGCCCCGTTTATTAAGGGCTCAATGGTTGATGAGCCAGATACAATTGCCACTGCAATACGTATTGGGCACCCTCAGAGTTGGGACTTTGCATGGAATGCTCAAAAAGAGTCAGGTGGCTGGTTCGATTCGTGTACTGATGAAGAGATATTAATAGCACAAAAATTACTCACCGAGAGGGAAGGTATTTTTTGTGAACCTGCATCTGCAACCTCTATTGCAGGTGCAATTCGTGACATTAAAAGTGGCAAGATTCCAGAGGGATCAAAAGTTGTATGCACACTTACAGGTCATGGCTTAAAAGACCCTGATACTGCTATTTCTCAATGCAGATCTGATATGATAAATATCAATCCTGTTATGGAGGAAGTTAGGGACGCAATTCTAAATAATATGTAGCTATGTCGGTTTATCTATTAGTGACTATTTAATAAAGGCATGGTATGAATTACAAAACCATTGACCAAACTATTGGCAATACTCCTTTAGTTAAGTTACAAAAACTTAACCCTGAACCTTCTAACACCATACTACTAAAGTTAGAGGGCAATAACCCTGGTGGGTCTGTAAAAGACCGTGCAGCATTTAACATGATCTCTCAGGCAGAGATAAGAGGAGAAATTAAGCCTGGAGATACTCTTATAGAATCTACAAGCGGCAATACTGGCATTGCTTTGGCTATGGTAGCAGCTATCAAGAATTATAAAATGCTGTTAATCATGCCTGAAAATCTTAGCCAAGAGCGCAAGGATGCAATGACTGCTTATGGGGCTGAATTAATTCTAGTGTCTGAAGAGCAAGGCATGGAGGGTGCGCGAGATTTAGCTCAAAAAATGGAAAATGATGGCAAAGGAATACAGTTAAATCAATTCTCAAATGAAGACAATCCTAGCGCACACATTAATACAACAGCCGAAGAAATTTGGCTTGATACCGATGGAAAAATAACTCATTTTGTGTCCGCAATGGGGACAACTGGAACTATCATGGGTGTATCAACCAGCCTGAAACAAAAAAATTCATCAATCAAAATTATCGGTGTGCAGCCAGAAGATGGTTCACAAATAGCAGGCATTCGTAGATGGCCACAGGCTTACTTACCAAAGATTTTTGATACGACTAAAGTTGACTCAGTAATCGATATATCCGAATCTGATGCCGAAAAAACAGCTCGAGACCTAGCAACCGAGGAGGGAGTATTTGCTGGAGTATCGTCCGGTGGTGCTGTTGCAGCAGCTATAAAACTATCTAGCCAGCTCAACAATGCATTAATTGTAACTATTGTATCTGACCGTGGAGATCGTTACCTTTCTACAGGACTGTTCAGTTCCAAAAATACATAAATGCGTAGATTTATTCTACACCAACTACCTAGAAACCCAAAAACCTACATATCCATACTAATAGCAAGTTTCGTTGCTGTAGTAGTAGTTCACCTGTTCATAAGATCTGGTGACTATATGCAGTTATTATTTAAATCTTACTTTACTGATAATACATACCTAGGTTTTTTTGTAACTCCAATTATATTTGCAGCGATAGTATATATTGATAAGAGATACTTCAAATATGCTGGTGGTAGCGGCATTCCCCAGTTAATTGCAGCAACAGATTCACGTAATAAAGCAATTCGATCAATGATGCTATCCTTCAAAATAGCGGGAGTTAAAATTGTTTTTGTCGCTATCGCTATGCTGGGCGGTGCTTCGGTAAGCTTTGGCGGCCCCAGTGTCCATATTGGTGGCTCAATATTCTATAACTTTGCAAGCTTAATAAAACTAAAGCGCAAACTATTAATACACAGTGTTATAGCTATAGGAGGCAGTTTAGGGCTTATAGTAGCATTTAATGCTCCTATTGCTGGATTATTGTTCGCTTATGAGGAGATAGGCCGGAAACTGAAAAAACAAGCATTAATATTAATAGCTATATGTTGTGGAGTTATTTATCTGTTATTTGATATGTACTTTTCAAGTGGATTCTATTTGGTTGACCTATCAAAACTTTCTTTTAAGTTAACACTTATATGGCAACTATTACCGGTAGCAATTTTGGGTGGCATTTTGGGTGGCATTTTTGCCAAAATAGCTTTATTTCTTATCACTAAATTTATGTTTGAAAAGACTATAAAGGTAATTATTTTGGCTACTCTAATGGGTCTTGTTGTGGCTTTATTGAATTATATTTCGAATACTCAAATCGCTGGCACTGGATACAGTGAAACAATAATGATTCTTGAGGGAAAGAGGCTGGGAATAGAGTTCATTATATTTAAATACCTGTCTACTTTGGCATCATTTTTGTCAACAATTGCTGGCGGATTATTTATGACTAGCATATCTATAGGGGCTGGGATTGGCTCTGAGATTTCTAATATATATCAACATATAAGCCCACAAGTAATAATAATTATGGCTATGGTTGCTTATCTTAGTGGAGTTATAAGGGCACCCCTTACGTCAGCATTTTTAGTTCTTGAGATGACAAATTCGCTCAATTTGCTATTGCCAGCGATTATTGTTGCATTTGTTTCAGATTGGACCTCTAAACAAATTTCAGAGCAACCTATATATGAGGCTATCGCTTATAACTACTTAATATTAACAAAAAAAAATAACTAAACTATAGGTTCACATTCTAGAACGGCTTAATCACTATGAGTATTATTATTGCCAATAAAATTAGCACAGGGAACTCATTAAACCAGCGATAAAAAACATCTGAACGGGTATTTTTATTTGACTTGAATACTTTGACCAAGTGTCCACAATAAAAATGATAAATTACTAGCAATGCCACTAGCAACAGTTTTGTTTGTAGCCAATATTGTTGAGAATAAGAATCCCAAGCATAATCCTCTAGCATCCAAATACCAAGCGTAGTGGCAACTACAAAACTAGGCATCATAATACCTTTATAAAGTTTACGCTCCATAACTTTGAAGCGCTCTATACTGATCTCATCATTTGCCATAGAGTGATAGACAAATAAGCGTGGTAAGTAAAATAAAGCAGCGAACCAAGTAATTACACTTACAACATGAAAAGCTTTCACCCACAACATAATAGCTCCAAGATAATTATGAACAATGTTACTAATTATTATACCTACAGAGTTTCAATCTAACATAATATACATGCTCATTATTTGTTGTTATACAGGCCTTTGAATTATCTAATATAGTAAAATATAGTTACATTAATAATAATCAAAGTTCACTTGAAACAATATCGAGAGATACCCTACAACTATAGTTCATTCTCAGATAAAGAAATTGTTTGTCGTTTTCTGGGCCAAGACGCATGGACGCTTCTAAACCAGCTAAGACAAAATAGAAATACGGGTAGAAGCGCTAGAATGTTGTTTGAAGTTCTGGGAGATATGTGGGTTATCAATAGGAACCCATACCTCCAGGAAGACTTGATTAATAATGAGCGTCGTTGTAGGCTTCTTATTGAGGCCCTATATTCTCGACTTGATTCAATAAAAAATAGATCAAAGAACAACGATAAGGTACATGAACTGCTTGAAAATGCTGAAAAAGCTGTTGGTGATTTCCAGGACTACTTGAATGGCTTTAATCAGAATAAAAGACGTATCAAAAAAGCATTATTAAAGGTTACAAATATTAACAACATTAGATTTGATGCGTTGTCTAGGTCCACCCACTCGACTGATGCAACTGATTGGAGGGTAGAGTATCCCGCAGTAGTTATCACTCCTGATTGTGAAACTGAAGTATCAAAAATTGTTAAAACCTGTATTCAGCTTGGGTTAACGATAATTCCGCGTGGTGGTGGTACTGGATATACAGGTGGCGTTGTTCCTCTATCCACCCAGACAGCTGTAATCAATACTGAGAAAATTAATTTTATTGAGTCAATAAATCATGACGGTGACGTTCATTCTGTAAATGTGGGTGCAGGAGTAGTTACAAAACGTGTTAGTGAGTTGGCTAATAACAATAATCTTGTATTTGCAGTAGACCCAACCTCACAAGATGCATGCACTATTGGTGGTAACGTAGCGATGAATGCTGGTGGCAAAAAGGCTCTACGTTGGGGCACTACAATTGACAACCTGCTATCATGGAAGATGGTAATGCCAGATGGAAACTGGCTACAGGTCAGACGACTTAACCACAGTTTAGACAAAATACAACTAAAAGAAACAGTAACTTTTGAACTTAATTACCTCAGACCTAATGCAAAGTCAATAATTAAAACAGAAACACTAAATATTAAATCAGAACAAATAAGAAAACACGGCCTCGGAAAAGATGTAACAAATAAATTCTTGAGTGGACTTCCAGGTATCCAAAAAGAAGGCTGTGACGGCATCATTACTTCTGCTGAATTTATTCTTCATGAGCCTTTAGAGTGTATAAATACTTTGTGTTTAGAATTTTTTGGCCATGACATGGATAATGCTGTTTCAGCTATAGTATCTGTTAAAGATAGTGTTGATGAAAATTTTGACGTCGACTTGATTGGAATGGAGCACCTCGATGCAAGATACATAAAAGCTGTTAACTATACAACTAAAGCCAACAAGCCTGAATTGCCTAGGATGGTTCTTTTGATTGATATAAGTGCAAATAACCAGTCTTCACTTGATGTACAAATTGAAAAAATTATCAAGATAACACATGACAGAGAGGGGGTATGTGCAGTAGCAAAGATATTCCAAAAGAGACAGATTTTCTGGAAAGATCGCGCTAACACTGCCGCGATAGCAAAGCACACTAACGCATTCAAAATAAATGAAGACGTAGTGATTCCTCTAAATAAGTTGGCAGAATACAGTGAAGGTATCGAGCGAATAAATATTCGTCTTTCAATTGAAAATAAGTTAGCAACTCTAGTCGCAGTAAAGGAGTATCTTCAAAGTGTAGCACCCAAATCAAGTCTAATAAAAATCAAACTAGAGAATACACTAGCCCTACTAAATGAGGTTTACTCAGAGTGGGAAAATATCATAGATAATTTAAACAAAAAATCAATATTCAAGTCTATACAGACTGGCAAGAATGTAATCTCATACAATAAATCGTTTGCCAGGCCGCTTGATAACTTATTGATGGGTGATCTTTTTGCTGATACTCGTGACAAAGCCCACTCGATTCACAAAGAATTTCGAGAAATCCGGATATTTGTTGCTATCCATATGCATGCAGGGGATGGAAATGTCCACACCAACATACCTGTACATTCCCACAACACAGTTATGCTTCATCAAGCAGAGAGAGTAGTTGACGAAGTAATGGCTCTTGCTCAAAAACTTGGGGGGGTTATCTCTGGTGAGCACGGTATTGGTTTAACAAAGTACCAGTACCTGTCAAGTGAATTAAAAAAAGACTTCGTTGAGTATAAAAATAAAATAGACCCTAATGGCCATTTCAATAAAGGCAAGCTTATGCCTGGTAGCGGTTTAGATAATGCTTTCACTCCATCGCTAAGGCTAGTACAACAGGAGGCCCTTATTCTTGAGAGTAGCGAAATAGGTGAAATTAATGACATGGTTAAGTCTTGCCTTCGCTGCGGAAAATGCAAGGATGTTTGTACAACTCACATCCCTGAAGCTAATCTATTGTATTCACCTAGAGACAAAATAATTGGCACTAACCTCATATCTGAGGCATTTTTGTATGAAGAACAAACTCGTCGCGGTATATCTCTTAATCACTTTGATGAATTTAACGATATTGCTGATCACTGTACAATTTGTCATCGCTGTGAAACCCCATGTCCAGTCAATATAGATTTCGGTGATGTCAGTATTAAGATGAAGAGCATACTAACAAAAGAAGACAAGCTACACAGTAATGTTGTTGCTAGACTGTCAATGGCATATCTCAATATGTCTAAACCATGGAAAGTTAAGATCACCAAAAAAATACTAATCGATTATGGATTTAAAGCTCAGAATATAGTCTCCAGAATTAGTAGACCTTTTTTTAAAAAACAACCAAATAAAACTGTAGGCAATCCAAGCTTTGGTACTGAACTAGTGACAATACTGAACAAACCATTGCCAACAAATACTGGGCTAAAACCTCTACGTGAATTGTTACAAATTAACGACTTTGGAAATGTTCCTATTGTTAGGCATCCACAAAAAGCTAAGTCCGATTCACCGAGTGTTTTTTATTTTCCTGGTTGCGGCTCAGAAAGGCTTTTCTCTCAAATCGCTCTAGCAACAATTGCACTACTTTACGAGCAAGGCATTAAAGTAGTTCTACCTCCGAGTTACTTATGTTGTGGGTATCCACAAACAGCGGCAGGCTTAGAAAAAAAAGGCAAAGAGATTTCAACAGAAAACCGTGTCCTATTTCATCGCATCGCAAATACCCTAAATTATTTAGATATCAAGCACGTAATAACCTCTTGTGGTACCTGTATTGATCAGCTTCATAATTATGAGCTAAGTGATATATTTAAAGACTGCAAGCTTGTTGATATTCATGAATACTTATTAGAGAACAATGTAAAGCTAGAGAATACGCAAGAACAATATCTATATCATGCCCCATGTCATGACCCCATAAAGAGTAAAAATTCAACACAGCTTATCAGTGAAATTATAGGTACAAATGTTATTCCTAATGACAGATGCTGTGGAGAGGCTGGTACATTCGGATTATCTCGTGCCGACATAGCAAAACAGGTTAAATATAAAAAAGAAGCCGAAATTAAAAAAGATTTGACAAAACTTAACGGCAAACCTAAGGCCAAGAAAGGTATACAAATTTTAACAACCTGCCCATCCTGTAAGCAGGGTTTATCTGGCTATAAATCTAGCACTGGAGTTGACCCTGTGTACCCGATTGAAATTATTGCTGAACAAAGACTAGGAAAAGACTGGGAAAAAGACTTCACATCTAACGTCAATATTGAGAAAGTACTACTTTAATAGTTGCCAATATTATTTTATTATGAAGTTATGATATAAATTAGGTATAATCTCCTCCTTGGGCATACTGCTCAACCACAATATGTATAGTTGTGCTTATATAAACAAAAAAAAGGAGATAAAAATGAAAAAGCTTTTAATTACACTTGCTTCATTGATTTCACTAGGTGCCTTTGCTGGCGCTGATCAGATGGCTGCAGAATTCAACAGCTCATCAACACCTGCTGAATTAGTTGCATCAGGTTGGGCTACAAATGATGCTGGTAAAGGTTATAAAGTTCTTCAAGTTATTGTAAAAGATGCTAACGTTGCTGCTGAAATGCATATCGATAGTAACGGTAAAGTTGTAGCTGCTTTTGACAGCATCCAAACAGCTAACCCTAACTTTGATGTAGACTACCAAATGACTGCAACTATGGAGTCTTGGGCTGATATGGGTACTGGAGAGTCAGGACCAATGTACCACATGACTTTTGGTGGATTGTCATTCAAAGGGCCTATGGGTGAAGCTATGAATAATATGGGACCATTCGGTTCTTTCCTAATTAATATTGGTAAAAACATCCAACAGTAACACTTAGAAGTTTAGCGCAAGCATCACGCTTGCGCTTCCAATCAACATCTAGTCATTGCACAACTAAACATACATATCCTTCACAATTATTTCTACCTCGGCATTATTTTAATCGGCCTAGTTTAGTTATAATTCCAAATAAATACAGTTACTGTAGCACAGCCAGTACAATACAACAACACCCTTCATCGCACACAACTTGTAGTTATCCTTACTATGTATTGATTGTTAATTGACTATATTTATTAGGCTCACAAAATACCTATAAGCAGAGGAATAGAGATAAATGAAAACAAGGTTTGGACGGTAATAATACTAGCCATTAAATCATAGTCTCCTCCCAATTGTCTAGCTACTGAATAAGATGACGCTGCAGTTGGCACAACACCAAAAAGCACAACTACAGAGGTCTCTAGCTCTGTAAGGTTGAAATATTTTGCAATAAAAAACAACACGATTGGAATAAAAATCATTTTAATTAATACAGCTATTGCAATTGGCAGTGCCTCACCAGAAAGACGCATAATTTTCATATTGGCACCAATAACAAGCAAAATAAATGGCAACGCGCTATTGCCTAATAGCTGCATTGTGTCGTGTAATACTATTATGTTGTTACCATACAAGCTTGAGAATATTAAACCTGCACAAATAGACAATAAAATTGGATTCTTAACTATACTAATGATAATACTAAATATATTTTTATAAATTTCAACGTCTTTCTCTTTTTTTCGTAACAACCCCACAACGATACCTACAACAACTAGATTTGAGGCTGTTATTAAAATAGCCATACCTATAGTTGCTAGAATGATTGCTTCTGTACCGAATAAGTTTCCTGCCAAAGCAAGCACTATGAATGAGTTGTGCCGAATAGAGCCTTGTAGAACTGAACTTATAACTCTTACGTCGTATCTGAATAATTTTGTTACTATTAGTGATACAACTGTGGCAATACCAAAACTAGTCAAGATAACTATAGCATATTTACTAAAAGTATCGTTATCAAGGTCAATGGTAGAGGTAAGATAAAACAGCAGTGTTGGCATCAATACCCAGTAAAGTAGCTTGTTGGATTGGTCCCAAAAATTCATATCTGGAATTAAGGTCTTACGAACCACATAACCAATCATGATAAGAGCAAGTACGGGCGCTACTGAAGTGAAAATACTAATCATAATGCAATTATAGAAGTATTAATTAAATGGAAAAAAAGAATAGTAAAATTAAACTTTATTATTAGTAAATATAATCACAACATACAATGTTCAATTTCTTTAAGAAAAACACTTCCACTGACAATGACCAAGAACCAGATAAAACTACTACTCTAAAAGAAAAACTGAGTAAATCTAGACACAGCCTTGGAAATGGACTTTCAGGCCTTTTACTTGGTAAAAAAGAGATAAACGAAGAATTGCTAGATGAACTGGAAACGATACTCATAACTTCCGATATTGGAATCCAAACTACTGACAAAGTATTGGAATCGGTACGTAGAAATGCTTCTAGAAAAGCGCTAAAAGATACAGAAAGCTTATATCAATTCTTGAAACTTGAGTTGGCAAAACTTCTAGTACAAGATAGCGCTCTAAATATTGATTCAGATGACACATTTGTCATACTAGTGGTTGGTGTTAATGGTGCAGGAAAAACAACAACCATCGGCAAGATGGCGAAGTCATTTCAAAGACAAGGGAAATCCGTCATGCTGGCAGCAGGAGACACTTTCAGAGCTGCCGCAGTTGATCAACTTAAGGTTTGGGGAGAGCGCAACGATATTGCAGTGATATCACAATCGACTGGTGCCGATTCAGCTTCTGTAATTTATGACGCTTATGAATCAGCTAAGACAAAAAATATCGATGTACTAATTGCTGACACTGCAGGTCGATTGCACACCCAGGGAAGCCTAATGAAGGAGCTCGGAAAAATCAAAAAGGTTATCAAGAAAAGCAATCAAAACTCACCACAAGAAACGATGCTTGTTATTGATGGTGGCTCTGGACAAAATGCTATTAACCAAGCAAAAGAGTTCAATCAAGCTATCAATCTAACCAGCCTATGTGTAACTAAACTAGATGGTACTGCCAAGGGCGGTGTACTTTTTGCAATTTCGGACGAGTTAAAGTTACCGATTCGCTATATAGGGGTAGGAGAGGGAATTAATGACCTAAAGGTTTTCGATGCAACTGAGTTTACAGACGCTATATTCGATTAAAGTATTGTAAATGTTAGTTTGAAATAACCAACTTACCAATCATATCGCCCTTCTCTATCATACTGTGTGCTTGTGTGATATTTTCAACATTGATTGGGCTTAATGTGCGAGTAGCTGTACCAATTATTTCGCCTTCATCAGCCATGGATGATATTTTATTTAAAATTTCGTGTTGCTTTACCATGTCTGCTGTTTGAAATATAGCCCTAGTAGCCATCATCTCCCAGACTAGGGTTATACTTTTTGATTTAAGTATATTTATATCGTACTGCCTAGATGCGTTTGCTAATAGACATATAGAGCCCTGAGGTGCAATAATATCTGCCATAACCTCAAAGTAATTATCCGGATTTCCCATACATAAAATATAATCTGGTGACTTAAGTTTGTGGTCATTGAGTTGATCAGCCAGATTATCATGATTGATAACTATGTCAGCTCCCATTTTCATGCACCACTCTTTACTCTGTAGTCTTGAAGCGGTAGCTATAATTTTTAGCCCAACTATTTTTTTAGCGAGCTGTATTGCGATTGATCCTACCCCACCTGCTGCACCAATCAATAGAACTGTTTTGCCCTTATCTTGAGGACTTATGTTTAGTCTATGAAATAGAGACTCCCAAGCTGTCACACCTGTTAATGGAAGGGCTGCACTTTCGCTATATGTCATTGATACGGGCTTCATTCCAACTATCCTTTCGTCAACCAATTGGTGGGTTGCATTAGACCCATCTCGAGTAAGATCGCCAGAATAAAATACTTCGTCTCCTGGCTTGAAAAGCGATACATTGTCTCCAATATCAACAACAACACCGCAAGCATCAAATCCCAATACTACAGGCTCTTCTTTATCAGTGCCTATGGTGTTTTTTACTTTAAAGTCGATAGGGTTAATAGATATTGCTTTTATCTCAACGAGCAATTCTCGCCCAGTGGGACTAGATATCTCTTTCTCAAATCCAACGAATTCGGATCCATTGTAGCCAATTGCTTGCATTAAATAGTTCTCCTTAATTGTTAGTATTTCTCTCAATTCTTAGCAACACAAACATCATCACTAGCATCATAAATATAACTAAACATAGGCTAGCCAACCCCAAAGCGATATATCCATTTATCTTGTTATCTGTTGTTGCCCTCATTCGCATTGCATTTTTTTGTTTTTGTGAGTTAACTTGGAACGCGAACTCTTGGTCATGCCACTTAATAAAGTCATCAACATTTATAGGGGTGTCAATTTTTTCCATCTGCTTGGTTAGTTTTTCTAAAGACGCTGCATATGCTAACTGTAGCTCCTGAGAGTACGGGTTAGACTTAATCTTAACCAATACTTCAACCTTATTTTGGATATCGTCCTTATTAATTACGTCGTCAGGTAATTTCTCTAAACTGGTTGATATTTTTGCTATTAACTGATTGAATTTTTTATCAAAATCACTTTTTGTGGCATCTTTTTCAATGGCTTCAACTTTGATATCATTTTCAAGGTCAATAGTAGCTAGATTGGAAAAGTTTTTGTAGTTCGAAAATTCAATTATCGGTGAATCAATTTTATCAATAGATGTAGTATTTATTTTATTGAAGCTGATATAACCCAGCGCAATTACTGCTATAAACAATACTATAGCTAAAGACAATCCTATCCACTGTAACAGAATTAACACATTTCTCTCGATAAATCTAAACATATCTAGTTCCTTAAAATTTCTTTAGCACCTAGAGATATTAACTTATCGGCAATCTCTACACCCAACACTTCAGCACTCTGAGCTGGCCCTGAAGCTTTTTGCTTCAGTATTTCACCTGAATTTACACTTCCTACTAATCCTGTCATGGTGATTATATCTTTATTGATAGTTGAGTAGCCTGCTATAGCCACAGAGCACCCACCCTCGAGGCGCTTATTCATGGCACGTTCAGCTGAAACTCTTGTGGTAGTTTCGTTATCGATGAGTGGTGACAAAAGCTGTTTTATTGCTATATCGTCTTCACGAATTTCAATGCCTACAGCGCCCTGACCTACTGCAGGTAAGCTAATATCTTGCGATAATTGCTGATTAATCCTGTGCTCAAATCCCAACCTAATTAGTCCAGCACATGCCAAGATAATTGCATCATACTCATCATTGTCAAGCTTACCTAGCCTAGTATTAACATTGCCACGTAAATCAAGTATTGTTAGGTCTGGCCTCAAAGATTTAATTTGTACCATACGACGCATTGAACATGTACCGACTCTAGCACCTTGTGGTAAATCTTCAAGATTATCGAAACTGTTTGACACAAAAGCATCGAAAGGGTTTTCTCTCTCTAAAATCGCCCCTATCTCAAAACCTTGAGGTAGTTCGTAGGGCACATCCTTCATTGAGTGTACGGCTATATCGGCCTTACCCTCCATCATTCCAACCTCTAACTCTTTTATGAACAAACCCTTTCCGCCAATTTTTGATAACGGTGAATTAAGAATCTGATCACCCTTAGTTGTCATCTCAACAAGGACTACACTTAATCCAGGGTGATGTAACTCTAGTTTTGATTTAACATTCTCTGCTTGCCATAAAGCTAAAGGGCTTTTTCGAGTTGCAATTTTTATGGTTCTATTCATATATACAAAATTTACATTAAAATACAGCTGATGTTAAAAAAGTACCTTCTGTTAATACTATTAATCACTAATACTGCAATAGCGGATGGACTAGTGCTACCTATGGCAGAAGACTTTTTTATTGATTCCCAGAAATCAAGGAAAAATATAATACCTATTTTAATAATGTTTTCTGTTCCTGGATGTGGTTATTGCAAAAAAATAAAGGAAGAAGTTCTAAGTCCTATGGCAAATCTTGAGGAATACAGCAATAAAATTATTATCAGACATGTTGATTCTAGTAGTAATGAAGTAATAAATAATTTTTTTAATGAGGAAGTGTCTCAAAGTGACTTTAGCTTCAATTATGCGATAAATTTATTTCCAACTGTAGTACTAGTTGACAATTATGGAGTAATATTAGATAAAATAATCGGTGTAATAGTTGAAGACTACTATTGGATGTTTCTTGATGAGGCAATTGAAAGTTCAACATATAAACTTAAGCAACAATTAAATGCAGATATATGACAAATCACTCTAACAATCTTTGGGGCGGACGATTTAATGAATCAACAGATGATTTCGTTAAAACTTTTGGTGCGTCTGTGTTTTTTGATAAGGTCCTGGCGCCTTATGATATAGAAGGATCTATTGCGCATGCAACCATGCTGTGTGAGGTGGGATTATTGACTAATGATGAAAAGAAACAAATAGTTGAAGGACTGAAACAAATACTTGATGAAATTAAGTCTGATAACTTTAACTGGAGTATTGATTTAGAAGATGTGCATATGAATGTAGAGGCGCGATTAACAGAAATTTGCGGTGACGCAGGAAAAAAACTACATACTGGACGTTCTCGTAATGATCAAGTAGCTACAGATATTCGTCTATATTTGCGTGACAAGGTAGATGGTTTATTGATTAATATTAATAGTTTACAGCTAGCATTACTAGATCTAGCTGAAAAAGAAGCATCCACAATTATGCCCGGATTTACCCACCTACAGGCAGCACAGCCAGTCAGTTTTGGTCACCACTTAATGGCATATTTTGAAATGTTTAGGCGTGACAAAGATAGACTGGCAGAGTGTCAAAAACGTATCAATTCATTGCCACTGGGTGCAGCTGCTCTTGCTGGTACAACTTATCCAATCGACCGAAAACGTACAGCTGAATTGCTAGGTTTTGAAAGCATATGCGCAAACTCACTCGATGCAGTAAGTGATCGTGACTTTGTAATTGAGTTTAACTCAGTAGCAAGTATTGTTATGATGCACCTGTCGCGTTTTTCTGAGGAGCTTATTCTTTGGTCTAGCGCACAATTTAATTTCATTGAACTACCAGACAGCTTCTGTACAGGTTCATCAATAATGCCACAAAAGAAAAACCCTGATGTTCCTGAACTTGTTCGTGGAAAAACTGGTCGCGTATATGGAAACCTGACCTCTTTGTTGACTACGATGAAGGGCCAACCATTGGCATACAATAAGGACAACCAAGAAGACAAGGAGCCGCTATTTGACACAGTCAACACTTTAGAGTCATGCCTTCGTGTGTTCACTGATATGGTACCAACAATTGAGGCAAAACGTGACAATATGTATAACTCAACTAAAAAGGGCTATACGACGGCAACTGACTTGGCTGACTACCTAGTAAACAAGGGCCTGCCATTTAGAGATGCACATGAAGTGGTCGGTAAGTCTGTGTCCTACGGGATCGAACATCAAAAAGATTTAAGTGAGTTAAGCTTAGAAGAGTTACAGTTTTTTGATGAACGAATCGAGAGCGATATTTTCGAAGTTCTTTCACTTGAAGGTTCTATTGGCGCCCGCGACCACCTAGGAGCAACATCCCCAAACCAAGTAAAGAAGGCGATTAAAGTAGCAAGGAAGTCTTTGAAATAATGTCTCATAAGGCGAATTCTATGCATTCCTCATTAGGGTTGCGTATTATTTTTGCTGGTACCCCGGATTTTGCAAAGAATATCTTAGACACTCTTGTTGATATCGGGCACAATATAGTGGCAGTATACTGTCAACCTGATAGACCAAAGGGACGTGGACGTATTCCAAACTCTTGCCCAGTAAAGGAGACCGCATTAAAGCATGGGTTAGTAGTTTATCAACCAGAATCTTTACGTGAGATAGACGTTCAATCCAAGATAAAAAAGCTAAATGCTGACGTAATGGTAGTGGCTGCCTATGGTCAAATACTTCCCATACAGGTGCTGGATACACCAAAATATGGTTGTCTTAATATTCATGCATCTCTATTACCTCGATGGCGAGGCGCAGCACCAATACAGAGGGCAATTTTAGCCGGAGATATTGAAACTGGGGTAGGAATAATGCAAATGAATGAGGGCCTTGATACAGGGAACATACTGTTCGAAAAGAAGTGCTCAATTATGGATAGTGATAACGCACAAACCTTGCACGATAAGTTATCCAGTATAGGTGCAAAAGCTATTATAGAAGCTTTGAAAGATATAGACAAATTAGACTCAAAGACCCAAGGTACAGACGGAATACTCTATGCCAAAAAACTAACCAAACAAGAGTCATGGATTGATTGGAATAAAAGTGCAGTTGAGATAGACAGACAGATTAGAGCATTTAACCCATACCCTATCGCTCAGACTTATGCCTCAAGCGACAAGTTCACAAACAAAGTATTACGTATCTTGTCATCTTCTGTCTCTATAGGTGGGAATAGTGATAGTCCTGGAGTGATTACAAAATTAGAAAAAGATGCCTGTCGTGTGTCTACCGGAGATGGCACCCTTAATATAGAGAAGGTGCAAATTGCTGGCAAAAATGCCGTTCAAATTAAGGACTTTAATAACGCCTACAAGTTAACAAAACTAAGTTAATTTAGACCTTTATTTATATATTGTCGCCTTTAATGAATTGTTTGCTATACCAATAATAACTATTGCTATTGTTGCTTGGCATTGTGCAATTGTAACGAAAACGTCTAGAGGTTGTAGTATTATCATTCTGAATAGTTACAACAGTATTGCTTTTCCAGTCAACTTTAGCAACCCCTCCCCCAGCATAGCAGTTGAATTGTTTTTGTTCCAAAGCCGACAAAGGCTTAGTAAACTCAAGCTCCAGAACTGGAGCGCTATTGTAAACAACCGAATCTACTCTGTTGTGTATTACTGGCATCGCTATTGTGTTTATTTTGGTTTTGAATGATTCCATATCAGCAAAACTAGCTGACATCGGGAAGCGTGGCAAGTTTGAAAGGTCATTGTTATAGGATAATGCTCCAGATTGTTGACCAAAACTAACATACCCAAGGCCTTCCAAATGCTCGATTATATCTACACTTTCTTCGCCATATGGATATGCAAAGAATTTCTCATAAACACCTAGCTCTTGCTCTAGACGTCTTTGTGCTTGAGTTATTTGATGATTTATCTCAATTTCACTCATATTAACTAGGTATGGGTGTGTAACTGAATGATTATAAAAATATATATTTTCAGTTTGCATTTCTCTCATCTGCTGCCAACCCATCATAGAAGGGTAACTATTATCTATTGAATCAGTCGAAACAAAAACAGACATAGGCATTTTGTATTTTTTTAATGAAGGAAAAGCGTTTTTATATATTGAGATATTTGCATCGTCAGCAGTAAGACTGACGCATCTATTTGGTATATTGTTAGACCTCAGATCTTCAATCATTTGTTCAAGTGTGACTACATTAAAATCGTTATCATGAAGATATTTTAGATGCTGTTCGAATAGCTCTGGACTTATACTGGTACTCCTGGGAGTGGTATCTGAAATATTATGATAAAGCAATACTACACAACTATTTGCACCTACAATGGTAGGCGCAATTGCTAACAAAGTAATTATATATTTAAACATTCTTTGCACCAATAAAGCCAATCTGGCGCCATGCCTCATATGCAACAATAGAGGCACAATTTGATAAATTTAAGCTTCGCGAGCCTTTCTGCATAGGTAATGTTACACCTTCATATTCATCGATAATGTTTTGTGGCAATCCTCTTGTTTCTGGTCCCAATAATAGTGAGTCACCCTGCTGATACTTGATTTCAGTATAATTTTTTTCAACCTTGGAGCTTAGTGCAATAATTCTCTCTGGATTACCCCTTTTTAAATAATCTTCAAAGTTTTCGTACTCTTCAAGGTTCATAATTTCTCTGTAATCTAGTCCTGCCCTTCTTAACCTTTTATCAGTAATTTCAAATCCATACGGCTTAATTAAATGCAGCCTCGCGCCAATATTTGCACATAGACGAATAATTGCGCCAGTATTATTTGGAATTTCAGGCTCAAAAAGTACTAAATTTAACATAATATTATATATCTATCCTTGAAATGCACTAATCATCCCATAGATAGTGGTTAATAAAACAATAAAGACAACCACTAGTAATGAATATTGATAAATTAACATCTCAATTTCAGCAAGATTTAAGTTCAGCGCAAGCAATTGCTCTTAAGCACAATAACAGTGTAATTGAACCACTACATGTTTTACAAGCAATGCTAAATAATGCCACTGGTAGTGTTGCTAATTTAATTTCTCAAGCTAAAGTTAATATAAATAACCTTAACGATCAGATTGAAAAGCAGATTGAGTTACTTGCAAAGGTAGCGAATACCCCTAACGATATAAGTGTTTCACAAAATTTATTACAATTATTAAACCAAACCAGTAATCTTGCAACAGAAAAAGGTGACAGTTATTTGTCTACTGAGTTGTTTTTATTAGCACTAATACAAAGCAACGACAAGTCAAGCAAAATACTAACAAATGCGGGTGTAAGTAAAGATTATTTAAGCGCCTCAATAGATAAACTCAGAGGAGGTCAAACAGTGAATGATCAGAACGCAGAAACACAAAGAGATGCGCTTAATAAGTACACACAAAATTTAACGCAGATGGCTGCAGATGGAAAGCTTGATCCGGTGATTGGTCGTGACAGTGAAATTCGTCGTGCTATTCAAGTACTGCAACGTAGAACAAAGAATAATCCTGTACTCATTGGCGAACCTGGAGTAGGCAAAACCGCTATCGTTGAAGGTTTAGCTCAACGTATTTTAAATAACGAGGTCCCAGAAGGCATAAAAGGGAAAAGAGTTCTATCACTTGATATGGCTTCGCTTGTTGCTGGAGCAAAGTATCGCGGTGAATTTGAAGAACGCCTAAAAGCAGTTCTTAAGGATCTTGAGAATGAGCAAGGTCAAGTTATATTATTTATCGATGAACTCCATACAATGGTTGGCGCAGGTAAAACTGAAGGTGCAATGGATGCAGGCAACATGTTAAAGCCCGCACTTGCAAGGGGCGATCTTCACTGTATGGGGGCAACCACTCTAGATGAGTATCGTCAGTATATTGAGAAAGATTCAGCATTAGAGCGTCGATTCCAAAAAATACTTGTCGATGAGCCAACCGAAGAAGACACGATAGCAATACTAAGGGGGTTAAAGGAAAAGTATGAGGTGCATCATGGTGTGGAAATAACTGACCCTGCAATCATCGCTGCTACAACCTACTCACAGCGTTACATTACAGATAGGCAATTGCCAGATAAGGCTATAGACCTTATCGATGAAGCGGCATCACAGATCCGTATGGAAATTGACTCTAAACCGGAATCGATGGATAAGCTTGATCGCAAATTAGTTCAGCTAAAGATTGAGCGTATGGCCCTTAAAAAAGAAAAGGACAAATCATCTAAAGAGAGACTAAAAGAACTGAAAAACACTATAAGCAGACTTGAAAAAGAGTATGCCGACCTTGAAGAAGTTTGGAAAAGAGAAAAAACATTAGTTCAGGGTACTCACCACCTAAAAGAAGAACTTGAGCAAGCGAAGCTAGATCTTGAAAATGCTCATCGTAACAATGACCTAGCGAAGATGAGCGAATTACAATACGGCATTATTCCAGAATTAGAGGAAAAAATATCTCAAGCCGAGAGTATTGATAGTGACAATATGGAACTACTCAAAAACAAAGTTACAGAAGATGAAATAGCCCACATTGTAGCTCGTTGGACAGGCATACCTGTAGACAAAATGATGGAGGGTGAAAGAGATAAACTGCTCAATATGGAGAACATTATTCATAAACGTATAGTTGGTCAGAAAGAAGCAGTTAAGGTAATTTCTGATGCTGTAAGAAGGTCTCGTGCAGGTTTATCAGACCCCAACCGTCCGGATGGTTCATTTTTATTCATGGGTCCTACTGGTGTAGGTAAAACTGAATTAACTAAAGCTTTAGCTGACTTTCTATTTGATACTGAGCAGGCCATTGTTCGTGTAGATATGAGCGAGTTCATGGAAAAGCACTCTGTAGCAAGGCTGATTGGCGCACCTCCAGGTTATGTAGGTTATGAACAAGGCGGGGTATTAACTGAAGCAGTTCGCAGAAAGCCTTACTCCATAATCTTACTAGATGAAGTGGAAAAAGCACATGCAGATGTATTTAATGTATTGCTCCAGGTTTTAGATGATGGCCGTCTAACTGATGGGCAAGGGAGAACGGTTGACTTTAAAAATACCGTAATTGTAATGACTTCTAACCTTGGATCACACCTTATTCAGAACAACCCCAAAGTAGATATACAATCTGAACTAATTAGCATTGTGAGTGATCATTTTAGACCTGAATTTGTTAACCGTATCGACGAGATAGTGATTTTTAACAATCTCAGTAAGGAGCAAATAAAAGGTATTGCAGATATACAGATTGGAACTCTTAAAAAACGTATGTTAGGGTTAGGTATTAATCTTGAGTTAAGCAGTAAAGTTATGGAAATTATTGTTGATAGGGGTTATGACCCTGTGTTTGGAGCAAGACCGCTCAAACGCACTATTCAGCAATTAATAGAGAATCCACTATCTCAAAGCATTCTTGCTGGTAACTATTTACAAGGTGATACAGTCCACGGAGAAGCTGAAGGTGGATCAATTATTTTTTCATAATTAAAGTCTAATTACGTAATATCTTATTATGCACTAATAATACGCACTTTATATTGTGCGACCTACCTTAGCCATTGCTGAGTTCTGAAGAAAAACCCAATATATCCACGTACCTGCAGAGCACCATCCTCGAACCAAATTTCAGCATCATAGGTCTTGCCGTTTTCTGGGTCTAAAATTTCACCATCGGCCCAAACTCAGTTGCTATCAACCTTCATGTCAGTAATAAAAACCATTCCAAGAACTTTTTTATTATGCCTAGGGTCATCCTTTGCACATTTACCGCAAACATTATCCTTGTTCTTTATGTCTACAAGCTTGCCATAAAGTTTGCCATTCTGTAAATAAATTTCTGCTATTGATTTCTGCTTACCCGTATCATCATCAAAAGTCCTCCACAAGCCTGTTACATCTTCATATTGCGCTTGTGCAGAAAAACTAAATAATGCATTAATAACAAATATAATTAAAAATAATATAGACCTTTTCATTGCCACTCCTTAATTAATATTTACTTATTAATTCCATTATAAACTAGCACTTTATATTTTCTGAAATAACTTTTTGTAGATATTATTAATAGGATATTTAAGTGTATATTTATGATTAAGTTGTGGATATAATTAAGATTGATGAATGATTACAAAAAAATAATAAAAAATGGTCTTTGGAGCAATAACCAGGCCTTAGTTGCTTTGCTTGGTTTGTGTCCTTTATTGGCAGTAACAAATAACATTGTAAATGCTTTTACTTTAGGCTTAGCAACAACATTCGTGCTTATATCTTCGAATATCACAGTTTCGATTTTTCGAAACCAAATACCCAACGAAATACGTATACCAGTTTTCGTATTATTGATAGCATCATTTGTTACAATTGTTGAGCTATTGATGCAGTCGTTCTTTTATGATTTATACTTAATTTTAGGAATATTTGTACCGCTTATTGTAACTAACTGTGCTATCTTAGGCCGGGCGGAGGCGTTTGCTAGCAAAAATTCATGGGGCAAATCTGCACTTGACGGTCTCATGATGGGTCTTGGTTTTTCGGCTGTGCTTATGTGTTTAGGTGCAATGCGTGAGCTTATCGGTAATGGTACATTGTTTGATCAGTCTTATTTGTTATTGGGTAGTATTGGTGAATCAATAAGTATTACAATATTTGAGAACTATCAGGGAACGCTGCTGGCAATATTACCTCCTGGTGCATTTATTGGACTAGGCCTACTAGTAGCTCTAAAAAACTTGATTGACTTAAGAGTACCCGAAAATAAATCAGTACAAAACCAAAGTGGCACCTTAGTGTCAGTTGGTATTGATAAAACCAATTGACATGCAGTTGACGTTAAGGCTTTATTCAAATACATTAAAACTGTAAGCTTTGAACACGATTGGAGACTATATAAATGATGGATGCGTTGATATTGTGCCAATTCTATCTTTGGTCCTTAATAGGAGCAAGGCATCTTTAATCTCATCTAGCGACTATCAACTCAAAAAGAGTGAAATTATTAAGCTCAACGAGCTAATATCAAAGAGACAGGCGGGAGTGCCATTTGCTTATCTAAGTGAAAACAAAGGGTTCTACCATCTTAACTTTAAAGTTACTAACAAAACACTTATACCCAGGCCTGAAACAGAGCTACTAGTTGACATTATTCTCGAAGTGTTAGATAAAGACAATAATTACGACATAGTAGACCTGGGGACTGGTAGTGGAGTAATTGCAATTACTGTCGCCGACAAGAGGCCTAATTGGCAAGTAACAGGGACTGACATATCGCTATCCGCTCTAGCAATAGCCAAGCAAAACAGAACTACTGATATAAACTTTATCCAGGGAAGTTGGTTTGATGCATTGGGTAGTAGTAAATTTGACCTTATAGTGTCAAATCCTCCATATGTTGCTGAAAGTGACCCACACCTAGAGGAACTAACTTTTGAACCAGTAATTGCCCTAACCTCTGGAGAGGATGGTTTAGTTGATATTAGAACAATAATTAATGATGCCCCTGCACATCTAAAAGATGGGGGCTACTTGTTATTAGAACACGGGCATGACCAGCAAGATAGTATCTCAAAATTACTGGCCAAAGATTTTCACAATATTACCCGCTATAAGGATTACAACGGTATTGATCGTGCTGTACTTGCAAAATTAAAGAATTGAAGTCAGTCTGTAAGCCGGGTTCTGTAATTGACGGTCATTCATCTACGATATTTGTCACCAAATATCTTTAGCACTCTACCCGATGGCATATACGAGCAGCACAACTGCCATCCTATTTGAGCTTGCTCCAAGTGGGGTTTACCTTGCCACATTTGTCACCAAATGTGCGGTGCGCTCTTACCACACCTTCTCACCCTTACCTATAAAATAGGCGGTCTATTCTCTGCAGCACTTTCCGTTATGTCACCACACCTAGCTGTTAACTAGCACTTCGCTCTATGGAGCCCGGACTTTCCTCTCGATGTAAACATCCAGCGACCATCCGACCAACTTCAGGATGAGATTATACGCGAAGAATTACTAAAACTATATTGACGAGTGACCTCTGTTATTTCAACGTTATAAGATTTATACCATTTAGATTTTCCGATATTTTGAACCTCAAGATGGTAGCTGTCATTCTTAAAATTATTGATATCGTCTAGATTGTCCCAATAGGAAATAGTTATTTCCTTATTGTCTTGGGAAGTAGAATTAAGACCCTTGCAGTGATATTTCTTAAATGCAAGCTCTCTCATGAGGTTAGATTTTTTATAATACCGCTCGTCTAATGAGTTAATTTCAGCTGTAAATATTACTGCATACATATCTAGTTGATAACTTTAATATTTTGAAATATACTGTGAATATTGTTGCCATTACTATCTACAGCAACAGTTACTGGCATATCTTCAACTTTAAACTCATATATCGCCTCCATTCCCATATCTTCAAAGGCTATCTTCTTGGCTTGCTTGATAGATTTTGAAATTAAATAAGCTGCTCCTCCAACTGCGATTAGGTATGTTGCTTTGTATTTTTTTATTGTTTGGACGGTTGAATCACTTCGCTCTGCCTTGCCTATCATTCCCAGTATTCCTGTATTCTCTAACACAACCTCAGAGAACTTGTCCATACGTGTCGCGGTAGTAGGTCCAGCTGGCCCAATGATTTCTTCTCCAACAGGATCCACTGGACCAACATAGTAAATAAACTTATTTTTAAAGTCTACACCATCCGGTAAGCCTTGGCCACTATCAATCATTTGCTTTAATCTTCTGTGTGCAGCATCCCTACCAGTTATGATAGTGCCGCTAAGAAGTAAAGTATCGCCAATACTCCATTCGCCCATCTGTTCACGGGTGATGGTATTCAAGTCTACCCTTTGATATTGGGAAAAATCTATATCTAGCTGTGGGTATAAATCAAAATCCACCTTTGGTAATACTCCGACCCCAGACCCATCCAAAGTTATATGTACGTGCCTAGTTGCGGCACAATTAGGAATCATGGCAACAGGCTGAGATGCTGCATGGGTAGGATAATCTTTGACTTTGACATCAAGAACTGTAGTTAAACCCCCCAACCCCTGTGCACCGATACCAAGATCATTAATCTTTCTAAATAGATTTAAACGTAAATCCTCTATTTTTGATAAAGACTCCTTATCGCGCAACTTATTCATGTCTATAGGGTCCATTAATGACGATTTCGCCATTTGCATAGCTTTCTCAGGTGTTCCTCCTACTCCAATACCTATAATCCCTGGTGGGCACCATCCGGCCCCCATAGTGGGTATAGTTTTAAGTACCCAATCAGTTAGATTATCATCTGGATTAAGTACAGTGAACTTAGCTTTGTTTTCAGAGCCGCAACCTTTAGCTGCAATTACAATGTCGAGCTTATTCCCTGTGACTATTTTAGTGTGTACCACTGCAGGAGTATTGTCCTTAGTGTTCTCTCTAGTGAATAAAGGGTCTGATACAACTGAGGCTCTTAGAGGGTTATCGCTATCATTGTATGCGCGCCTAACACCCTCGTTAATCATATCCTCGACAGACATATCTGCTTCCCAGCGTACATCCATACCAACCTCCAAAAATACATTAACAATACCAGTATCTTGGCAAAGTGGGCGCTTACCAAGTGCCGCCATTTTTGAATTGATAAGTATCTGCGCTATGGCATTTTTTGCAGACTTATGTGTCTCCATTTCATATGCCTGAGTCATAGCCTTGATAAAATCTGGAGAGTGATAATAGGAGATGTACTGAAGTGCATTAAATACGCTCTCGACAACATCATTCTGCTTAATAATTGTTTGTTTGTTTGTCATCTCTGAATATATTTATTTTCTCCTGGGTGTTGCCTAAATTTTGCTAGATGGTATAGTATGTTACAACTTCATTTTAAACAATTATTATCAGGATTTATCTATGTTTGAATTATTTAAAGGCCAAAATTTATCAATTGATTTAGGAACTGCAAACACTCTAATTTTTATGGACGGTGCTGTTGTATTAAATGAGCCTTCAGTTGTAGCTATTCGTAACGATAGAGGGTCCTTGGTCGAAACTGTTATTGCTGTAGGACAAGATGCAAAAAACATGCTTGGCAGAACGCCTGGATCCATAGAGGCAATAAGACCAATGAGGGATGGAGTTATTGCTGACTTTAAAGTGACTGAAAAAATGCTCCAATTCTTCATGAGAAAGGTTTTACGTTCTGGATTCTTCTCACCTAGCCCGAAAGTACTTATATGTGTGCCATGCGGAGCAACACAGGTAGAAAGACGCGCCATTAAAGAGAGCGCAGTAGGAGCAGGAGCTAGGGATGTTTATTTGATTGAAGAGCCTATGGCTGCAGCACTTGGCGCAGGCATGGCAATCGAAGAAGCTTCTGGCGCCATGGTAATAGATATTGGTGGTGGTACCACTGAGATTGCTATTATGTCTCTAAATGGAATTGTTTATTCCGACTCTCTTCGGGTTGGTGGGGATGTATTCGACGACAACATAGCTAAGTTCATTCGTAGAGAACACGGAATTATAATAGGCGAAGCAACGGCAGAACAAATAAAAGAGGAAGTGGGCTCTGCATTTAAGTCAAATGCAATCAAAAAAATTGAATTCAGAGGTCGTGATGTAGCTAAAGGCATACCAATTAGCTTTGAAGTAACCAATGAAGAAATTTTACGCTCGCTACAAGAGCCATTGGCAATGATAATAGGCGCCCTCAGAACTGCCCTAGAGCAAACACCCCCTGAACTAAGTTCTGATATTGCTGAAAATGGATTAGTATTAACTGGTGGTGGTGCATTGCTTGATGGTTTTGATAGATTAATTCATCAAGAAACAAACCTTCCTGTTCGGATTGCTGATGACCCTCTAACTTGCGTTGCCCGTGGTGGTGGTGTTGCCCTTGATATGATTAGTAAACACAATATGGGGTTCCTGGCAGCAGAATAACAAATATATATGGGTTGAATTACTAATGGGTTTTATTTATGAAGCACCTTAAACTTTTTATACCCATTATTGTTTCAATCTTCTTAATATTATCTGACTACAAGTTTTCGTATTTAGATAATTTACGTCAATTCACTTCTACTTTAATATCGCCAATTTATTTTCTGGTCAATTTGCCCTCTCAACTCTATATATGGATAGATGAGCAAGGAACAAATAAACAAGTCTTGCTTAATCAAAACAAGAAGTTAAATAGCGAACTGATGGAGCTAAAAGTTAAACTCCAACCATTCAACTCGTTAATACTTGAAAACAGCAAACTTAGTAAACTTTTGGAATCAAGCTATTCCATAGATAGCCCTGAATTTACACTAGCAAAGATTACATCCATCAGTCAGTCTCGCCTGAAGAAACAATTAATAATTAATAAAGGCTCAAAAAATAATGTTAAGGTTGGGCAGGTTGTTTTTGGAGCTGACGGTATAGTTGGTCAGGTTACTAACACAACCCCATTCTACAGCACTATAATTCTGATTAGTGATCCTACTCATTATATCCCTGTGAAAAATGAACGTAATGGAGTTCGCGGTATTGGCAAAGGAAAGGCTTCAAATAGTAATACAATTATCGTTAACTATGTAGAATCAAAGCTTGATGTATTGTTAGGTGATATTTTTATAAGCAGCTCGATAGATTCAAAGTTTCCTCATGGTTATCCAGTTGGCAAGGTAATTCATGTTGAGAAGCAAACTAACAACCCCTTCTTAGATATTGTACTAGAGCCAACGCAAAACACCAATAATATAGAGTTTATATTAATACTAAAGCAAGACAATGAAAACTAATAGGCCACACATATTTCTCATCAAGATTATGTTCTTTGCGCTACTTATTAGTGGAATACCTCTACCCAACACATTTCAACTAGTCTCTCCATTTTGGGTTTTACTGTTCTATATCTATTGGACAATTTATTTTCCAGCACATGGAGTGTTCTTCCTCGCACTCATCTTCGGCATATTACTCGATATCTTGCAAGGGTCATTATTAGGTCAGAACGCTCTCGCATTAATCATAAGTACGGCCTTTATTGTTAATGTAAAGCAGTCTGTTTATGTATCAAATATAAGTACGCAACAGGTATATATGTTTATAGCTGGAAGTATTTATCTAGTGCTTTTTCTTTTAACTCATATCCTTATACAGGGCCTTGATTTTAGCTGGACTATACTTTTAGCGCCTTTGACTACGGCTTTGTTTTGGCCAGCTATTAAGTTTATACTCTCTAAGTTAAAACACTAGTTATTTATAGTGCTCAGAATAGATAAATCCCACTTAATAGAAAACAAAATCTTTTCCTCAAGATTGTTTTTTAGTTTTCTATTAATTACAATCTTAACTATTATCGTGATTGTAAGGATTTACAATTTACAGATTACCCAGCACGAATTTTATTTAGATGAGGCTTTAGGTAATCAAATGAGTATTCTGCCAATCACTCCAACTAGAGGAAATATTTTTGACAGAAATGGAAAAATATTAGCATCCAATAAACTTTCTTATATGCTTACAATTATTCCTGAAAAAGTCAACAATGTTAACGAGACTCTACTTACTCTAAAAAAAATAAATATTATTGATGATAATGATATTAAAAAGTATCGCAAAAACAGAAATCGCTACAAAAAATTTAACAACATCCCTATAAAGTTTAATTTAACTGAACCTCAGGTGTCAAACTATTTAGTAAGTCATAATATTCGTGGTGTAGAAGTGGAACATTACTTTCATAGGGTATACCCAAATAATGACTCCAGTTCTCATACCATTGGTTATGTCTCAAGAATGAGTAAAAAAGATAAATCATTCTATAGTAAAGAAAATTACCTCGGAACATCTTTCGTTGGCAAAAGTGGTATTGAAAAGCAGTATGAAACACTACTTCATGGTAGAAGCGGAAGGAAACAAATTGAACGTAATGTATCTGGCAGAATTGTTGATACAAAGATTATTGACGCTGCTGAATCTGGCAAGGATTTATATTTAAGTATTGATATAGATATTCAAAAAAAAGCGGAATCCTTGTTGCAAGGCAAGAGAGGATCTATAGTTGCAGTTGATGTAAATAGTGGCGAAGTACTGGCACTTGTAAGTACTCCTAATTATGACCCAAACTGGTTTGTTAATGGGATATCTCAAAAGAACTATCAATACCTACAAG
>Ga0206681_10000179_pt1 | contig 38865 bp, 26 predicted proteins | sample M150012015metaG_FD_161048 | JGI IMG/M metagenome (GOLD analysis project Ga0206681, IMG submission 161048) | Ammonia-oxidizing marine archaeal communities from Monterey Bay, California, United States - M1 500m 12015 | ecosystem: Environmental > Aquatic > Marine > Intertidal zone | place: USA... | reverse complement strand
TCACAGATGATTCGCTTTACAGCCAAAAAATAAATAAATTGGTCCATGCCTTGGAAATAGAAGAAAACGTTAGGCTAATTACGGAACTGAACTTTGCAGAGCTAATTAAACAATACAGAGTTTCAAATCAGGTGATAATGATCCCGACTTCAGATGGAACCCCGAATACCGCTTTGGAAGCAATGCTCTGCAAAACCCCTGTAATTCTTGGGCACGCGAATTACGATGAAGTAATTTTCAATCTCAATACGATTTCTAAGATCGCCAAACCGGAGCATGAAATTTTAGCAAAAGAGATGAATAAAGTCTACTGCATGGAGGAAGTTGAATTATCCGCTCAAACTGAACGAGCTTCGTCGGTGGTTCGATTGAATGCAAACCTCTCTGATTCCATTCAAAGTATAACAGCTATCTATAACCAAGTAAGATGAAACCAAAGAAAAAATGTATTCTGGTGGTTTCAAATGAACCATGGGGGAAAGTTTGGTTCAGCAAACACCACTACGCAAGTGAATTATCGCGTTTGGGTCATCAGGTCTACTTTATTAACCCTCCTACCAAATGGAAGCTTAAGAACCTTTTCTCTTTTAGGGCTCATTACAAGGTGATTTCACATTCTCTTTCTGTAATAAACTATAAGAATAATTTGCCAATTATTTCGAACAATTTTTTACTAATCAATGATTGGTTGAACTGCCTGAAATTGAAAAGAAAAGTACAATCCAACCATGTTGAGACCATTTGGTGGCAGTTTGATCCGTTCAGATTTGTAAAAACGAAACTGATTCCCGGAAAGAGAATTTATCACGTAACTGACGAATTCTACCGGGTTAAGAATGACCTGAGAATTGCTGAATCTGCATATCTAATACCTTGCACAAGTCATCCTCATTTCCTTAGATATGCCAGGTTGTATCCTGATAAAGCTATTTACATCCCTCACGGAATAAGTGACGATCAATTGACAGTTGACGATAAGCCATCACAAAATACAATTTTGTTGCTTGGGACAATGAATGACGATTATGATCTGAACTTGTTGATCATGATCGCTAGAACTTTTGAGTCATTTACACTTAAACTGGTCGGCCCCTTATCGATAAGATCAGAGGCGAACTTGTCTAAGTTTTACGAGCTAAGGAATATGATCAACGTTGACCATGAAGGTCCAAAGGGTCCAGAAGAGATCAAAAATTATATAAGCGATGCAAAGGTGTGTATTACACCGTATCGATTTGACATGGAGCGAGTTGGCAGTCCATTGAAGATCTTCAACTATCTAGGTTCAAAGAGACCTGTTGTCACATCAATTATGGAAGGATTTGAAGACCTATCGGAAAAAGGGGTATTCAGTGCAAAAAATGAATCAGAATTTATCTCGCAGTTGAGCGAATTGCTAGAAGACAAGAAGAAAATAGCGCTTGAAGAAGTTGAACATTTTATTTCAAATCGAAAATATACACTGCTGATAGATAAAATTATTACAAAACTATACAGCCTTCCGAATCAAATGGAGATTCGAAAACATGAGGATATCAATACAATTTCTAATCAAGACATTGTAGTCATTTCAAATGAACCATGGGGTGAGGTCTGGTATTCAAAGCACAATTATGCTTATGAACTTTCAAAATTCAATAGAGTTTTGTTTGTGAACCCTTTAGGCAAATGGAAATTCAGTTCCTTGTTCAACAGTCGAATACAAAAAGAGCAGATAAGTGATAATTTATCACAGCTTTCATATCTCAATCCACTACCCGTTCGGACTGACTTCCTGACCCGTACTAACAACTGGATAATATCGATGAGAATAAGAAAATGGCTAAGAAAAAATGGATTAACCAATTTTCTGGTTTGGTCTTTTGATCCATTCAGGTTGTACGATGCTAAACTTTTGGGGGCAAGACTCGGCATATACCATTGTGTAGACTTATACGGTTTTAAATATTACGGTGAGAACCAGCTAAGTAAAAAATGTGATGCCCTGTTTGTGAGTTCCAGCACATTTCTGGATACTTATAAAAAGTACACTAAACCAAAGTTCATTGTTCCTCACGGAATTTCGAAAGAAGAATTTAACATTGAGAGATCAAAATTAACCACATTGGATCTTGTAGAGGCAGGGTATGGACTTTACACGGGGGTTGTAGATCTCCGGTTTGATTTCATTTTTTTGGAAAAGGTATTGATCAAGTTCAAGGATGTGACCTTTGTTTTTGTTGGTCCGTTAAAACTACCTGAATCTATAGTCGCACATCGAATATTTATAGAGAAAAAGCACCCAAATATTATTATTATGGGGCAAAGGCATTTTAAATCGTTAAAATATTACATACATAAAGCCAAATTTTGCATCTCCTTTATGGATATTACTTATGCTCCGAATATGATTCACCATCATAAAACTCTGCATTATCTGGCCCAAGGGAAACCCATATTCAGCCCTATTTTTAGTGAATACAAGGAAAATGATCACTTATTCTATATGAGCAACAACCACGACGATTTATTAAATTTATTGTCTAACTTTCTCAAGTACGGAGAAGATGCGGATCTAAGTGAGAAAAGGATCGAATTCGCTAAGGAATATACATTTGAGCGCATTTTCAAAAAATCGCACACCTTCTTAAAGACCATCGAGAATTATTAATCTACTTTATCAATTATGGTTCATCCTTTGTCGCTTGCAATCTTATTTATTTAATGTTTAAGTTTACTCAATGATTCAGTCTACTAATCAATGATAAAAAACAAAAAAATTCTAATCACAGGTGGAGCTGGATTTATTGGCAGTCACCTTGTTGAAGCTTTGGTTTCGGCCGGGAATGAAGTGGTGGTTTTAGACAACCTGCTTAGAGGAAACAAGATCATTTCAGAGGTATTCAAGAAAATAAAATTTATCAAGGCTGATGTTAATGACTTTGATCAGGTACTCGGGGCAAGCGTCGGATGCGATATGATATTCCATTTTGCTGCAATTCTAGGGGTGGACATTGTTGCCGACAACCCAATGGAAACAATGGAAACGGAAGTCATAGGCACCCAAAACGTTGTGCGCGCTGCCTTGCACAACAACGTGTCAAAAATAATCTATGCTTCGACCAGCGGCGTATACGGTCACAATGCTCTGGAACAGAGCGTAACCGAAGAGATTCTGGTTGACCCACGGACTTCATACGCAATGGCAAAGAGATACAATGAAATATATCTGGCTTCGCTGCAGGAAGAGAAGGGAATCGATTGCATTTGTCTACGCTTTTTCAATGTTTATGGCCCACGTCAGGACAGCAGAATGGTCATTCCCCGCTTCATTGAACAAGCAAAAGCCGGACTGGGTATAACCGTATACGGTTCAGGTAAACAAACACGAGATTTTACATTCATTAAAGATACTATTGACGCTACGCTGAAGCTTGCCAATAGTGTGTCAGGGTTTGAGATCTTCAACATCGCTAACGAGCTGGAATCTGATATTTTTACTCTTGCCGAAAAGATCCGATTGTTAACCGGGTCATCCTCGGAAATTACATTGATCAATGCACCGGCAAAACGCTACGACTATGAAGTTGGGCGCAGGGTTGGGTCATCAGATAAGTTGATGCGTTTCATTAATTACAAGCCGAAAACCAGTCTGGACGACGGCCTACAGGAAATCTTGCATTATTCTAAGTAGTTTGATCAGCATAGTTATTCCTGTGTTCAACGCAGAGTCTTTCATTCTTGAAACTCTCGAAAGTGTTTATTCCCAATCGCACCAGGAATTTGAGATCATTATTGTCAATGATGGCTCTACAGATTCAACAAAAGACATACTAGAAAAAGAGGCCGGTAAATACTCTTTCATCAAATTGATACACAAAGAGAACTCAGGAGTCGCTGATGCAAGAAACATAGGAATGGAATTAGCCCAAGGAAGCTACATTGCTCTACTCGATGCTGACGACACCTGGGAAAAAGATAACCTTGAACAAAAAATCAAATTTCTGAAGACCAATCCGGAATACTCTTGGGTATTCTGTAACATGAACTGTATTGCAGAGAACGGTGATTTCTTAAGGCAACACCCTGAAGGTAGAGATGATGATATCTTGCATAATATACTTCTTTGGGAGGGTGAGGTGGTTCCGGGTCCATGCAGCAACATTGTTTTTTCTTCATCATTAAAGAATTCAGTTGCATTTGATCGAGCGTTTTCAACGGCGGCAGATCAGGATTTCTCCATTCAATTAGCGCGATTAGGAAAAGGTAAGTTTCTGAACGATCACTTGGTCAATTACAGGGTATTGACAAATTCCATGAGTAGAGACATCGCTATCATGGAGCGTGATCACATTGCAGTTTACAAGAAAGCTGTGGTAAATGACCTGTTCGGATCAGCTAAATTCCGGAGAAAGTGCTTTTCCAATCTATACAAGATTCTTGCTGGAAGCTGGTGGAACGACGGGGGAAAAAAATTAAAAGGACTAAAATTCGTTTTCAAATCAATAATAATTTATCCTCCGATTGTCAAAAAATACTTTACATAATGTGTTGGTGATCACCTACTGGTCATTTAATGATGCTTTGATCCAGGCATACACCCTACCCTATGTACGGGAAATAAAAAAGCTGTTGCCTGAAGAATCCGTCATTACATTGGTAACACAAGAGCCTGATCATGAGCAAATTGAAAAATTGAAAGAGCTTGGTGATCCAGACTTTAACGTATTGGCATTCCCCTATTCTCCGTTTAACGTAAAGACCATATTCAAGCTGAGGAAAATGATCAAGACGCTGAATCGGTTTGTTCAAAAAAACAAAATCACCACTTTACACTGCTGGTGTACAACAGGAGGTTCTATCGGCTATCTGATCCACAGGCACACCGGAAAACGACTGGTAATCGACAGCTTTGAGCCCCATGCAGAGAGCATGGTAGAAAACGGCACATGGAAAAGATCGGGATTAGCCTTTAAATTACTCTACCGGTTAGAAAGAAAGCAAGCCGATGCTGCAGAACATCTTATAGGATTGACCGCCGGAATGAGGCAGTACAGTATTGAAAAGTACCGGGTTAGTCCGAAAAACTATTATGTAAAGCCAGCCTGTGTTGATCTGGAGCTATTTTCCAATGCCAAATATCCAAATATACGGGATGAATTAGGGATTCATCAAGAAGATGTAGTTTGTATCTACGCCGGAAAAATTGGTGGCATATACCTTGAAGATGAGATATTCGAATTCTGGAAAATTTGCAGTAGTACTTTTGAACATTTCAAGGTCATATTTTTATCGAATTACGATGATTCACTATTGCGGAAAATGGTAGTCAAGCACAACCTGAGTGAAGATCTTATAATAAAACGATTGGTTCCTCATGGAGATGTACCCTTGTTCATGGCACAAGCAGACTTTGCTCTGAATCCTGTTAAGCCTGTTCCCAGCAAACGATACTGCACCTCAATTAAAGACGGTGAATATTGGTCTATGGGGCTGCCCATTGTTATTTCACGTGATATCTCTGACGATTCAATGCTTATTGCCGACTCCCGAACCGGAGTTGTAATCGGTGATCTCTCTTCAGATGGTTTGTTTGAAGCGGCAAATGCAATAAAAGAATTGATTTCTAGCGGCACTAATTATCAAGAACGTTCACGAGAGATAGCCGAGAATTTTCGGAACATTAAGAATCAAATATTTATATATGAGCAGATTTACATCCCGGGCGAACAAAAATCCTGAAAATTATTTAGATCGCAGTTGTTCTTCGGACTGTGAGAGTGCTAGTCTGGGATAGAAATAAATAATAATAAGCGCACTTAAATAGAAAGGGAAAATCGGGATCTTAAATCGTACCAATGCGCCAAAATTGGCTGTTGTCAGACCAATAATGAAAGCGAGCATGAGACAAAATATAAGACAAAACTTAATGTATGAATTATTCTTTATGACGCGGTAGGCTTGCCTTATTCCAGGCCGCACCAAAATTACAAGTGTCAACCCGAGTAAAACAAGGTTTTCAACTCCACTTATCAGCATCACAATATTTCTGGCTTCGAATACTTGTGGCCTGAACAGTCCGGCATAAATAGCAGCCGGAGAAAGACGTATTGCAGAATTAAGTGACCCATCGAATGCCCCTATATTGAAGTAATTATCCCCATATTGTTCTGCCCTCTGCAGATCGCTCTGAATGATCTGAGCAGTTTCCAACGCCTGATCCAATGAAAACTTTGACAACACATCTCCAAGGCTTGAAAAAATTACATACATCCCACCGAATAACAAGCCCAAAAATATCGGGGACGCCAATCCATATACCAGTAAATTTTTGGTTTTTTCCATCCTTTCAAATATTAGCCATATAAAAAGACATGGTAGGATTGTCATAAAAATGTATGGCTTGATAGACAGTAAAAGTGAGACACTAAGAAAGAACAGGAACCAATTGACCACGCTCCGCAGCCTTTTCTTAATGAAGAGTTCGTGAAAGGAAAAAGTGATCAGACCGGTAGCAGCCATGGTATACGTATCCTTTAATATTCCACTCCCCCAAAAAGTAATAGAAGGGACAAACAAAACAGCATAACACAGTATTTTGCTTAATTCCGGGTAATACGAGCACAAGAGTTTATAAATCTTCCACAACCCGATGTATGCCAAAACACTCAGAAGAACACTGGAGATCAGAAAACTTTTAAATCCGGCAAGTAATAAAATGCTGGTCAACCGCAGTACCATACAGGTCTTATCGTCATAGTACATATAGCTGTATGGAACGCCTGTATCACTAGTGAAGATTGATTTCATTTCTGGTGTATTGTCACTAAACAAAACCTGTAAATAACTCCCGAAATCCCTACTTGCCAGCTCAACAAAAGGCCGGGTTGAGTCGTAATACATCGTTGTATCTCCTCCTCCATAGTAGAAAATATAGATCAAACAGAATACAATGCTACCCACGATCTTGGCAGTCAAACCCCAGACGTAGTATCTGTAATAAGAATTGCCTCTTTTGATGTTCACCGATTTAACCCTGAAAGCAAAATAATAGATTATGATCAGGTATAGAGGTAATACCAAAAACTCCCATAATTCTATACCAGAAAGCGTTTCCAACTATTGATTTTATTTATGATGGTAGGGTTCCCCTTTCAGAATTGTACACGCCCTGTACAACTGTTCCTTAAATATGAGTCGAACCATCTGATGTGAGAAGGTCATTCTTGAAAGACTTAGTTGGTAATCCGATCGGGAAAAAACTTCCTTTGAAAATCCATACGCCCCTCCGACGATAAAGGTAATACCTTTCATGCCTGAGTTCATTTTTTTCTGCATCCACTCCGAAAATTCTTCAGATGAAAACTGAGTTCCCTTATCGTTAAGAAGAACAACAAAATCCGATTTACCCAGTTGCTTCATGATCAGCAGACCCTCCTTTGATTTGATTTGTTCCTCAGACAAACTACCTGCATTTTTCACCTCCGGAATTACAGTTTCTTTAAGTCGAAGATAGTACTTCAATCTATCGTCGTATTTTCTTTCCCCTTCAACTAGGTATTGTGAGTTGGTCTTGCCCAGAAGAATTAATTTAACCTCCATTGAATACGGAATTGTGATAAATATAGTTGTTTGAATGCAAACATCTGTTGAAGAGTCTGATTGCTTTGCTTAGTTTTGTTGTCATGGAAGCGGAAATAGAGGTTTTTTTGAAAACTGCATTTGCTGAGGACATTAAAGATGGAGATCATTCCACACTGGCTTGCATTCCTGCTGATGCTAAAAAAAAGGCGCAATTGCTTATCAAAGAAGGCGGCATTCTGGCCGGAGTGGATCTCGCAAAATACATTTTTAGCTACACCGATGCATCTTTACAAATGGAAGTATTTGTAAAAGATGGAGCAACAGTTCAACCAGGCGACGTAGCTTTTGAGGTTTTCGGTTCGGCGCGAAGCATATTGAGGTCTGAACGCATTGTTCTGAATTGTATGCAGCGCATGAGTGCAATTGCAACGAAAACACGCAAATTCGTTGAACTGATCGAAGGTCTAGACACGAAAGTTCTGGATACAAGAAAAACAACTCCGGGTATTCGTTTTATGGAAAAATGGGCTGTTCGGATAGGAGGTGGTATGAATCACCGTTTTGGGCTCTATGATATGATAATGCTCAAAGACAATCACATAGATTTTGCCGGTGGTATAGACAGGGCTATAATGAAAACAAATACGTATCTGGATCAAATTAATAAACGGCTTAAGATCGAGGTAGAGACGCGCAATCTGGACGAAGTAAAACAAGTTCTGGCTGTTGGAGGAGTAGACCGGATTATGCTCGATAATTTTTCATTAGATGATGTCAGGTCTGCCGTCAGTATGATTAACGGTAAATTTGAAACAGAAGCTTCAGGGGAAATAAATATGGATACAGTGCGCCAGTTTGCAGCATGCGGTGTTGATTATGTTTCGGTAGGGGCAATTACACACTCAATTAACAATCTTGATCTGAGTTTAAAAGCCATCAATGAGTAATAAAATTACAAATTGGATCAAGAATTCGATGTTGGTCAATTGGACCTCTAAAATTCTACTTGGAATAAAGCCTCCGGGGTTTGAAGGCATGAACCTTTATGATCTTACTGTTTTTTTAACCCGATCATTCAAAGAAGGCGATTATGCTATCCGTGCAGCCGCAATTTCTTTTAACCTAATACTTTCTATATTTCCTTTGTTATTGGTCATACTTGCGCTCATCCCATACCTTCCAATCAGCGGGTTCCAGGCGTCGGTTCTTGCTGAGATCAAATTGTTCATACCAGATAACATGAACGAGCTGATCATTCCAACACTGGAAGATCTTATTCTGGAAAAGCACTATTTTGTGTTATCCATTGGTTTCATTTTGACTATATACTATGCATCTAACAGCATTAATACTATCCTAAGATCATTCAATTCTTCATTCCAAATAGACCTTAAAAGGCACCCCATTAAACAAAGGCTGATCGCTTTATCACTTAGCTTGGTGTGGGCCTTCCTCTCTTTAGGAGCCATTGTATTAATGATATTAGGTGAAGACCTGATCATTCTAATGCAGGAGTCTCTTTCCATTAATGTAACAATTACGTACTACCTGGGTCATGGAATTAAATGGGTGGTCGTCTTTTTCATGCTCATTTTAGGAATTACCATATTGTATAATTTTGGCAATCCAGAAATGAAAAAATTCAAATTTGTTAGTGCGGGATCTTCACTAGCGGCACTAGTGATCATATTAGCTTCTGTTGGATTTATCACTTATGCTACCAACTTTGGGAATTATAATGAGCTTTATGGTTCTTTAGGTTCGCTAATTGTGCTATTGCTATGGATCAACCTTTGTTCAAGGATCTTATTAATTGGCTTTGAATTGACAACTAAAATCGATCAGTATCAAAAACTAAATTCAGAGGAGATGGAAGTTTCTCATCCCCCACAAAATGTCTAATATTTCTTAGCCTTTACTTTTACTTTTCCTATCAATTTTGTGATCATATTATTGATCTCAGAAGAAATTTTAGGAAGTATGATTGCGGGAATGAAAATTGCCATAACTGAAAGTGATCTTACTGTTGCATCCAGAATAAACGAGCCTTGATCAGGTATTACGTCTACGAGAAACACTACAGCTGCTCCAATCACAACAACATACAAGTTTCTCCACGTAAATGGCTGCATTTTATAATTAACCACTAAAAAAAGATACATTGCTAAATTGAATATGAATCTACTCAGTACAGTTGCAAACGCAGCTCCAACAATTCCATAACGAGGAATGAAATAGAAATTTGTTAGTATAACTAAACCTGCTAATATAGGTACTCCAATACTGCTCACAATGTACTTCGGACTGTTCCAAATAATTGATCCATTGACACCTAACGAAACCTGTAGTAAATTGCCAATTGCCAGCATAAAAAAAGCATACTTTCCTATAACAAAATGATCAGGGAATAATTTCAATATGTAATCTATATTTACCCAAACACCAGCAAAAGTGATAGTGCCGAGAATCAACATGGTTAATGAGGATTTAGTGTAAATTTCTTTCAGCTCTTTTAAGTCCATTTTTGCCCAGGCTCTACTGACCAACGGAACTGCAATATTTTGCACACTTCTCAGTGGGACCAAAACCAATACTGCCATGAATAGCATCCTGCCATAAACTCCAGCCAGATCAACGCCGTCCAAGCCCGCGAAAACTGGGGCAATTGCTCCAATCATTATCACGTCAATATTTCCTAATACCGCCCCTGATATTCCTGTAGAGAAGATGGCTAAGCTGAATCTGGAGATCTCCTTTTTTGACTTTTTGTCTAACTTATTTCCAAAACGAAAATTTTGACGATCACTTCGAAAAGCAACTATCCCATAGGTCAGTGCGGTAAGCAAATACCCCCCAACATACAACACTAAGAAAAGATCAAACTGGATGATCTTTATCATCAAGAGAATAAATAAAGTCCCCTGATATATCCTTAGAAACACTTCTTTAACGAATGTGTGAGTGACACTTTTGAGCAAGCTTCTCACATAGCTTCCAAACAACTCCTGAAAGACAAAAAAAGTAAGTAGTGGAACATACAAAATCGCATAATTACCAAACAGAGTAGAGCGATCTTCATAGAAACTAATCAACAAGTTCTGAATACACAGATAAATCACAATGGCGATTATTGCGCTAATCAATGTATTTCTAAAAATAAAATAGGCGAACCCCGAAACCTGATCTTTTCCGAATTTTGGATAGAATTTAAATATGGATTGAGACCCTCCGAATAGTGCTACCTGACCTCCTAACAACATCATTGACAACAGAATACTCACAACTCCAAGCTCTTCTGGTTCCATTGCCTTAGCCATCACAAAATTATTAACAACGCCGAGTACCACCCCTATATACAGGATGACAAAATTCCATGAGCTTTGTTTTGCGATGATTCCCATTAAATTCTCTTGACTTGTATCCTTTTTAATTTATGAATAACTACCATCAGTATTTTATCAATAATTGTAATTCTATTTTTCGAAATGATGTAACCACGTATCTCTTCATATTCACCAGCGGTTATAAAATCGACATCTCGCATCATTGAAAACAGCTGCAGCGCATACCCTCTGTGACCAAAGAGTTCTGCCGTTGACGCTAACATAATTGCCCGCTTTTTTCCGAGTTCTATAATCTCTTCTTTGGAATTACATATTAATAGATATAGATTCTCTTCTCCTACAATTTGATTCTTACTTTTCAAATTTTTAGGTTGTTTCCTCGACCATGACATGACCTGAGTGGTATCAAATTTACAAAAGCCGTATCGAGTTAAAACTCTTTCTACATCACACATTAATTTTTGCCCGTTATGAACGCCAATACACCAAGATTCAATTAACAATCCTATACAGCTGGACCCCAAACTTTCTAAAGCACCATTAACCGCCTCATACTCAGCTCCATGGATGTCTAATTTTATAAAATCAACCAAAGGGAGGCCGGCATTTTTCACGGCGCTGTCAATATCAACACCTTCTATTTCAATTACCTTTTCAGTTGCTCTCGGTGGATATCCAATTCTATCGACAAAACATTCCAACAACTCCTTGTTTGGTGGATAAACAGATGAAGTAGCAGGATTATTGGCCAAATGCAATTGTATCGTAGCCTCTTCGTTCCAGAGCCCTTTATTAAAAATTACTTCAGTGCTTGACTTAACGATTGTTGCATGTGGATCAGGTTCAAATCTTAGCACAACCATATGCTCATTTGAAACTCTATCAAAAGGATTGAACAACTCGCCTCTGCTCCCACCATCAACTACAATTACCCTATTTTCTTTACAAAAATTGGATATAACCTTTTGATCAAATACGGATTGTTTTTTCGCCACTTTACTCTATATCGCATTAATTATTAATGAATCTATCAAAATTTCTAACAGAATGCAGTATTATTTCATATATCAAAAATCTGCAACCAAGCAGGAATCTAACTTTTTAGAAAAAAACTTTGCTCCAGTCGCATTAACATGGTCTGTATCTCTAAACAAGTCTATGTCGGTAAAAGAGCATGAAAAATCGTAAATTCGCATATGCGAATTTAATTTTACAAGTTTGGCCATCTGTTCATTGAACCGTTCAACCACCGCTTTTGGAACGGCGTTAATATACAATTCGTGTTTGGGTGGGTTCACCAATATAAGTGGCATGTTGTTTCTACTTGTAAGCTCAACTATCCTATATAAATAATCAACAACCAACTCAGACTGCACCGGTTCCAGTTGGTTTTCAAAGTGGTCATTTAATTTTTCATTAACATGGCTTAGATTAACATTATTGCTTGTTTCCTGATTGTTATAGCCAACCGAAAAAAAGGAGGTATTATTTAATTGTTTTTCAATATTGGTTTTAAAGGCAAACGGAACGCCATAATCGAATTTTAGTTTTGTTAAATAGTACTCCGTTCCTGTTCGGCCGATAATATCCTTGGCTTCACTGTCTAACAAAGGATAATACTCCTGAATGATTTTCGATCTTTGTTCAGGAATCATATAATTCTCTCTGCATTTATACAACGTATGAAAACTCATCGTAAGGATAACAGTAAGATCATCTCTTTCTGAATTCTGCTCCAAAATCTTTTTCAATTTGTAATAGCTGAAAAGTAAACTCTCTCCCCAGTTAGACAAATTCTTAGCATTTTTAATGTAGTTGGTATTGAATGAACATACTCCATGTGAATCACCAAAAATAAGGTAATGCTCATTCGGGGCCAAGCTTATTCCTTCCAATATCATTTTATCTTGAACAGATTTGTTCCATATGAAACAAACCAGCAGTAAACAAGCAACAATTATTGGGATTCTAATTATCGATTTCATTTGCAAAATTAGAATTGAAAATAAATAAATTCCCTTGTCCCGTAGAAGCTACCAAACAAGATCAATAGCAGAATTGACGAAAGGTAGATCGGTATTCTCTGATACAACGCCAGATCGCTAATGTCCAGGAAATGATTTCTTTTTCTGCTAAGAATTTCAAAAAGCAACAAAATCCCAATTAAGCCAATGGCAATATAGCCTTTTGGGAAAATTGCCTGATGCAGCGTTTCAATTGCTCCAGGCTCTATCAGGTTGGTGAAAATTCCATTAAGATACGATAGTGCGTGAGGTAAATTCTTGGCTCGAAAAAATACCCAGGTAATGTTGATCAACGTGAAAGTCAGAATTATCTTAATCCAATTAAATCGTTTGTTCGACATAAAAGTTCCTGAAATCCTTGCAAGCAAATATTCGATTACCAGATAAATTCCATTAATCAAGCCCCAGAAAATAAAGGTGAAATTGGCCCCGTGCCACAGGCCGCTAATGACAAAAGTGAGCAATAAATTAACCAATGTTCTAGGTAGTCCTTTTTTGCTTCCACCTAAAGGGATGTAGAGGTAATCTCTGAACCAGGAAGAAAGTGAAATGTGCCAGTTTTGCCAGAATTTTCTTACTGAAGAACTAAAATAAGGATAATTAAAATTGCGATTTAAGTTGAATCCGAAAATTCTTGCCACCCCTATTCCTATATCGGAATAGCCGGAAAAGTCGCAATAAATTTGGAAGGCAAAGAACAAAACTCCAAAAACTAAAACCAAACCATGATTGTATTCTTCCATTGCAAATATTTGATCCACAATTGGACCGCAATTATCAGCAATTACCATTTTTTTAAAGAACCCTGCCAGCATTTGCCTCAGTCCATTCTTTAAATCAAGCTTGTTAAAAATTCTTGGTTGCTGAAATTGAGGCAGCAACGAACGAGCACGTTCGATCGGACCAGCAACTAATTGAGGGAAGAAACTAACAAAAGCAAAAAACGCAAATATGTCTTTCGTTGCGTCTATTCGAGACTTGTATACATCAATTGTATAGCTTAATGTCTGGAATGTGTAGAAGCTGATGCCAACCGGCAATATAATCTGCAATGTTCCCGGAGCAATTTCAACGCCTAGCAACAAAAAGAAATCTACGAAACTTTCTATGAAAAAATTGTAGTATTTAAAAATACCCAACAATCCCAAATTAGAAGCTAAACTTAAAAAAAGGAGATATTTCCTTGTCTTTATTTCATTCGACTTAGCAATATAGTGACCAACAGTAAAGTCAACAAACGAACTAAAGAAGATCAGAAACAGGAAACGCCAATCCCAAAATCCGTAAAAAATATAACTCGAAATTATTATAAAGACATTCTGATACTTAATCCTTTTCCTCAAAAGCCAATAGATCAGATAAACCAATGGGAGGAAAACAAGAAAAGGAAAAGAATTAAACAACATTTTAGTTCAAATAATAATGTTCCATTAAAATTGTTGTCAGTACTACTTCATAGTATTTGATGAATTTCATCTCAATTATTCAACGCAATAACAAAGATGGAATTATCCCCAACATATTCGGCTGATTGTATGTTGAAATGCTCCGCAACCTTTGTGTCAAATGCTAATGGATTATAGATGTCTTCAGCCATTTCGTCTGCAGCTAAGTGAAAGGTCCAAGCATGGTCGTTAAATGCTCTATTCCTGTGCAATCCACTTCGCCATCTTACGCATGAGAATGCGGGAACATGGAAGAACAACTTCCCATCTTGTTTAAGCACTTTCCTCATATCTTTAAAAATAGCATCTAAATCTTCGATATGTTCTAATGTATGAGACGAAAATATATAGTCTACTTGTTCTCCTACATCAGTAAGGTTTTTATATTTTACTTTACGATTGAACGTATCTACGGGAGCAAAATCTACTGTCAATGAGTGAAGGCTAACAGGCCCATTTGCCCCACCAAAATCAATTCCGATCTGATCTTTATCGAATAAAACAGGCAGCAAAACATCTTTCATTTGCCAAAGGGCTTTCCACCTCCAGCAACCGAGTATTTTATGACATTTCATATGCCGGTAAACAAAATTTGCAGTTTTCTCTTCCGCGTCATTTGTATACTTAGTAAATTTCGGATTAGTACTTGAACGGGTCATCGTATCATCGTACAACTTGGAGCTAAGAAATTCCCTGTTTAAAGATTCTTGCCGCTTCTTATTATAATAGCCATTAACGAGGAAATTATTATAGCGTATTTTATGAAGGGTACCCTTTATTTTCTGGTACATAGGTTTTATTTAAACATTTCATATTGAAGAATAGTATCTTCTTCAATATCTAAAACACTTTCCCTACCTACTACCGAAGCGATATCTGCCGGAGAAACTCCATGGGCCGGCCTTTTCCACGTTAGGTCGCTCGTTTCAACCACTTTCCCTTTTGGGATGTTTTTAACAGCTACAAGGCTTCTGCGTGCATTCTTTCGTGATATCTCTTCACTATCTAATGGTTTCTTTTCAAAATCGCCAAGCATGGTAAATGTATGATCTACCAAATTGTTAAACTTTCTTAAATCATTTTTGTCCATTGCATGATAATGATCGTTTCCTGGAAGTGTTTTATCATGCGTAAAATGTTTCTCCAATATTTGTGCTCCTAATAAAGTAGCATTCATACATACTTCCATATCCTGTGGCAACGTGTGATCAGAATAGCCAATGATGTTCTCAGGAAAATGTTTCTGAAGTGATTTGATCATGCCCAAATGTGCATTTTCGTTCTGTGTAGGGTAGTTCAATACGCAATGCATTAAACTAAACGGTACATTGTATTGATTAATAACAGCAACTGCAGATTCAATTTCATCCAGATAAGAAGCCCCTGTACTCAGTAAAATTGGCTTGTCAAAAGAACACTGCAGTTCAATAAAAGGATGGTTTGTAATATCAGAAGATGAAATCTTAAACACGTCCATCAAGTCATTCAAGAATACTGCTGATTCAGCGTCAAAGGCGGTTGACATAAACTCAATATTGAATTCATCGCAGCATTTTTTAAGGTCCTCGTATTCATTCTTCCAAAAACTGTCATACTTCTTAAAAAGTTCAAACTGGCTAGCTGTTGGTTCTTTAGTCCTATCCCAATAGGAAGGACTGTCTTTTGATGCCAATGTCGATGCTTTATAAGTCTGAAACTTTATAGCCCTGGCGCCCGCTTCCGCTGCTTCTTCTATTAATCTTTTAGCCAAGTCCATTGAGCCCTCATGATTTACCCCAGCTTCAGCGATCATGTATGGTGGCCTAACCAAATATTGATCCGGTTTACCGTTTGTAATGAGCTCTGCCAATTTCATTTTCATGCTATTAAGTTCTTTATCAGATTGATAATTGTGTTTTTTCCATTTCTAAGATCAACGGAGAGCATTTTCTCTCTCATGTTAAATCTAATTTGTTTTGAGCCCAGTAGGGCAACAAAACTGGCTTGAATATCTTCTTTGCTCAGATCAACTCCCATTCCGAGATTATTAAATCCAAATTGATCAGAAGCAAAAACATGTGTCATTTCCCGCTTGTTCTGAGCCATAACAATAGATGGAACTCCTAACAACGCAAGCTCATAGGTAGTTCTTCCGGCCGAAGTAAAGGCCAAATCCGCCATTTGCATGTAGTCTGAAATGTTTGCTACATTCTTATGGACCGATATTCCATCAAACTGTTTTAAATCCTGATAACCCTGATAACCAAGCCCTGCTACGACATCAATTTTAATTTGATTTTCTGTGCACAAAGTGTAGATACTTTCTAATACTTTTAAGGTTAAATTGTTGGGATCTACGCCTCCAAAAGTGATCAGCACATTCTGCACTTTTTCTTCAAGTTCTTTAACACTTGTCAATAGGAATTCATCTCTAGCACAGAAATAGCTCGGTCCAAAAAAATGATTGTCCAATTGCACCTTTTCAGGATAAATTGCATTAAATACCAAATCTGCAAGTTGCGCTCCTTCTCCCAGATCTTCAAAATTTACCACCAGCACACCCTTTTCCTTATAAGGAAGAATATCTGCAGAGCTAGAATCTAGTCTATCGTTAATTACAATATCAGGCTGGAGCGCGAGAACCTCTGCGGTCAGACTTTCAGTTTTTTGTATATGACAGGGATAATTGTTCTGAGTAATTTTACTGTGCGCTAGCTGGCTTTTAGAATCACAAAAGAAAACCACCTCATGATTCAATATTTCATTCGCCAGTATCAGCGTGTTGTATACATGGCCAAGTCCTATTTCCGAATATCCACTTACAGAAAAGACCATTCTTTTCCTTTTTAGATGATATTCACATAGATTCCAATCTTCAAACGTGTCAATGTCTATAGATTGTTTGGCATTCAGTTCATATAGTTCTACGTTATCACCTATTCTGCCTGTTGCCGCAATCACAGAGTTTCGAGTAATCAGAAACCCTCCGGTCTCCTTATAAACAGGATCTAAATATTGTCTATTAACTCTTGAAGTATAGTTCGGGTAAAATCCGTCCTCATTCTTCTTCCATGTTAAATGCGTATCATTTGTCGCTGAAATGATTGTGTCAACCTGGGGGTTTTCGATCATTTGCTGTAGCGCCTCATCTACTGAAGAAGTCTTAAGCAATGGTGAAGTTGGTTGTAGAGTAACGATGAATTCATAATCGTTAGTTTCAATTGCCTTTATCTCCTCATATGCATTAAATATCACCTCATCCAGGGTAATAGCATCCCCTGAGTACGAAGAATTTCTCAAGTGGGTTTTTGCTCCTAGTTTACTAGATAAATTTAAGATCTCATCATCCTCTGAAGAAACATATATATCGGCTGGGAACCTACAGCGCAAAGCATTTTCGATAGAATATTGGAGCAGTGGTTTTCCTGCTAATGCTCTTACGTTTTTTCTAGGAATTCCTTTGGATCCTCCCCTCGCAGGTATGATAAATAACACTCTCATGTTTACCTTATATTGACTCAGATTCGAAACTAACAAAAGTAGTTATTATTTTTGTTAGTTCACGATATGACAAACTCGGACAAAACAAACTCCAAGACCTCGAATATTCTGGTCATTGCTCTTAGGGAACTCTCCTTTGAAGAAGACCAGGAATTAGTAAAAAAAGCAAATGGAGAACGTGTTGATTGTCAAACACCGGACAGGAGTAAAATCAAAAAACTGAATCAAAATGATGTCCAGCTTATTGATGTCAATAAAATCTATCAGAAATCTTATGAGGATGCCTTTTCGGACGTCCTCAGTTTTGGTGAGCTAAGTCTAACCAATGGAGTCAAACTTGCCGACCAATTAATGGCCCCCGATGGAAAAAGCTGGTGGTACTATTTTCGATTCATGGCCCTGTACAAATACCGTTCTAAATTGAATGATCATAGGCTGGCAATGGACATAAATGAACATGCAAAATCTTACAGGCGTGTACATGTCTACCATTCGTCTGGCTATATAAAGCAAAACCTGTCTGATAACATTGAAGGCTACAAACGTAGCGTCTCCAATAAGAATTTGCTCCTAAACAACTTACTGCGTTATCTTATTATTTTCTGCGTAAGAAGCGTGATTGGATTATTTCAAATTGGACGATTATTTGCAAGTAAAAAACACATTTTACTTACCAATGCCCAACCGAACCAAACCGTAATCCGGAAGCAAGATCTTGCTGAAATCAGAGGTGATCATTTTGCAGAATACTTACAAGATGCTATTCAGTTCGAATCTGACTTCTTGAATATCTCGGAATTGTATCCTCCAAATATGAAGACAGAGCAGAAAATCCCCATTACAAAGGAGGTGCTTATTGCACGCCATAGGGGCACTTTGAATTTGGAGATCGTTCTTTACCTCCAACTTTTTAATCCGTGGTTCTACTTCAGAGGAATTAAAGGGATCATTCAGGTTAATAAGGCATTTTCACAACTAAAGCTATCAGATGGGGCAACTAAGGAGGAGGAATTTATTGTGTCGATCATTCCTTCTTTTAAACGAATGTGTTATTTTCTTGTGGTTAGGAAAGCCGCGTTAAAATGGTTATTTAAAGTTAAACGCTACAAAACAGTTGGTGGAACAAACGAACACGACCCAAGGGTTAAGAGCATCCTTGAAACTGCCAAAATCTGCGGATCAAAAACTTATGGAATTCAACATGGTGTTATTCACCCTCGGCACATGCATTATTGTTTTACTTCTAAAGACGTTGATCATGGTACGTTTCCTGATTTAACTTTTCTTTGGGGGCAACATTGGGCGAATTACTTAACTGAAGGTTCAAGCTACCCAAATGCACAATTACACGTCGTTGGGCAAATTAGAAGTGATGTCATTGACCGATTAAAAGAGGTGCCCAAATCTGAACTTATTACGGTTCTTGATTCAAAAAAACAGACGGTGCTGTATCCAAGCCAACCGTTGTATGTAGGCGAAGAGGAAATGAGAACAAAATTAGCTACGGACTTCTTAAAGCTGACGGTAGATTATCCAGAGACTCAATTCATCATTAAGCCACACCCTAAAGAATTGGATTGCGAAAGGTTCATGGGTAATATTGCTAAAAAATTAGGCACTTCCAACTTCCACGTTTTACGAGGTGACTTATACAAAACCATAGCCGCTACAGATCTTGTAATTGTATTTAACAGCACCGTTGGAGCCGAGGCCGTTTATTTTTCTAAACCGCTTTTGGTCATGGATTATTCGCACAATGATTTTAGCGGATTTATATCCTCGGGCATAGGAATAGAAGTGCTTGATTATGAACAGTTAAAGATTAAAGTTGGCCAACTTTTAAGTGGGGAATTGCAAGTGAATAAGGTGGCTCAGGAAACATTTGTTAAAGAAAGAGGTTATCAAATTGATGGAAAAGTGACAGCCAGAATAATAGAAAAGCTAAAAGATTTCTAAAACAGCTTTTCAAATTTTTCCTTTTGAGAGCTGGTGTAGTGGTGTTTTGGATAAAAGTAATTAGTTAGGGCATAACGTTCTCCAATCTGAATGGGCATTCCACGATGCATACCCCTAGTATCAACCAAAATTACTGTCCCTCTTTTAGCCGTGCACACCTTTGTCTCAAATCCTTTATGCGTTGCTAAAAACGACTGCACATTGTCGTTTGAAATTCTATTTTGATATGCTGTAAATCCATTCTTTTTAATCGAAGAATAAATGGTGGATTTATTATGCGTACCCAAGACATATTCGAATGGCCCGTTATTTTCGTCTACGTCTGTTAAGTAAAGAATACTTTTATATTGCTTTCTGAATACACTGTCTCTGTGCCATCCACCACCCGAACCTAAATTGTCTTTTTTAGGAATTAATCTTGCACCCAAAGTATGTGAATTGATCAATTCCGTATTGAGATACCGTTCTCCAATTTCCGATAAATAAGGATCCCCATAAAACTTAGCGATAGCTTCCGAATACAAATGTGATCCATACAGTCTAGTGTCTGATTCTGACTCATCTCTCCATACATTTGCGTCCCCGCCATCTATCACCCGATCAATTTCTCCAATCAGCTTATCGCATTCTGAAGGCGAGTAGTATTCCGGTATGATGAAAAGGCCATGCTTTTTAATCTGTTCAGCTATATCATAGGCTTTGCCGGTATTTGACTCGAACGATTTTTTATTTAGCCCGTCTTTTAGCCCTTCAAACTGAAGGTAGGTCCATGCTTTAACTAAACTGCCTAATGCCATTATCCGATGATTTGATCTAGAACTTTTGCCAACTCTCCCGTTAGGTATTTCCTTTCGAATTTCTCGATCCCTGTTGGATTAACAGAGCTCTTTCCAGACTTGAAATTTACGAACATTTGCTCAATGGCCTGATCCAAGTAGTTTAGGTCATCGAAAGGTACAAAGGTGCCTGCGCCAGCATCTTGGATTATTTTCTGTACGTCACTGGGAGCTTGACCATAAGCCAAAACCGGCTTTTTAACAGCCATGTATTCGAAGATCTTTGCTGGAATCCGCCCTTCTGATTTGGATTTGTCACCCAAAATCAGAAGAAGTGCGTCGCTTGATGCTGCATGGCTAAGAGCTTCTTTGTATTCAACCTGAGGAATATGATTGACATTTTCAATTAGGGAAGATTCTTTAAAAAAGTTGAAAAATACCCCATCTACATTTCCAATTAATCGAATCTCAAGTTGATTTTTAAACTCACTATCTCTCTTTGTTTTGGCTAAAATTCTTTCCCAAAATTCTAAATGAAACCTATATTTCGATAAGGACCCAAGATGAGTTAGCACAAATTTATCTGATTCAATATTCGTTAACGATGTAAAATCATCACTGTCAAATCCGTTAGTGATAGTTGCCGTTTTCTTCGCACCGATTTTTTTAAAATCCTTTTCCCATGTCCAACTCACAGTTGTAACAACATCAGCATTTTCCAGTACGTTGTATTCCAGTTTGTAATGTTTTCTTCTAGCTAAACCGGTAAGCTTGAGCTGGTCAAAATAATCAACTAAGGTCCAAGGATCTCTAAAATCTGCAAGCCAGGGTAAATTGAATTTCTTTTTCAGCTGTAAGCCAATCAGATGGCATGAATGTGGGGTCCCGTTAGAAACGATTGCATCAACTTTGTTTTCGGTTAAAAAAGAGCTTAATCGTTTTACGGATCTGTTGATCCAAAATTTTCGTGCATCTGGAATGAAGAAATTTCCACGAATCCACACAGCTAAGCCCTCTTTTCCATTGGACTCTGAGAAAGCTTCTTGTTTGATGTTTTCATCTTCTTTTTTTCCAGTAAACTTCTTGTACAGCTTATACGGCTCTCTGATAGGCTCTCTTAAAACTGTGACCCTATCTGACAAATCGCTTTTTGAACTATCAAACACGCCAAACTCTCCATCCTGAACAGTATAAACAACGGGTTCATATCCAAAATCAGATAAGTAGGTAACAAATTTATACCACCGTAGCACGGCTACACCACCTGCAGGTGGCCAGTAATAAGTAATTATTAAAACCTTTTTTTTGTGGCATTACTCATTTTACTTCTATAGATTTCTTTCGCTCTCTATACAGCATGAATACACAAGCCAATACAAGCAATAATACGATGGTTGAACATATCAGTCCAATAGTATTCAAATTTGCCACTTTGGTCGGCTCGAACTTAAACTCAATTGTATGCTCACCACTGGGCACACTCAATCCTCTAAGAATGTAGTTAACCCCAACGTGATCCACCAATGCACCGTCTATGTAAGCATTCCATCCATCCGGATAGTAGATTTCTGAAAACACTACGAACTGGTCTGCGGTCGACTTAAAATCATAGGTTAAATGATTGGGGCGGTAATCTAAGGTCCTTTGCGTAATCGTGGCGCCTTCATCAGCACCTATGTTTAAATTTATTAGCCCCAAGTACTTTTCCTGTACAATGGCCAGCTCTTTCACATCTACTTCGTTGATGGCCAAAATTTCCTCATTTGCATTCTTAACCTTATGGAATCCTTTGGCAACCCATGCATTTCCAAAAGCAAACGGATTTGTGAAAACCTGTGATTTGTCCTGAGCAATTATATACCTGGTATTCAACATATTGACCACCTTAGTCATGGTTGGATCTTGTAATTGTTGTAGCTCTGCCCCCAACCTGAACTCAATGATCTCCTGAAATTTCTTGAGTTTAGCGGCATTATAACCAGTAGTGCTTTTATGATAAAACGAAGTCTCACCATCATTAAATGGGTTGGCTAATCCTAACACCCTATAATTAGAATTAAAGTTCAATGTGGTGTACTGTGCAATTTGCTTATCCATAGAATTCTGAACAAATCCAACTTCTTTAAGTTTCTTTTGGACTTCTCTATTTCGAGTGGCAAAATCCGGAATTTTTGCCTTTTCAATTTCAAGGATCTGACGATCCGCCGGACTTAGTAATACCGGTCTCTTGTTCAAGTCGTCAGTAGGTTGCCAGGAAATATAATCTCCACCCTCTATTTCATTACTTGAAAATCGGTTCGCCATGCTGAACATATCAATAAACAAGATGAAACTCAACACCGGGATCACCACATTTCGTTTGATCACATTTAAAAAGTAAAGTAACAATACGGCAATTCCAAATACAAGGAAAATCAATGCCCTGGTCATATCCGCCCCAAAACCTTCCATCCTGAAATCCTTAACTTTTTCGATTGCAGACTCAAAGTTCCCCGATTCTGTAGCATTGGTTAAGAACAGATCCGATCCATACTCTTCCATTACCGCCATTTCATTGGTGCTATAAAATGAAGCGATCAATTCTGGATTGAAAGCATTTGCTATCATAAACAGGAAGAAAACACCCGACACCGCGAAGAACAGGTTCTTTTTACCAACAGCTACTTCCCGGTCCTTTAAAATTTGATGGAGCCCTAACATGGCAAGAACCGGAATTGAAACTTCTGCAAGTACCAATATCATCTTGACCGCCCTAAATTTATTGTACAAAGGAAAATTGTCAATAAACCAGTTCGTTAGCCACATGTCCTCCATTGAACCACCTAAATTCTGCCCTAGAGATAATAAAATGGCTAAAAAACTAGCTGTGAACAAGCCCCATTTCACCCAACCTTTTGCAAAGAACAATCCTAAAATGGCCAAGAAAAGGAAAAGAGCTCCTAAATAATGAGGCCTGGCTGAGGTTTGATCTCCGAAATAACCTGACAAGAATACACCTCTGTTTCGAGACAATTTACCCGAATTCGCTTGATAAGCGTTAAGCAAAGCTTGATATTCCTGAGGATTTCGTCTTGCCATTTCTTGGAGGAAATCAGAATATTCAGGCGATTCGATTGAGTTAGGAACTAAATAGCTAAACAGCTCACCTTTATCGTAGGTATACTCCGTTATGTAAGATCTATCTAATCCGTCCGTTTGATTCAGATCGGTTTTATCAATTTCTTTACCATCCGGTCCAATGGTTAACTCAGATTTACCTCTGATCGTATGTTTTGCAAAATCATTGGTCATTAATATACTGGATGAATTCGCCCCAAAAGCCAGTAATCCGGCTATGATGATTATAGCTGGTTTAAGTAAAAAGCTAAGCCATGGTTTTGGATAGTTTTCGAATTCCGGATCTTCGTTCTTATTGCGGTACCGTTTAGTGTCTCTTATAATGACATCGGGGAATACAAAAAGACCTGTAATCAACAACAAAATAAATGTATAATAGGTAACCTGATAATGGTTTGCGAATAGTTGTAACATCAACAATAAAGCAAGCAGAATTCCATACCTGATGTATTTTGAACTTTTGAGCAATCGAATAAATGCTCCGAGAATTGCAGGTATATAGGCCATAGCATGCGTCTTGGAAGTATGACCAGCACCCATGATTATTATAAAATGTGAGCATAATCCAAATCCAACAGCACCGGCAATAGCTATCCACGGGTCTACTTTTAAGCACATCAATAGAATGTACAAACTCACGAACATCAGAAATAAGACATTAACCGGGTACGGTAAGCCAAGAGTAGCGACTTTGTAGAAGAAGCGTTGAATTCCTTTCGGATAATATGCAGAAATCTGATAGGATGGCATGCCAGAAAAAACGCGGCTCGTCCAGTAGCTGTCTTCTCCATAAACATTCTTAAGGTCAACTATTTCTTTACTGCTGGATCGATGCGTGGTAATGTCATGCATCTTGGGAATAAACCCTTTTAACGCAGGACTGAAAAAGATCGCAGAAATCAGCAGGAAAATTCCAATGGCGACAAAATGAACGTAGTTCTTTTTAAAGAAAGCTCCCATGTAATTGCATTTAGTGAACTCGAAAATAAGCAATGTAATGGACTAATCCTTCGGCCCACTTAATTATCTGCTCAGGTATAAGTTTCGTTCTGAATAGATCTTTCTGAAGAATGGATCTTTCAAATTATCTATAAACCGAATTGCTTCACCGGTAGATTTCATTTCCGGTCCTAGCTCTTTATTCACGTTTGGAAATTTTTCGAAAGAGAATACAGGTATTTTGATCGCGTACCCCTTCTTCTTCGGTTTAAAATCAAAATCAGTTACCTTTTTTTCTCCTAACATGATCTTAGAAGCAAAGTTCACATAGGGTTCGTCGTATGCTTTGGATATGAAAGGGACCGTTCGTGACGCTCTTGGATTTGCCTCAATGATATAAACTTTGTCATCTTTTACGGCAAACTGAATGTTGATGAGTCCAACTGTCTCCAAAGCAATAGCAATTCGATTTGTGTATTCAACAATCTGTTCTAACACCAGATCCCCTAGGTTATATGGTGGTAGAACAGCGTATGAATCTCCAGAGTGGATCCCTGCTGGCTCAATGTGTTGCATTACCCCAATAATGTAAACATTCTCACCATCGCAAATCGCATCGGCCTCACATTCAATTGCACCACCAATAAAATGATCCAACAGGATCTGATTGTCCGGCATATCTTTGAGAATATCAACAACGTGATGTTCCAGATCAACATCGTTGATAACAATTTTCATTTTCTGACCACCCAATACGTAAGATGGCCGAACCAGTAATGGATATCCAAGTTCCTTTGAAAGCTCCAAAGCCTGTTCAGCACTTTCCACAACGCCGAATTCAGGGTAAGGTATTTCCATTTCTTTCAAAAGATTCGAAAAACGACCTCTATCTTCAGCCAGATCCAGTGCTTGGAAACTTGTTCCCATTATTTTTATGCCATACCTCTCTAGCTTTTCAGACAGCTTCAAAGCCGTTTGACCGCCCAGCTGTACAATTACACCTTCGGGTTGCTCATGCAGAATAATATCATAAATGTGTTCCCAGAAAACCGGCTCAAAGTACAATTTGTCTGACGTATCAAAATCCGTTGAAACGGTTTCCGGATTGCAATTGATCATTATTGTTTCGTAGCCACATTCTTTAGCTGCAAGAACTCCATGAACACATGAATAATCAAACTCAATTCCCTGTCCAATTCGGTTAGGTCCTGAGCCAAGCACAATAATGCTTTTCTTGTCCGTCTTAATCGATTCATTCTCGTCCTCGAAGGTAGAATAGTAATACGGTGTTTTTGCTTCAAATTCTGCTGCGCATGTATCAACTAATTTATACACTCTTTTGATACCCAGCTCATGTCTTTTCTTGAAAACTTGACTCTCTAGACAGCTGACCAAATGTGCTATCTGACGATCTGCGTACCCCTTTTGTTTCGCTTCATACAGCAAATCTCTAGGGAGGCTTTCAAGTGTGAACTTCTCAATTTTTCTTTCTAATCGAATCAAGTCATCTATCTCCCTTAAGAACCAATCGTCAATTCTGGTTTTTTCTTTGATCGTTTTCAGCCGTATTCCCAATTTAATTGCGTCATAAATATGAAACAATCTGTTCCAGCTTGGCCTTTCCAGGCTTTCCAATATCTGATCTTGATTCTTCAGTTCGCGTCCATCTGCACCTAAACCATTTCTGCCGATCTCAAGTGACTGACAAGCTTTTTGAAGTGCTTCCTGAAACGACCGGCCAATTCCCATGACTTCTCCAACGGATTTCATTTGCAAACCCAATTCACGATCCGATCCCGGAAACTTATTGAAGTTCCATCTTGGTATTTTGACAATAACATAATCCAACGTTGGTTCAAAAAAAGCAGATGTGGATTGGGTGATCTGATTATCCAATTCATCAAGGTGATACCCGATCGCTAATTTCGAAGCAATCTTCGCAATAGGATACCCGGTTGCCTTAGAAGCAAGTGCGGATGAACGCGACACCCTAGGATTAATCTCAATCGCAATGATCTCTTCTCTTTTGTCGTCGCTTACTGCGAACTGAACATTACACCCCCCGGCAAAATCACCAATACCACGCATCATTCGGATGGCCATGTCCCGCATTTTTTGGTAGCAGGTATCAGACAAGGTCATCGCCGGCGCAACCGTAATTGAGTCTCCAGTATGAATCCCCATTGGATCAAAATTTTCAATCGAACATATGATTGTGACATTATCGTTCGCGTCTCGGAGCAGCTCTAGTTCAAACTCTTTCCATCCAAGCAGTGCTTTATCGATCATTACTTCATGGATAGGAGATTTATGAAGGCCGTCAGCAAGTGCTTTTTCAAATTCACTTTCATCGTGCACGAATGAGGCACCTGACCCACCTAACGTGAAAGAAGCTCTGATGCAAAGTGGGAACCCAAAATCCTGTGCGATTTCCTTTCCTTCGAGTAATGACTTGGCGGTTTTCTGTGGTGCCATCGGAATTCCCATCTCGAGCATCAAATTCCTGAATTGTTCTCTATTTTCAGTTATGTTAATTGCATCAATGTTAACCCCTATCATATCTACGCCATATTCCTCCCAAATGCCCATTTCATGACATTTCATTGCTAGGTTTAATCCCGTTTGGCCACCCATTGTTGGCAGAACAGCATCGATCTGGTGCTTTTCCAAAATATCAATGATAGACTTTGGTTCAAGTGGTTCGAGATAAATATTGTCTGCCACCAACTTATCTGTCATTATCGTAGCTGGGTTAGAATTGATCAACGTTACTTCAATGCCTTCATCTCGAAGTGATCTGGAAGCCTGAGAGCCAGAATAATCAAATTCACATGCCTGGCCAATTACGATTGGGCCACTACCTATGATTAATACCGATTTGATACTATTATCCTTGGGCATAATATGAAAATAAAAGAGGTGTTAATGCCTTTTCGGGCACCGTATAGAATGTTACTACTAATGAAAGTTTCGCTAATTTCATTAGGTTGCGAAGTTAAGCTTACAAGGTCGGATTAACTAGTTTTAAGTTGTATAATTTATTAACATAAGGCTTAGTTCGTAACAGCTTCACTGAATAATTCTGACGTGAAAGATCTTTTTACGTTTTCACAATTGAACCTGTATCTTTTGAAAATGTACTGCATTATGAAAAGTAAATCTGCACTACACTAGTGTGGGCAAACAGACACCTATGAAAGCAGTAATCATGTTCATCCTGATTTTCGTTTCCGGGTCATCTTTTTCTCAAGAGGAAATGACACCAAAAATTGTTTGGACAGGCAAGTTAAAGGATGCCTCATCCGGTCTTAAACTATCAGACGTTTCCATAATAATTAGTCGGTCAGGTGAAAAAATATCTTCTTATCAGTCTTTGTCAGGCAAATACAAAACTGAAGAATTTGACGCCGGATTTATTTACACAGTAAAATTCTCTAAATCAGGATATCTTAGTAAATCCATTCTGATCAATTCCAAGAAGGGATATTTTGAGGAGTACTTTGAAGAAGTAACCAAGCTTGAAACAGACATTGATCTACGAGCGGAGGTACAACTGTGTAAAAGTGAAATTTTCCCAGAAATAGTTGGGCGGGCATTCATTCGACCGGAAACCGGCGAATTAGCATGGGATCTTGAATTTGCAGAATCCAGAAAGATTGAAATAGAGAAAATTCATTCAGACATGGAGGAGTCAACACATAGATACAACAAAGTATTGAAATTATACAATGAAGGTAATTATGAAGAAGCCGAGCGATTATCGGTTTTGTTGGTGGAGTCTCCAATTATAGAGAGCGTCCTTAATAAATTGAATACGGATATTGCCAATGGAATTTCAAAAGGTATCAACGCACAATATCAAAAACTTCTATCCAAGGCGGATAAGTACCTTGCAGATGGTGACCTTGCTAAAAGTGAAGTCCTGTTTAATAGAGCTTTGGCGATGAATCCTGAAGACACCTATCCCAGCGAGAAATTAATAATAATAGAAAACAAAAGAAAAATGGGATTGATTGTTAATTCTGAATTGAACCCAGATACAGAGGAGACTGACAGCACTCCAGTTGAGAAACAATCTACAGATTCAAATCATTTGGTGCACAGTTCATCAGGTTCTGTGAATGCTAATATGCTGCATTCACATAGTCGAGTCTATCGAGGTGATGATATGATCGCTCAAAAAGAAAAGTATGAATATTATCTCCTCACGTTGAATTCAAGAAAAAGACACTACCATAGTGTATCATACGTGACCTACAACAGGCCCAGAGAATATGTTCAAACTGAGATAGCAGTTAATAACAAAGAGCGTAAACACAAACCCAATACGTATCTCCAATCTGTGAATCAAATAGGGCAACAATCTCAGGAGAGTAGATGGAACAAGTAACAACTAAAGAACCTCTATTTTCAGATCATGGGCACTTAACATCCCGAAAACAGAATTCTATTTGAACCCAAATATTTGTTAAAATCCTATGCTTGAGTAGTTGGGCCTCCAAAGTTCAGGGGTATCGCATTGCCTCTTGGGTCATCATCCTTGATAGTTCCATGAGCAGACTCATATTTCTGCAAATTGTCTTGCAGAGCACGCATCATTCTTTTGGCATGTTGGGGTGTCATGATGATTCTTGAGTGAACTCTAGCCTTCGGCATTCCCGGCATAACCCTTATAAAATCTGTTACAAATTCGCTTGGAGAATGAGTTATAATAGCAAGATTTGAATATGTTCCTTCCGCCGTTTCTTCCGAAAGCTCAATATTTAGCTGGTTTTTATTTTCTTCACTCATGTGTAATACAATTAAAAGCTCCTCACCATATATTGACAATGTGAGGAGCCATTTAAGTTTTAATTAACCTTGAACAACGGCTTCCTCCGATGCCGATGCCGATGCCGATGACGAACCAACGAGCTGATCATATTCAACCTGTGAACCAACTACAAGGTTTTGCCATATTCTCATTCCTGTACCAGCAGGAATTTTGTGTCCGACAATCACATTTTCCTTCAATCCTCTAAGACCATCTACTTTTCCGGCAACAGCAGCTTCGTTCAATACTTTTGTTGTTTCCTGAAAAGATGCAGCCGATATAAAACTTTCCGTTTGAAGCGACGCCTTAGTAATACCCTGAAGGATCGGTTTAGAAGTTGCAGGAACAGCATCTCTGGCCTCGATAAGAGCTTTATCTTTTCTTTTCAGAATTGAATTCTCATCTCTTAATTTTCTGGCAGAGATAATTTGTCCAGGGGTACAACTCTCTGAATCGCCCGCTTCTTCAACAACCTTTTTACCCCATATCTCGTCATTTTCTTCCATGAAGTCAAACTTGTTAACCGCTTGTTTTTCCAAAAATTTGGTGTCTCCCGGTTCAACGATCTCAACCTTTCTCATCATTTGTCGAACAACCACCTCAAAGTGTTTGTCGTTGATCTTCACTCCTTGTAAACGGTATACTTCCTGAATTTCATTGACCAGATACTCTTGAACCGCTGTTGGCCCATTGATCTCTAGAATATCTTGTGGTGTGGTAGCACCATCAGACAATGGCTGACCTGCCTTCACAAAATCATTTTCCTGAACAAGAATGTGTTTGGATAGGGAAACTAAGTATTTTTTGATATCACCATTCTTGGATTCGATAATGATCTCTCTATTTCCTCTTTTGATCTTACCAAAAGACACGATACCTTCAACCGCGGCTACTACAGCCGGATTAGAGGGGTTACGTGCTTCGAAAAGCTCCGTTACTCTAGGAAGACCCCCGGTGATATCACCTGTTTTACCTGCAACACGTGGAATTTTGGCTATAATATCACCTTGTCCAATTTTATCATCCTGATTAACCATTATGTGCGCCGAAACAGGCAAGTTGTACGTTCTCAATGTTTCATCCTTACCTGTTGTAATTCTGACCATTGGATTCTTTTTCTTGTCCTTGGTTTCAATAATCACTTTTTGTTCGAACCCTGTCTGCTCATCGATCTCTTCCCTGTAGGTAATTCCTTCTTCCACATTGTCAAATGCAACTTTTCCATCCATCTCTGACAGAATTACCGCGTTATACGGATCCCACTTACAGATCACATCACCTTTTTTAATCTTTCTCTTCCCTTTAACCAGGATCTCAGATCCATACGGGATGTTGTTTGTATTAACAATTGCACCTGTTTCTTCATCGATGACTCTCATTTCTGCTGCACGTCCAATTACTACTTCCTTCACCAATCCATCAGCATCTTTCTTGCTAACAGTCCTCAGGCCTTCAATTTCAATCTTCCCATCATGTTTGGCTACAACGCTGTTATCATCAGCGATGTTAGAAGCTGTACCACCAACGTGGAATGTTCTTAGTGTAAGCTGAGTACCCGGTTCACCAATTGACTGGGCTGCAATAACACCAACCGTCTCTCCAATGTTAACCATTCGTCCGGAAGCCAAATTCCTTCCATAACATTTTGCACAAACTCCTCTTCGTTGCTCACAGGTCAGGACAGAACGGATCTCAACTTCCTCCATTCCTGCATTCTCGACCGCACGTGCTTGAGATTCTCTGAATTCCTCCCCACCTGAAATAATCAATTCTTCCGTTTCAGGGTGAAAAACATCGTCCACCGAAGTTCGACCTAAAATTCTGTCATATAATGATTCAACGATCTCTTCGTTCTTCTTGAACGGAATTGCAATTAGGCCTCTTAGCGTTGAGCAATCATCTCCCGTAATTATTACGTCCTGAGAAACATCCACAAGTCTCCTAGTAAGATAACCCGCATCAGCAGTTTTAAGTGCCGTATCTGCCAGACCCTTTCTAGCACCGTGAGTAGATATAAAATACTCTAGGATTGATAGACCTTCTTTAAAGTTGGCAAGGATAGGGTTTTCAATTATCTCCTGACCTCCTGAAGATCCTGATTTTCTTGGTTTAGCCATCAAGCCTCTCATACCAGAAAGCTGTCGGATCTGCTCTTTTGATCCTCTTGCACCCGAATCAAACATCATGTAGATAGAATTGAATCCCTGTTGATCGTTCTTCAATTGAGTCATCAGGTCATGTGTCAATCTTGAATTTGTGTGTGTCCAAATGTCAATCACCTGATTGTACCTTTCATTGTTGGTAATGAGTCCCATATTATAGTTAACCATTACCTCATCAACTTCACCAGTTGCTTTAGATACCATTATTTCTTTCTGTTCCGGTATGATGATGTCATCCAAGTTGAATGAGAGACCACCTTTGAACGCATTATAATAGCCCATTTCCTTAATGTCATCAAGAAATGCAGCCGTCCTAGCAACACCCGACACCTTTAAAATGTGTCCGATGATATCTCTAAGTGCTTTTTTAGTTAGTACTTCATTGACAAAACCTGCCTCTTCAGGGACCAACTCGTTGAATAGGACTCTACCACAAGTGGTTTCAATAAACCTATTTACCAATTCACCATCTTCATTGACATCATTAGTTTTCACTTTGATACCTGCATGCAGGTCAAGAACTCCTTCGTTATAAGCTATGTTAACTTCTTCTGAAGAATAAAACGTCATCCCTTCTCCTCCTACAGTGTATTCTTTCGTTGACTCTCTTAATTTGGTGATATAGTATAAACCAAGAACCATATCCTGAGAAGGAACGGTTATTGGGGCACCATTAGCTGGATTTAAAATATTATGTGAAGCCAGCATTAAGATCTGTGCTTCAAGAATCGCAGCATGTCCCAACGGTAAATGTACCGCCATCTGGTCACCATCAAAATCCGCGTTGAATGCAGTACATACAAGAGGATGGAGTTGTATCGCCTTTCCTTCAATTAGTTTAGGTTGGAAGGCCTGAATACCCAATCTGTGAAGCGTAGGTGCCCTGTTCAACAGAACTGGATGTCCCTTGAGCACATTTTCCAGGATATCCCAAACCACAGGCTCCTTTCGGTCAACAATTTTCTTAGCTGATTTAACCGTTTTCACGATACCTCTTTCAATCATCTTTCGAATAATGAAAGGCTTGTACAATTCGGCCGCCATTCCTTTGGGTAAACCACATTCATGCAGTTTAAGTGTTGGTCCAACAACGATTACGGATCGTGCTGAATAATCCACTCTTTTACCCAGTAGGTTTTGTCTGAACCGTCCTTGCTTCCCTTTCAGCGAATCAGAAAGTGATTTAAGCGGCCTATTTGCCTCCGTTTTTACTGCAGAAGATTTTCTTGAATTATCGAAAAGAGAATCGACAGCTTCCTGCAACATTCTTTTTTCATTTCTAAGAATTACTTCAGGTGCTTTAATTTCAATTAATCGTTTCAGTCGATTATTTCTTATGATCACCCTTCTGTACAAATCGTTTAAATCAGAAGTAGCAAACCTACCTCCATCAAGTGGAACTAGTGGTCTTAGTTCCGGTGGAATTACAGGAACTACTTTTATGATCATCCATTCCGGATTATTTTGGATCCTTTTTTGAGAATCTCTCATTGCTTCAACAACCTGCAACCTTTTAAGGGCTTCGTTCTTTCTTTGTTGCGAAGTTTCGGTATTGGCTTTGTGTCTAAGTTCATACGACTTCGCATCCAAATCCAATCTTTTCAGCAGTTCGTGAAGTGCTTCAGCACCCATTTTTGCGATGAACTTCTCCGGATCGGTATCATCGAGATACTGATTTTCTTTTGGAAGTGCCTCTAATATATCCAAATATTCATCTTCCGTTAAATAATCCATTACCTGAGTAGGTTCTCCTTCGGCATTTACTGAAGGGCCTGGTTGGATCACCGCATATCTTTCATAGTAAATGATCTGATCAAGTTTCTTTGTTGGAAGTCCTAGCAGATATCCGATTTTATTAGGCAACGATCTGAAGTACCATATATGTGCCACCGGAACTACAAGTGAAATATGCCCAATTCGCTCTCTTCTTACTTTTTTCTCAGTCACTTCTACACCACATCGGTCGCAAACAATTCCTTTATACCGTATTCTCTTGTATTTCCCACAGTGGCATTCGTAATCTTTTACAGGCCCAAAAATTCTTTCACAAAACAGACCATCTCTTTCTGGCTTGTATGTTCTGTAGTTGATCGTTTCGGGTTTCAGTACCTCACCATGCGATTTTTCCAAGATCATTTCCGGGGATGATAATGATATCGTTATCGTCTTGAAGTTACTGTTCTGCTTCTTTTCTTTTATGTAAGCCATATTTTAAATATTGCAAGTATTATTACATCCGGACCTGAAAGTAGCCAGATCCGGAAAAAATGATCTATTATTCTAATGTGACATTAAGTCCCAATCCATTCAATTCGTGTAACAACACATTGAAGGATTCCGGAATTCCAGGTGTTGGAAGATTGTCTCCTTTTACAATCGACTCATAAGCCTTTGCTCTGCCCAATACATCGTCCGACTTGACAGTCAATATCTCCTGTAAAATGTTCGCTGCTCCGAATGCTTCCAAGGCCCACACTTCCATTTCTCCGAAACGTTGACCTCCAAATTGAGCTTTACCACCTAATGGTTGTTGCGTAATCAGAGAGTATGGTCCAATGGATCTGGCATGCATCTTATCATCAACCATGTGACTTAATTTGATCATATATATCACACCTACTGTTGCAGGCTGATCAAACTTATCACCTGTTCCACCATCATAAAGGTAGGTCTTCCCATATCGAGGAACATCTGCTTCGTCCGTCTCCTTATTGATATCATCAATTGATGCACCATCAAAAATGGGTGTCGCATACGTTTTACCCAAGTTCAATCCTGCCCATCCTAAGACTGTTTCGTAAATCTGCCCTAAGTTCATACGAGACGGTACACCTAATGGATTAAGTACAATATCAACTGGAGTCCCATCTTCAAGGAATGGCATATCTTCTGCTCTAACGATCTTAGCCACGATACCTTTATTCCCGTGGCGACCCGCCATTTTATCGCCAACTTTTAATTTTCTCTTTTTAGCGATATAAACTTTAGCCAATTTCACAATGCCATTAGGAAGTTCGTCCCCAACCGTAATATGAAATTTCTTTCTCTTGTAGACACCAAAGACATCTCCATATTTAATGTTGTAGTTGTGTAACAAGCGGCCAATCAGACCATTTGTCGCCTGGATTTTTGTCCAGCTATTTGGTGAAACCACGGTATAATCAAGTGCCATCAGATTTTTCGTGCTAAACTTAACGCCCTTCTTAATTATCTCTTCCTTGAAATTGTTATTTACTCCGGTGGATTTTTCAATTCCGATCACCTCGAGTAATTTTTCTACCAATTCACCTTTTAATTCGTGAGATTCCTTCTCGAACTCTTTGTCCAGTTGTTCTAGTGCCGGTTTGTCCTGTGCTTTCGCTTTTCTATCTTTTATGGCTCTTGAAAACAGTTTTTTATCAATAACCACACCCTTTAATGAAGGTGAGGCTTTTAAAGAGGCATCCTTAACGTCGCCCGCTTTATCCCCGAAAATGGCTCTCAGAAGTTTTTCCTCAGGAGATGGGTCTGTTTCACCTTTCGGAGTGATCTTTCCGATCAGTATATCTCCTTCTTGTATTTCAGCACCAACACGAATGATACCATTTTCATCGAGATCTTTTGTTGCTTCTTCAGAAACATTAGGAATATCAGCTGTTAATTCTTCCAATCCCCTTTTAGTATCCCTTACTTCAAGCGTATACTCATCTATATGAATTGAAGTAAAGATGTCTTCTTTTACCACTTTTTCAGAGATGACGATCGCATCTTCGAAGTTATACCCTTTCCAAGGCATAAATGCCACTTTTAGGTTCTGGCCTAACGCTAGTTCACCTTTATCAGTTGCATAACCTTCACACAATACCTGTCCTTTAACTACCTTTTCTCCCAATTTCACAATTGGTTTCAGATTCATACACGTGCCTTGATTCGTTTTTTGAAACTTGGTTAACCTATATGGTTTAGAATCACCTATAAAAGATACCAGCTGATCATCTTTGGATCTTTTATACTTAATAATGATCTCCTCAGAATCCACATACTCTACAACACCATTTCCTTCGGCATTGATAAGTACTCGTGAGTCTCTTGCGATTAGCTCTTCAATTCCAGTACCAACAATTGGTGCACAAGGCCTCAACAAAGGCACTGCTTGTCTCTGCATATTGGATCCCATAAGCGCTCTGTTCGCATCATCGTGCTCCAGGAACGGAATACAAGATGCCGCAATTGAAGCAATTTGGTTTGTTCCAACATCCATCAAATTGATGTCTTTCGGCTCAACAACAGGGAAGTCACCTTCCAATCTAGCTTTAACTTTATCAGTTAGGAATTTACCGTTTTCATCAACCTGAGCGTTTGCCTGAGCAATCGTTCTTTCATCTTCTTCTTCTGCACTCAGGTAAATCGGTGCATCTTTTACATTCACCTTTCCTTTGCTCACCTCTCTATAAGGCGTCTCAATAAAACCTAGTCTATTGATCTTAGCAAACACACACAATGACGATATTAATCCAATATTTGGTCCTTCTGGTGTTTCAATTGTACACAATCGACCGTAATGAGTGTAATGAACATCCCTCACTTCGAAACCGGCTCTTTCTCTCGATAGACCACCTGGACCTAGCGCTGAAAGCCGTCTTTTGTGTGTAACCTCAGCTAACGGATTGGTTTGATCCATAAACTGAGAAAGTTGATTCGTTCCAAAGAATGAATTAATAACTGATGATAACGTTTTAGCGTTGATTAAGTCTATCGGAGTAAATACTTCGTTATCCCTAACATTCATTCTTTCTCTAATCGTTCTGGCCATTCTTGCCAAACCAACAGAAAACTGGCTATGTAGTTGCTCACCAACTGTTCTTACTCTTCTATTAGAGAGGTGGTCAATATCATCGATATCAGCCTTTGAATTCACCAATTCAATTAAATACTTAATAATTGAAATAATATCTACTCTGGTAAGAACGCGCGAATCTTCATTTTCATCGAGTCCTAATTTCCGGCTTAACCTATATCTTCCAACTTCGCCCAAATCATATCGTTGCTCTGAGAAGAAAAGTTTATCAATTACACCTCTTGCTGTTTCCAAATCAGGCGGTTCAGCATTTCTTAGTTGACGATAGATGTGTTCTACAGCCTCTTTTTCAGAGTTTGACGTATCCTTTTGTAGCGTATTGTAAATAATTGCAAAATCTGCAGAGTTCACATTCTCTTTATGAAGAATGATCGTTTTAACTCCGGCATCCACAATTTCATCAATGTGTCCTTCTTCAAGAATCGTTTCTCTATCAATAACGACCTCGTTCCTTTCAATAGTTACAACTTCACCGGTATCCTCATCCACAAAATCTTCCACCCATGATTTAAGTACTCTTGCGGCAAGCTTTCTGCCCAGCACTTTTTTCAATCCGGCTTTCGTAACCTTAACTTCATCTGCAAGGTCAAATATTTCGAGTATATCCTTATCACTTTCAAATCCGATCGCTCTGAACAAAGTCGTCACGGGAAGCTTCTTCTTTCGGTCGATGTAAGCATACATCACACTATTGATATCCGTTGCAAATTCGATCCAGGAACCTTTGAAAGGTATCACCCTAGCAGAATATAGCTTTGTACCATTCGCGTGTCTGCTCTGACCAAAGAAAACTCCGGGAGACCTGTGCAATTGAGACACGATTACCCTTTCCGCACCATTCACTACAAATGAACCTTTTGGTGTCAGATATGGAATTGTTCCCAAATAAACATCCTGAACGATTGTTTCAAAGTCTTCGTGTTCCGGATCCGTACAATATAGCTTTAGTTTCGCTTTAAGTGGAACAGAATACGTTAACCCACGCTCTATACACTCTTCTATCGTATATCTAGGTGGGTCGACAAAATAATCCAGGAATTCAAGAACGAATTGATTTCTTGTGTCTGTTATTGGGAAGTTTTCGCTAAAAACTTTATAGAGACCTTCCTTTTCTCTATTCTCAGGAGTTGTTTCTAATTGGAAAAATTCCTGAAAAGATTTTAATTGAACTTCGAGAAAATCTGGATAAGGAAACTGGTGTTTACTTGATGCGAAATTGATTCTCCCTGTTGTACTATTTGTAGTTGCCAATTGTAAATGAGTTTTAATAAGAAGTTCGATAAAAAATGAATTGTCTAAAAACGATAATAGGTATGGGCTTCCAACTGATCAATATTAAGATCAGATATGGAAGTCCATACCGAATGAGTGAAGGTATATTACTTCAATTCTACCTCAGCACCAGCCTCTTCAAGAGCCTTTTTGATGCCTTCTGCTTCGTCTTTAGACACACCCTCTTTCAGTGCTCTAGGAGCATTATCAACCATCTCCTTTGCTTCCTTAAGGCCAAGTCCTGTTAATTCTTTCACAGCCTTAACCACTTGAAGTTTTGCACCTCCAGCAGCAATAAGTACTACGTCGAATTCTGTCTTTTCTTCGCCACCGGCATCACCACCACCAGCTCCAGGAGCAGCTACAGCTACAGCAGCAGCAGCAGCAGGTTCGATACCATGTTCTTCTTTAAGGATTTCAGCAAGCTCATTAACTTCTTTAACAGTAAGGTTAACCAACTCTTCTGCTAAATTTTTCACGTCTGCCATTTTATTTGATTTTGTGTATTGTTTTACTTTAAATTGTTAATTATTCTCTTTCGGCTAAAGTTTTAACCAAGCCAGCAATTGTATGTTTTCCGGACTGCAATGCAGAAACAACATTTTTTACAGGAGATTGAAGAAGTGCAATCACTTCTCCGATAAGCTCTTCTTTTGACTTAATGTCGCAAAGAGTACTTAGGTTCTCGTCTCCGATATAAATTGATTCTTCAATATATGCTGCCTTAAGGACCGGTTTATCATGCTTTTTTCTAAACTCCTTAATAATTTTTGCAGGCGCATTGCCTGTATCAGAGTACATGATAGACGTTGGTCCTGCCAAAACAGTATAAAGCTGACTAAAATCTTTCTCTTCAACCTTTTCCATTGCTTTTTGCAGCAATGTATTTTTCACGATTTTAAGTGACACGTCCTGTTTGAAGCAGTTTCTTCTCAATTTTGAGGTAGATTCTGCATTCAGCTCAGACGTATCGGCCAAGTAGAAAATGTTAGCCGAGGCCAACTCTACTGATAGCTGATCAATCGCGTCGTTTTTTTGTTCTTTAGTCATACTAAGCTATTTGTGCATTTACAAATTTTGTATCCACCTGAATACTTGGACTCATAGTTGATGATAAGTAGATGCTTTTGACATAGG
>Ga0206681_10000178_pt1 | contig 38895 bp, 36 predicted proteins | sample M150012015metaG_FD_161048 | JGI IMG/M metagenome (GOLD analysis project Ga0206681, IMG submission 161048) | Ammonia-oxidizing marine archaeal communities from Monterey Bay, California, United States - M1 500m 12015 | ecosystem: Environmental > Aquatic > Marine > Intertidal zone | place: USA... | reverse complement strand
TTACTCTTGTACGGAGCCCAATTCAGCGCAGCTATCGACTTTCCAACCGGTCGCATATCAACCACTCTGCGTGACCAATACCTGCCGAGCCGTTTTCAATAACCTGCCGAGGCCCCATGGTCGGGTAGGCGGGATTTGAACCCACGACCTCCTCGTCCCGAACGAGGCGCGCTACCAAGCTGCGCCACTACCCGTGTAGTCGGTGAAGGGTACCGGTCACCCGTCTGGACCGGTCGAGCCCATGGGGCCTACCGACCGGGTGGATCATGCGTCGGCCAGGACGTCCCGGGCGGTCCGCCCGAGCAGCAGGGCATCGATCGGCTTGACGATCCACGCATCGGCTTCGGCCCGCTTCGCCAGGAACCCATCGGCGTCACGATCCAGCAGCATCACCACGCGCTGCGGTGGGATCCGTTCAGCCCGTTCCTCCAGACGCAGGTCCAGGCATGCGGCCATCCCACCCATGTTGCCGATCTGGAGGTCCAGGACCACGAGAACGGGGTCGTGTTCACGTACCGCGGCCAGCACATCGGCTCCGGTGTGCACCCGGACCACCTCGTGGTCGCCACCCATGACCGCAGCCACCTCGTCGTGCACGTGGTCGGCATCGGTTGCCAGCAGGACGATCGAGGCGCTCACCGGGTGGAGCGTACCGGTCCACCCCGTGGCGGACCCGTTCTGGGGGCCCGTCACGGGGGCCGTTGACGCGGCCCGGCCCCGGGCGTCTACATTCATCGGACGGATCCGTCCACATGGGTCGGACCAACTGAGGAGGCACCGGTGCTGGAGATCACGGTCGAACGACATGATGACTACGTGCTGTGCCGACCGGTCGGCGAGTTGGATGCCTACACCGTGGCCCAGTTCCGCGAGGCGCTCACCGAGCTTGCTGAGGAGTCGTTCGTGCTCGTCGACCTGTCCGACGTGCCGTTCATGGACTCGGCCGGCCTCGGTGCGCTGATCGGAGGCATACGAAGGGCGCGGGAGAACGACGGTGACGTGGCCGTGGCCTGTAACCGTCCGGCGCTGATCCGCCTGCTCCACACCACGGGATTCGATCGGATCGTGCCGGTGCGCGAGACCGTCGAGGAGGCCGTCCTGGCCCTCTGGGAGACCTCCGACTGACAGTCCGGAGCCACGGCCACCGGCCGTAGGCTGACCCGCCTGCCGCCCCGGTCGGGGCGACGGGAACCCACCTGAACCATGCCCGACTCCCGCACCGATCGTCCATCGTCCCGCCGCCTGCTCGCCGCGTTCGTTCTCACCGTCGCTTTCGTCGGGTTGGGTGCCCCGACCGCCGCTGCACATGCTGAACACGAGTCGGACGGGGAGCGTGGGGAGCGCACCCCGGTCGTCGACGTCGTCGAGGTGAGCGGGTTCCTGGATCCGGTGCTGGTGGGGATGATGGCCGACACCCTCGAATCACTGGACCCGGCCGAAACGGTCGCAGTCGTGTTCCAGGTCAACAGCACGGCTTCAGTCGTCCATGATCGTGAGATCGTCCGGCTGGCCCGGCTCGTAGTCGACTCCGAGGTCACAGTGTCGTTCTGGGTGGGGCCGTCCGGCGCCAGGGCCACCGGTGCGATGGCCCAGCTGGTGGTCCTCGGTGACGACATCGGCATCGCACCGGGCGCACGCCTCGGTGCGTTCGGTGATCCCATCCCGGGTGTCGACGAGTTCGGGACCCCACTGGCCGCGCAGGGCCTGGCCGACCTACGGGATACGACGGTCGGCTACGACGAAGCCGTCAGGCGTGGCATCGCCAGGCCCGCACCGGTACTGCTCGAGCAACTGGCAGGCGTACCCGGCTTCGAGGTGGAGACCGTGGCCACCGACGACGGCGACACGGTCCAGCCGCTCACCACGACCCGATTCCGCCAGTTGGACGTCGTCGACCAGTTCTTCCACACCGTGGCCAGCCCCGCCGTCACCTACCTGCTTCTCCTCATCGGCATGGGGCTCCTCCTCTTCGAGCTCTACACGGCGGGGGTGGGCATAGCCGGGGCGATCGGCGCCGGCTGCTTCCTGTTGTCCACGTACGGGCTGGGGGTGCTTCCCGCGAGGGGGTGGGCCGTGGCGCTCCTGGTCGTGGCCATGGTGGCCTACGCCATCGACGTGCAGGCCGGGGTTCCACGCCTCTGGTCCGGGATCGGCACGGTCACGTTGGTGGCCGGATCCATCTTCCTCTTCGATGGGCCGTCGTTCTCGTGGATCACGTTGCTGGTCGGCGTGGTCGGCACGGTCATGGCCATGGTCGGCGGCATGCCGACAATGGTGCGGACCCGCTTCTCCACACCGACGATCGGGCGCGAATGGATGATCGGTGAGACGGGCAGCGCAGTAGAACGCCTCGCCCCCAATGGCACGGTGACGGTTCGTGAGGCGGTCTGGCGGGCCACCACGAACCGGGCCACGCCACTGGAACCCGGTGACGACATCCGGGTGGTGGCCGTGGACGGCCTGTGGTTGGAGGTCGAGCCGATCGAGGGCGCGGCCCGTGACTACCGACGCCGTGATGGCGGATCCTGAGAGTCGACTCCCGGGTTCCACAGATCCACCCTTGCCCACCTCCCGACGCGCGCCATAGGTTCGGCGCAGGGCCATAACTACGGGTTGGGATGAAGCAGGGGGTGCGGAAGTGTCAGATGGGATCACCCATCAGGAATGGCGGATCAAGGCGGCATGTCGTGGCCCCCGAGCCGAGGTCTTCTACCCACCGGCGACCGGCGAGCGCCGCGAGGAGAAGTTGCTGCGGGAACACATGGCAAAGGCCATCTGCGACCTGTGTGCGGTACGCGGCCAGTGCCTGAAGTTCGCACTGCAGCGTGGTGAAGCCCACGGCATCTGGGGTGGAGCCAACGAGTCCGAGCGGCGCGTCCTACTGGGGGTCGGCTAGGACGTCCGGCCCCGCACGCCGATCGGTTTCCGGTCAGGCTCCGGGAAGGCGGGGACCAGCGATCCTGACGTCATCGCGCCGTCGGGTCACCCCGATTCCGTCCAGGCGGGCCAGGAGCGGCATGGCGTGCCTACGTGTGTTGCCCGCTGCCTCGCGGAACGCAGACACGGTGAACCCCTCCGGTTGTTCGGAAAGAAGCCTTGCTGCCAGTTCGGCGGCCGCCTGAAGCGCTGTGGCGGCGAAGAAGATCCCATCCACCTCGACCACCATCTCCCGGCGGACGAGCTCCCGTAGTTCGGCGCGGTCCACCCCGTCCGGAGCGGGCGGTGCGAACGGCGAGGCGGCCAGGATCGCCACGAACGGGTGGTCGGCCAGTGGGTCGACGGCATCCACAGGGGCGAGTCGACCCGCTTCGATCACCACGCCATCGAGGAGTTCGACCGCGGCCCGACCGTGTTCGTCCAGCGTCGAGAGGTCCAGACCGAGCGGTCCGGCCGCATCCAGGGCGGCACGCAGGTCGACGAGCGTCGAGTGGAGTCTGGTCGGGTCGACGACCCAGCGACCCACGTCCGGGTCTCGGCGCTCCCCCGTGAGGCGCTCCAGTTCATCAGCGTCCACCCAGCCGCGCTGGCTCACCACCCGGTCCACGGACCGGTCCGGACGTGCCCTGGATGCGCGCTCCACGGGGTCCACGTCCAGGATCTCGCCACCACCGACGGTCTCGGCCCGCCCGGATTCGCGAAGGACGAAACGATCGCCGGGGAGCAGCGGGAGGGGCACCGGCAGGTGCATGCGGACGGCGCCCCGGGTTCCCGGCTCCAACGCCTCGGGTCCCAGTATCCGCATCCTCACCGGGTGCTCGCCGGAGCCCAGGTAGAGCACGTGGGCACCGCGTCGCGACACCGGATGGTCCAGTCGGTCCAGGACCGTGAGGGAGGCATCCACCACCATTGTGTGGTGCCACTGGCCCGACCTGACGAGGACGTCACCGCGCTCCACGCCATCGTGGGACACCCCGACGAGGTTCACGGCGCATCGGCTCCCCGGCGGCAGCTCGACCCTGTCGGTGTGATGGTTCTGCAACCCCCGGACCCGTACCGTTCGACCGGACGGACGGACCTCCAGCTCGTCATCGGTGTGCAGCCGTCCGCCGGTCAGCGTCCCGGTCACGACGGTGCCCGAGCCACGGGCCGAGAACGCCCGGTCGATCCAGAGCCGTGGACGGCCGTGGTCGGTTGCCGTCGGCGTGGTTGCCAGCAGGTCGTCGAGGGCCGCACGTAGCTCCCTGATCCCGATTCCCGTCGGCGCATCGGTTTCGACCACCGGTGCTCCGTCAAGGAAGGTTCCGGCCAGGCGCTCCTCCAACTCGAGGTGGGCCAGCTCCACGAGGTCGTCCTCGGCGGGTCCGACCTTGGTGAGGGCGACGATGCCGTGGTCGACCCCCAGCAGTTCCAGGATTCGCAGGTGTTCCTCGGACTGTGGCTTCCACCCCTCGGTCGCCGCCACGACGAAGAGGCAGGCGTCGACGGCCCCCACCCCGGCCAACATGTTCTTGATGAACCGGACATGGCCCGGTACGTCTACGAGGGAGAGCACGGCGCCCGATGGCAACGTCGTGTCAGCGAAGCCCAGGTCGATGGTCAGACCACGGGCCTTCTCCTCGGCGAACCGGTCGGGGTCGGTCCCGGTGAGGGCCTCCACGAGGGTCGACTTGCCGTGGTCGACGTGCCCGGCGGTGGCGACTACGTGCACGTGGCGTCAGTCGGCGAGGGCGGCGATCGCAGCAGCGACGACCGCATCGTCGTTCGGGTGGACGGTCCTGAGGTCCAGGATCGTCGAACCGTCGGCCACCCGGGCGATGACCGGTGGGTCCCCGGCCCGTAGCTCGCCCACGCGGTCACCGGGCAGTGACAGGCCGACCGACGGGATCTCCACCCCGGGCAGGGTTCCACCACCCGGGACCGAGACGGTGTCCAAGACCAGGTCCGGACGGATCGCCATCCCCCGGGCCCGCAGGTCGTCCACCGGGGTGCCAGCCATGCGCCAGAACGGAATGGCATCGCCGTCGCGTGCCAGATACGCCAACGCCAGGTCCTGGAGGGCGTGCAGCACCAGGCTGCCCGGGCGGAGTGCCCGGGCCAGGGGGTGCGCTGCACAGGCGGCGACCATGTCCGCCCTGCCGGCGATGATGCCGGCCTGGGGGCCACCCAGGAGCTTGTCGCCGGAGAAGGTGACCAGGGCGGCACCGGCCTCCAGGGTCTGGCGGGCAGCCGGTTCTCCCTGCAGCCACGCGGGCGGGCCGTCGGCCAGCCACGGGCAGGCGGCATCCAGGAGGCCGGATCCGATGTCTGCCACCACCGGCACGCCCAGACCCGAAAGCTCTGCGACCGGCGTGGACTCGGTGAACCCCTCGATCCGGTAGTTGGAACGATGCACGTTGAGGGTCAGGGCCACGTCGGCTGTCGGCGATTCCGTGACGGCGCTGAAGTCAGCGAGCCTCGTCCTGTTGGTCGTGCCGACCTCGATCAGCCGGGCTCCCGACTGTGCCATCACGTCCGGGATACGGAAGCCGCCACCTATCTCCACCAACTCGCCGCGTGACACCGCCACCCCACGACCGGTGGCGAGGGCGGCCAGCACGAGGAGGACAGCGGCGGCACAGTTGTTGACCACCAGGGCGGCCTCGGCGCCACAGGCGCGGGCGATCAGGTGGGGTGCCCGGTCCTGTCTGGAACCCCGCCCTCCGGAGGAAAGGTCGAACTCGAGGGCGGCGTAGCGGTCGCTTCGGACAATGGTGCCCCACGGGGCACGACCCAGGTTCGTGTGGAGCAGCACCCCGGTGGCGTTCACGACCTCGGTCAGCATCGCCCGCCTTGTCGCCTCGGCGATCGCCCGGGCCCTCTCGGTGGCCGTGCCGGGATCGCCGTCGGCTACCGCCGAGCGGGCGGCGTCCACCAGCAGCGGGTGGGGCAGGCCGATGTCGGCCAGGGACCTGGCCAGGCGATCGACGCTCGGCGGCCTGTCGGCCGGGCTGTCCGGCACTGGATCCACGGGAGGGGTCATGTGGTTGCGAGGATACGCGGGGTGGCCGGGGTGTCACCCGGGCGCGTCGAGGCGGACCCTCTGCGCCCGTAGCATGAGCCCGTGCTGCTGGTGCTCTTCCTCGTCTTCCTGGTGACGCCGATCGTGGAACTGGTGGTGATCGTGCGGGTTGCCGGATCGGCCGGGGTGCTGAACACGATCGGGCTCCTCCTGCTGGTCAGCATGGCGGGTGCCTGGCTGGTCAGGCGGGAGGGACTGGGCATCCTGCGCCGGGCCCAGGGCGAGATGGCCGAAGGTCGCATGCCCGGCCGGGAGATGGTGGACGGCCTGCTGGTTCTGTTCGCCGGGGCCCTGATGCTCACCCCCGGTTTCGTGACCGACGCCATCGGACTGCTGCTCCTGTTCCCGCCATCGCGAATTGTGATCCGGGGCATCGCCACACGTCGGCTGGGCCGCCCGTCCTCGGGAGGTGGCGTCCGGTGGCAGTTCGGAGGAGGCGGCACCCACGAGAGGTTCCGGCAGGACGGTTCGGCGGAGCGCCCGTTCGGAGGCGGAATCCTGAATGCGGATTCCTGGGAGGACGATTCCGGAGGCGACCGGGACCGGTTGGACCCCGGGGCCTAGGCGCCAGCCGCGTCGAGGGCTTCCTCGGCTGCGGCCAGGAGGCGGGCGCTGCAGCCCGCCATCTCTATCGGCGGAGCCGCCTCGGTTACCAGCAGGTCGACCATCGACCGGTAGGCGTCCGCTGCCGGGCCCTCGCCCAGCGCGATCGGCTGGCCGGTGTCGCCTGCTGCGGCGACCGAGGCGTCCAGGGGGATGCTGCCCAGCAGCGGGGCGCCGATGTCGGCTGCCAGGGCGCTGCCGCCACCTGCTCCGAACAACTCGTGGCGCTGCCCGTCCTCCGAGACGTAGGCGCTCATGTTCTCGATCACCCCGACAATGCGCAGGTAGTTGGCCCTGCCCATGTTGGCCACCCGGATCGCCACCTTCTGGGTGGCCAGGGCCGGGGTCGTGACGACCAGCATCTCCGCCCGCGGGAGCCTCTTGGCCAACCCCATCTGGACGTCGCCGGTACCGGGCGGCATGTCGATCAACAGGTAGTCCATCGGGCCCCAGGCCACGTCCTCGCAGAAGTGCTGGACGGCACGGTTCAGGATCAGGCCCCGCCACATGAGGGCTGATTCCTCGTTCTCCACGAGGAAGCCCATGGACACGACCTTCAGGAGCCCATCGCCCACGGGAAGCTGGATCGGGTCGATCTTCCCGACCTCGGGTGACCCGCCCAGACGGCCGTCGATGCCGAGCATCCTCGGGACCGAGAACCCCCAGATGTCGGCGTCCATGACCCCGACGGTGAAGCCGCGGGAAGCCAGCGCGGCTGCCAGGTTCACGGTGACGGACGACTTGCCCACGCCCCCCTTGCCCGACGCCACCATGAGTACCCGGGTTTCCACCGGAATCTCGGTCTCGGGAGCGTTCTGGCTGACGTTGAACCGGGCCTTCGCCATCGCAGCGGCCTTCTCCTCCTGGTCCAACTCCTCCCAGGTGAGGTGTACCCCGGTCACGCCCGGAAGGCCGCCTACCCGGGTGCGGACGTCGCGTTGGATCTGGGCGCGTAGTGGGCAGCCGGAGGTGGTCAGTGCGATGGTCACGTCGACCCTGCCGTCGGCGTCCACGCGTACGGCACGCGCCATGCCCAACTCCACGATGTCGGTGCCCAGCTCGGGGTCGATCACAGAGCGCAGCATTCCGTAGACGTTCTCTGCGGTGGGGAGCGCTGGCTCGGCCATGGGTTCATCGTAAGGGGCCGGCGCTGGGTTCCAGAATCGACGGTCGCTAGACTTCCGCGTGTACACACGGAGCCCAAAACCGCTGGAGGATCCGATGATCACCCTGACCGACGACGCGATGACCAAGGTTGGAGCCCTCATCGCCGATGAGTCCGAGGGTGGCCTCGCCCTGCGTGTCGCCGTCCGTCCGGGTGGCTGCTCCGGCTTCAGTTACGAGATGTACTTCGACAGCGAGAAGGCGGCCGACGACCTGGAGAAGGAGTTCGGCGACGTGCGCGTCGTAGTGGATCCCTCCAGCGCACAACTCCTCGAGGGCGCCACCCTGGACTACAGGGATGGCCTGACCGACGCGGGGTTCTCGATCAACAACCCGAACGCCCAGAGCACCTGCGGTTGCGGCCAGTCTTTCAGCTGACCTGATCGCCCCGGGGCTGCGCCCTTAAGCCACGCTGGACAGGGCGGCGGCCACCTCGGTCGCATCCATGGTGAAGTGCAGGACAGCTGTGATCCTGCCGGTGGCATCCGCCACGACGAGGCTGGGTTCGAACGACAACCCCAGGGCTGCGACCACGGGGGTCGTCGAGAAGTCGTTCTCGAGGGGTGCCACGTAGACCTCGGCGTGGACGGCCGACCACGGCTCGGTCCGCTGGTGGAGGGCATCGGCCAGCAGGCCGATCGTCGGTCCGCATACGTCCTGCTGGCAGAACCGGGGAGTCGAGACGAGCAGGGCCGTGGGTCCGGGGCGCCCGAGGGCTTCGGTCACCGTCACCTCGTGGAACTGGCACACACCGGTGGCCTGCGTGCATATCGGGTCGACACCGCGTGCGTCGAGGATGGTCGGGGTGCCGACGGCGGGCAGGAGGTCGCCCACCTGCACGACGTCCAACTGGTCGGCATTGACCACCCGTAGAGCGTGGGCCTCCGAGATCCCGGGGCCGTCGACCAGATAGTCGCCCGACGAAGGTGGAACGAACACCAGCGGGTAGTACGGAATCGGGTCTCCGTGGTCGTGGTCCTCGTGCCCGTCGTCCCGGCTGGTGCCGTGCCTGGCCACCGTGAAGGTGCCGACAACCTCGCCATCCGGACCCGAATGACTGACGGTCAGGTCGATGGCGTCAGGTCCGCCGCGGTCGACCGGCCAGCCATCGGCTCCCAGCAGGACGTACGGAGCCCTCTGTGGTGACCCGCTGGCCAGCACGGTCGGTGCCGCATAGCCGTCGGCGAACCTAGCGCCAAGCCGGTAGCCGGCTGGTGGGGACGTGGTGGCCGGCGTCGGCGCTGCTGGACGCCTGCCACAGGCGGCCAGCAGAAGGCCCGCTGCACCGGCCGCCATGCCGGCAAGGGCCCGACGGCGGGTCAGGGGAAGGGCGGTATGCGGGGAACGTGCCATCGGTCGGGATGGTACCCACGGGTGGTCGGGCCGACGGGGTCTGGCAGGGCACACTTCGTGCATGGAGATGACCGGGAAGCCCGACCTGCTGCGCCTGGCCGTCGACGGTGTCGCTGTCGAGGTGCCCGACGACGGCGGCACCCTTCTGGACCTGCTCCGCGACCGACTCGGCAACCGGTCGGTGAAGGACGGTTGCAGCCCCCAGGGCCAGTGCGGGTGCTGCACGGTGTTGGTCGACGGGCAGCCTCGGGTCTCGTGTGTGACGCCGGCCCGTCGGATGGCCGGTCGGACGGTGACCACCCTGGAGGGCTTGGATCCGGCAGAGACGACCGCATGGGCCGACGCCTTCTGCACCACCGGTGGGAGCCAGTGCGGGTTCTGCACCCCGGGAATCGTGGTGCGGTTCGCCGGTCTGCGGGCATCGGCCCCCGAGGGGTCGCCACCTGATCGGGACAGGGCCGCACGGTCGCTTCACGCCCACCTCTGCAGGTGCACCGGGTGGCAGACCGTTCTCGAGGCATGGGACGCCTACGGGACTGCACCTACCGGAACCGCTGGGAACGAAGCGTCCGGTAGGCGGGCTGCGCTGGAGGGCCGCACCCCCCAGGTCGTCGGCCCCGAGGTGGTGCTCGGTCGCGGAGGGTTCGCCGCCGACACGGCACCCGAAGGTTCGCTCGTGGCGGTTCCCGACGGCGACGGCGGCTGGGTGGTGGGAGCTACCGTCGCCGAGGCGAGGTCCTCGGCCGGCCGGGTCCAGGGTCGTCGTACCACCGTCGGAGCAGTCCCGCCGCTGGAGGCCCCGGATGGGGACTGGGAGGCCGTGCTGCGTACACCGTGGGTCGAACCGGCCTATCTGGAGACCGATGCCGCCTGGTGCGAGCCGGGCGGACGACCGTGCAGCCCGCTGGCCAACGGCGGGGCCTTCGGCGCCAAGCTCGAGTCGGTGGCGCCCTCCGCTGCCCGGGAGCTGGCCGACGAGTACGGACGTCCGGTTCTGGTGGTCCTCTCCAGGGAGGACACGGTCCGGATGGGGGCCAAGCGTCCACCGGTGTCCGGCGGTGCACGGGCCGACGGGACGGGCGTCCTACGGGTGGTACGCACTCCGGGCGTCGTTGAGGCGGTGGCCGCCGTGGCCCCCGGTCTGGTCGTGGAGGAGGTCGACGTGGCCGGCCCTCCCACCTCGTCATCGATTCGGGCCGCCGGGTGGGCCGAAGCCGTGGTGCTGCTGACCGGCGCCGGGGCGATAGATGGGCCGGTGGTATCGCCCGACGGTGCGACGGCCACGGCGGTGGTGGACGACGACGGGATACAGGTTTCGGTCAGGTGCGGCGCTCCGCTGGACGTAACCGTGCTGCGCTCCTACTGCGTAGGTGCGGCACACACGGCCTGGAGCTGGATCACCTCGGAGTCCCTCTCGGTCGATGCGGACGGCATCGTGCAGGACCTCACGGTCCGGTCGTTCGGGGTGGTGCGTGCCACCGACACCCCGACGATCTCCGTCGTCATAGAGGACGACGGCGGTGAGTCGGTCAACGGGTCGGATGCCGTCTTCGCCGCGGTCGCCGCCGCCACCTGGCGCCATCGGGGCTGCCCAGAGGAACTGCCCACCGGGTAGCCCCACCGATCAGGGCGTGGAAGACTCCGGGCAGGTCCCCGGGTTTCGGATGCTTCCCGTCGGGTCCACCGAAGTCCCGCCAACGAGCAACGGAGCCCCACCATGACCAAGCCGGTCGGTCCCTACACCCCTGTCATGAGCGCCGGTGACCTGCTCTTCGTGAGCGGCCAGGTCGGCATCGTCGATGGTTCCGTCGTCGACGGCCCGGTCGCCGGCAGCCTGGCCGAGGGTGGTTTCGGAGCCCAGGCGGCCCAGGCCCTGGCCAACCTGCGGACCCAGGTGGAGGCCAACGGGGCGACGCTCGACCAGGTGGTCAAGACCACGGTGTTCCTGACCGACATGGGCAATTTCGCGGCCATGAACGAGATCTACTGCGAGGCGTTCGGCGATCACCGTCCGGCCCGCTCGTGCGTGGCCGTGGCCGCCCTGCCCATCGGGGCGATCTTCGAGGTGGAGGCCGTCGTCCACGTCGGCTGAGCCGGCGGCTGCTCCACAGGGGAGCGGAGCTCGCTGGCGTGCACCCACCCCGGTACGGATGGCAGACTGCGCCCATGCTCGGCGCCGTCCTGATGGTCATCCTGCTCGTCGTCGTCATGCCGGTCGGCATCCTCGTGGGAGGTGCCGTGGCGGCGTCGCTGCTCGGTGGGTTGCTGAAGTCCGATGTGGACGCCAGCCACGAGGGGTCCGAGCTGCTCGAGGTGAGCGAGGCGAACCCCTATGCCGGTCCAGCCTGAGCCTGGTCCAACCTGAACTACCGGCCGGGTCCTGCTGTCTGGACGCCCCAGCGGGACTGGCCGAACCGGTATCCCACCGACCGCACCGTGTGGATCAGGCCTGCGTGCTCCTCGCCCAGCTTGGCCCTGAGCCGTCGGATGTGGACGTCCACCGTCCGCGCGCCGCCGTAGTAGTCGTAACCCCATACACGGCTGAGGAGGGTCTCGCGGGTGAACACCTTGCCGGGATGGGCGGCCAGGAACTTCAGCAGCTCGTACTCCATGTAGGTCAGGTCCAGGGGCTCGCCGTCGACGGCCGCCTGGTAGGTCTCGAGGTTCAGGGCCAGTGGCCCGTACTCGACCAGTTCGGGACGCGTGCCCCGCCCGGTCCGGTAGAAGAGGTGCTCGATCCGTGCCTGGAGTTCGGCTGGCCGGACCGGTGTCAAGCAGAAGTCGTCGAACAGGTCGTCCCGTAGTTCCAGGTCCGCCAACTGCCCGCCGCCGACCAGCAGCAGCAGCGGCTGGAGCGGCATCTCCACCTTCCGGAGCCGACGGCAGAGGGCGAACGCGCCCTCTGGGTCGGTGTCGGCCACGACGATTGCGCCGGACCAACCCTCGTCGGGTTCCTCGGACATGGCGGTGTCCGGATCGGCGACGGACTTCCAGGCCCAGCCGTCTAGGTCCAGGCACTGGGCCAGTTCGGGCGGCGGTGGGTCCGGGAAGACGAGGAGTGGGTCCATGGTGTGGGCGGGGTCTCCGCCCATCCAGTCTGCCCGGTCGGCACCGGGCATGCCCCTGTCGGCCGTCCGGCCCCCGTATGGATGGGCCACGGACCGACTACCAGTTGGGAAGGTAGGTCTCCAACTCGAACGGCGTCACCTGCCGCTGGTACTCACTCCACTCCGCTCGCTTGTTGCGGAGGAACCACTCGAACATGTGGTCACCGAGGGCGTCACGCACGAGGGTCGACTCCTCCATCTCGTCCAGTGCCTCGCTGAGGTTCGCCGGCAGCCCGGCCACGCCCAGGTCCCGCTGCTCGCCACGGCTCAGGTCGTAGAGGTTTACCTGTGTCTCCGGTCCGAGCTCCAGGCCGTCCTCTATGCCGCGTAGGCCTGCAGCCAGGAGCACCGAGAAGGCCAGGTAGGGATTGCACGCCGGATCAAGGGCCCGGTACTCGATGCGGGTGGAGTCGACCTTGCCTGGTTTCGGGATCGGGACACGCACCAGCGCGGAGCGGTTGTTGCGTGCCCACGACACGTAGCGCGGCGCCTCGTATCCCTCATTGATCCGCTTGTACGAGTTGACGAGCTGGTTGGTGACAGCGGTGATCTCCCGGGCGTGGTGGAGCAGTCCGGCGATGAACGCCCGTGCGGTCTCCGACAGGCCGTTCTCGGCGTCGGGGTCGTGGAAGGCGTTGGCGCCGTCACGGAACAGCGAGAGGTGGGTGTGCATCCCAGATCCCTGTACGCCGTTCAGGGGCTTCGGCATGAAGGTGGCGTACACGCCGCGGTCCATGGCGATCTTCTTGACCGCCAACCGGAGGGTCATGACCGAATCGGCCATGGCCAGCGCGTCGGTGTACTGCAGGTCGATCTCGTGCTGGCTGGGGCTGTCCTCGTGAAACGAGTACTCCACCGGTATGGACAGAGCCTCCAGCATGTGGAGGGTCTGCTTGCGTAGGTCGGAGGCGACGTCGGCGGTCGTGAGGTCGAAGTAGGAGGCCTGATCCAGGGGAACCGGGGCAGAGGTCGTGTCGGAGTCGGCGAAGTAGAAGAACTCGACCTCTGGGGCGCAGAACATCTCGAATCCGGCGACGCGGGCCCGCTCCACGTTGCGGCGGAGCACCTGGCGTGGATCTCCGGCGAAGGGCGTTCCGTCCAGGTTGGTGATGTCGCAGAAGATGGTGCCCGACGGCTCATCGGGGTCGGCCCACGGAAGCAGCTCGAAGGTGGCCGCGTCGGGTCGTGCAAGGACGTCGCTCTCCTGGATGCGGCTGAAGCCGTCGATGGCCGAGCCGTCGAACTGGAGCCCTTCGTCGAGCACGGTCTCCAACTCGGCAGGTGAGATGGCCACAGACTTGTGCCTCCCGAGCACGTCGGTGAACCAGAGGCGGATGAGCCTCACGCCGCGTTCCTCCACGGTCCGCAGCACGTAGTCCGTCTGGTCTCGCAGTCGATCCTCGCTCGTCTTTCCCATTTCCCAAGCATGTGGGGAGCGGGTCCGGATCACCAGCCATCTGGCCGTCGTTCACATTGCGTTCACAGTCAGAAAACGTCCCTGAAACGGCTATCGCCGTAGGTTGGTCATCGACCGGCCTGGCCGGTGATCGCAGACGCAACCACGCCGGGCCGACCGGCTGACCGGGAGAGACCACAATGGCCATCAGGGCTGAGTACATCTGGATCGACGGCACGGAGCCCCTTCCGTACGTCCGCTCCAAGACCAAGATCATCGACGATGCCGAGCACCTCCCCATCTGGGGCTTCGACGGCTCGAGCACAAACCAGGCTCCGGGCGACAACTCCGATTGTGTGCTGCGGCCGGTCTTCTCGTGTCCCGACCCGATCCGCGGTGGCGACGACATCCTCGTGCTCTGCGACGTGTGCCTTCCCGACGGGGAGATGACCCCGCACCCGTCCAACAGACGGGCCGCATGCGTGGAGGTGTACGAGAAGTACGCCGACCAGGAGCCGATCTTCGGCATCGAGCAGGAGTACACGTTCTTCAAGGAGGGGCGCCCGCTGGGTTGGCCGGTCGAGGGCTATCCGGCCCCGCAGGGTCCCTACTACTGTGGCGTGGGATCCATCGAGATCGCCGGCCGGGACATCGTCGAGGCCCACACCAAGGCGTGCATGGATGCCGGTCTGGCGATTTCGGGCACAAACGCCGAGGTGATGCTCGGCCAGTGGGAGTTCCAGATCGGCCCGGTGGACACGGTGGCCGTGAGCGACCAGATCTGGATGGCCCGCTACCTGCTGTACCGAGTGGCCGAGGACTTCGGGGTGGACGCCTCGGTCGCCGCCAAGCCAATCAAGGGCGACTGGAACGGCGCCGGTGCGCACACGAACTTCTCGACCCGGGCAATGCGCGAGGGCTACGACGCCATCATCACGGCGTGTGAGTCGTTGGGTGCCGAGGGCAAGACAGCGGAGCACATAGCCGGTTACGGCCTCGGCACCGAGGAGCGCCTCACCGGGGCACACGAGACCCAGCGGTTCGACCAGTACAACTACGGCGTATCGGACCGTGGGGCCTCGGTCCGCATCCCGTGGCAGGTCCACCTGGACCAGAAGGGCTACATCGAGGACCGTCGCCCGAACGCCAACATGGATCCGTACGTCGTCACCCGGCTGATCACGAACACCTGCTGCGAGGCCCTCGCCGGCTGACAGAGGACGTAGACGTCGTGCTGTGCCCCGGGCCTCGGCCCGGGGCACCGTCGATTTTCGCCGGCCTTTACAGACGTGGACCTCTCCCGGACCTCATCTGGCCCTAACACTGCGCCTGCATCGTGGTCACTGCCCCACAGGAGCATGAACCAGTAGACGGACCCGGCCCGCCCCGGCGGCCCGGAGCGAGGAGTGAAAGCGATGGACGAGCACACGAAGGCGGAAACATCGGGCAGGACCTGGAAGTGGGTCCTTCAGGGCGGGGCAGCTGGGGGTCTGATCCTGGTGGGCTCGGTCCTGCTGGCCTCCTTCTCGCCGATCGGCGCGGCTGCCGTAGAACCGTCGGCCGAGGCGGGGGTGCACGAGCACGCGCATCGGCGACCCGATGCGATGAGGCCCCGATTGGCCATGGGTGAGGGCTGTGACAGGGGTGCCATGGGTGAGGGCCGTGACATGGGTTCCATGGGTGCCATGGGTGAGGGCCGTGACAGGGGTGCCATGGGTGAGGGCCGTGACAGGGGTGCCATGGGTGAGGGCCACGACAGGGGTTCCATGGGTGCTCGACGAGCGGCCCGTATGGGCGCCGCCATCGGTGGACGGGTGGCCGAGTTCCTGGAGATGGATCGCCAGGAGCTGGGTGAGGCCGTGCGGGGTGGGGCCAGCATCGCCGAGCTGGCCGGCGACCGAGTCGATGGCCTGGTGGCCGACCTGGTGGCACGGGCCACCGAGAGGATCGAGCAGGCGGTGGCCGATGGGAGGCTGGACCCTGAGCGCGCCGACGGGATCCTGGCCCGGGTCGAGGAGCGGATCACGGCACGTCTCCACGAAGAGCGTCCGACCGGCCCGGCAGGCTCGTAGGGGTGTCCCACAGGGTCCGTCCCGGTTCGCGCCTCCGGAAACGGTGGCATTCAGGAGGTTCGGTACGCTGGGTCCATGACCCGGATCCGCCTGGCGCTGGTGCAGATCAACACCGTCGTGGGCGACCTGGCGGGCAACGTGGAGCGGATCTCACGCAGCCTTGAGGAGGTCGCCGACTGCGACCTGGCGCTCTTCCCGGAGATGACGGTGACCGGCTATCCGCTGGAGGACCTGGTTCACAAGCCCGGGTTCGTCGCCGATAGTCGGGCCGCTGTCACCGAGGTGGCCGCGATGAGCGGCACCTGCGCACTGGTGGTCGGGTTCGCCGATCCGGGACCCGACGGGGTGGTCCACAACGCCGTGGCCGTCTGCCACGGTGGCCGGATCGTCGGTACCTACCACAAGGAGTGCCTCCCGACCTACGACGTGTTCGACGAGGGCCGGGACTATGAACCTGGTTCGGGTCCCCTACAGCTGTTCCGGGTGGGTGGTGCCCGGGTGGGGGTGATCATCTGCGAGGACCTCTGGGTGGCAGGTGGGCCGGTCGGGCGTCTCCTGGACGGTGGTGCAGAGATGATCGTCACGGTGAACGGTTCGCCCTACCACCAGGGGAAGCAGGCGGCACGGGAATCGGTGGTGACGGCCACGGCCGCAGCATCGGGTCGTCCGGTGGCCTACCTGAACCTCGTCGGTGGCCAGGACCAACTGGTATTCGACGGCGGGTCGATGGTGGCCGACCCATACGGGCAGACCGTGGGTCGGGCTCCACGATTCCGGGAGGCCGTGGTCATCCTCGACGTGGACGTGCCACCGGTGGAGGCGGGTGACGGAGACCTACCGGTGGTTGAGGTGTCGGGCCTCGTGGAACGCGGGGACTACCTCGTGGCGCCGATGGTGGAGCCGTTGGACGAAGTTGCCGAGCTGTACGGGGCCCTGGTGACAGCTACGCGCGACTACGTACGCAAGAGTGGCTTCAGCGATGTCTGCCTCGGCCTCTCGGGCGGCGTGGACTCGGCGCTGGTGGCCACGATCGCCGCCGATGCGCTCGGGCCGGAGCACGTACACGCCGTGTTGATGCCATCCAGGTACTCGAGCGACCACTCGATCGCAGATGCTGCGGCACTGGCTTCCACCCAGGGCCTGGATGCGATCACGATGCCCATCGAGGACGCCCACCAGGCGCTCGCTGGAACGCTGGCGACGACGCCCGAGGGTGGACCGGTCGGCCTGACCGACGAGAACCTGCAGTCCCGCATCCGCGGCGTGCTGCTCATGGCCCGGGCGAATGCCAACGGCTGGATGGTGCTCACCACAGGTAACAAGAGCGAGTCTGCGGTCGGCTACACGACCCTCTACGGAGACACGGCCGGGGCCTTCTCGGTGATCAGGGACGTCTACAAGACCAGGGTCTACGAGCTCTGCCGTTGGCGCAATGCCGGGGAGCCGGGGACCGACGGTCGCCCCGTGATCCCGGAAGAGATCCTCTCGAAGCCTCCGTCGGCCGAACTCCGTCCCGACCAGCGTGACGACCAGAGCCTTCCTCCGTATGACGTCCTGGATCCGCTGCTGGAGGCATACGTGGAGGGCAATCGGACCAGGACGGGGCTCGTCGAGGACGGTCACGACCCCGACCTGGTGGACCGGATCGTGAAGCTGGTGGACTCGGCGGAGTTCAAGCGCCGGCAGACGCCACTTGGACCGAAGGTGACCGTCAGGGGATTCGGCCGGGACCGCCGGGTGCCCATCGTCAACCACTACCGGGGCTGAGGCGACGGGATGGACATGGAAGCGGTGCAGGACCCACTCACGACGGCCGAGGGCGTGGCCGAGTTCGTGGTGCTGGCGGAACTCTCCAGGGCGTTGTCCGAGCGACTGGCCGGCTGGTCTGTCGACGGTGCCGGTCCGGGTTCGTCTGCGACCATGGCATCGTTGGCCTCCCGGCTGGACGAGCACTCCACCTGGTGGACGGAACGGATTCCCGAGTCCGTACTCCTCGAGGGAGAGCGGACCGCGGCGTCGGGATCGGGACGGCTCGTCGAGGTCCTGGACCTACTCGACGTGCCGGCGTCGGATCGCAATGCGGCCGTGGTCCCCGTCCTGGACCGCCTGGTGGCCTACCTGGGCGCCCTGGCCGAACGGCTGTCGCCGCTCGGCGACGCCCCCGCACTCAGGACCATCCGACTGGTGCTGGCCGATCTCGTGGACCGGCCCCGCTGACCTGTGCGACCGGCGGTCGTCGTTTTCGGGCATAGGCGACCCATCCGGGACGGTCCGTGGTCATTCGTGACGAAGGTCACGTCTTGGCGTTGTGGTCCCGAGGGTCGTCGATAGGGTGACGCCTGATCGGGGGAGTGGGCGGCACCTGCGAGGTGGGTCGACTCATCCGGTCGGATGTTCGGACAGGGCGAGCGATTCGGTGAGCACCAGCGAGATCGGTGCTCCCCCGGCTGGAGGAGATCGAGGGTGGCCAAGGAGCGGGTCGAACGGGACGAGGAAGACCTCGTCAGGCTGTATCTCACTGACATCGGGCAGTATCCGCTCCTGACCAAGGAGGGCGAGGTCCGACTCGCCCAACAGATCGAAGCAGGGGTCGAGGCCCGTACGGCGCTCGCCGGGAAGGACGACTCCCTCACGCCGGCCCGCAAGCGCGAGCTGAAGCGGAACCTCAAGCGTGGCGATGACGCCCAACGAACCTTTGTGCAGTCCAACCTCCGCCTGGTCGTCTCGATCGCCAAGAAGTACCAGGCTTCAGGGCTGCCCCTCCTGGACCTCATCCAGGAGGGCAACCTCGGCCTGATGCACGCCGTCGAGAAGTTCGACTGGCGCAAGGGCTTCAAGTTCTCCACCTATGCGACCTGGTGGATCCGGCAGGCGATCACCCGCGGCATCGCCAACACCGGTCGGACGATCCGCCTACCGGTCCACGCTGGTGACACGCTGGCGCGTCTGCAGAAGGCCAGGTCCCGCCTGGAACTGAAGTTGGGCCGGCAGGCCACCCTCTCCGAGCTCTCCGCCGAGGTGGAGATGCCGGAGGAGAAGGTGACCGAGGCGTTGCGATTCGCAGCCGAGCCCCTCTCGTTGAGCGAGCCGCTCAGGGAGGATGGCGACGCTGAGCTGGGTGACGTGGTCGAGGACCGGGCGGCCGAGTCGCCGTTCGAGGTGGCAGCCACCTCCCTGCTCCCGGAGGAGATCAGCAGGCTCCTGGCTCCACTGGACACCCGAGAGCGCGAGATCCTGAAGCTTCGCTTCGGCCTGGACCGCGGTGAACCCCGAACCCTCGAAGAGGTCGGGGAGCATTTCAACCTGACACGGGAGCGCATCCGCCAGATCGAGGCCCGTGCCATGTCGAAGCTCCGTCATCCGAGCAGCGACACCGGCGCACGCGACCTGTTGGCCGTCTGACCACGACAGGGCGTCAGCCCGGCTTCGGTGGAGGATCACCGGGCCCTGCAGTGGCGGTTGGTGCCAGGGCCTGAGGTCACGGCCCAGGCATGTCCGCCCCGGCGGATCGGTTGGCGGAGGTGGACGGGAATCGAACCCGCCGGACGGGGATCACCCGTCCCACCCGCTTTGAAGGCGGGGGAGCCCACCAGGTACTCAGACACCTCCACCGGCGACGGTACGGGCGGAGGCCGCTGGAAACCACACCGCGCGGGGTACGCAGTGGGGTCGTGGCCGTCGTGGACGTAGCATTCCGTCCATGAGGAAGATCCTGATGCTCGGTGCGCTGGCCGCACTCGTGGCCGTGGCGGTCCGGAAGGTCCGCTCGATCTAGCCCTGCGGTGTCCGGCGACGCAGTCGTCGGATGCCGGCTGCTGCGCCCAGGATGATCAGCCCTGTGAGGGCACTGGCCGCAATCCAGTTCCGGTCGATGGGAACACGGTCGCTGAGGGGGACCGGATTCTCGAACTCCCGGATCAGCCACCCCCGTTTCTCCGCCTCGCGGCGAAGGTCGCGATCGGGGTTCACCGCCACCGCGTGGCCCACCAGTTCCAGCATCGGCAGGTCCGTGGCCGAGTCGGTATAGGCCCATGACCCGCTGAGGTCCAGGTCCAGGTCGTGGGTGAGGCGGAGGATGGCCTCGGCCTTCTCCGGACCCTGTGCGTAGAACTCGACCTCTCCGGTGTAGCGGCCTTCGGAGTCGATCATCGGCGTGGTGGCCACGTACTCGTCAACCCCGAGGTGGTCGGCCAACGGTGCCACGATCTCGACCGGGGATGCCGACACGAGCACCAGTAGCCGGCCCTCCGCACGATGGTGCGCGAACAGGTCGAGTGCCTCGTCGTAGACGATGGGCTCGATCACCTCTGCAAGGTGGTCGCGGGCGAACCGTTGCAGGCTCTCCTGCTCCCACCCGGCCGCGAGGCGCAGGGCCGTACGGCGGGCACGGTCCATGGCCGCCTCGTCGGCGCCGAAGAAGCGGAAGAGCAGTTGGCCCCAGGCCGCCCGGAGGACCATCGGGGCGTTGAGGTAGCCGGCGCGACGCAGTGCTGGCCCGTAGGCAGCCATCGAGGCGCGGGCAATGACCGTCTTGTCGAGGTCAAAGAAGGCCGCCTCCACCCGATCGAGCCTAGGGCTTGTGGATGCGGAGACCGGTACGTGTCATGGACCGGGAGGGGGCACGGGTCGCTGCGGTAGGTGGATCGATCCGGGAGGTGGAGGATGCGGTGATCGGATCCAGTGGCCTGCTCCTGCCCGATACCGAGGTCCAGCGGACCATGGAGGGTGATCTGGTCACCGTGAAGGTGCGGTACCTGGCCAGGACGGATGCGCCCCTCATCGGTCCGATCCTGCCTGACGTCGTGCTGTCGGCCACCGTCTCGATGCGACGCGAGCGCAGGGGTGGCCGACTACGACGTCGGGTACACCCGGTGGTCGTCTACCGTTGGGGACGTCCAGAGACTGGCGGAGGGTGCGGGAGACAAGGTGCAGCTCGACGTCCACCGGTACGCACGGGACACCTGCGTCGTCCTGGCCGTGCTCGGTGAGTTGGACCTGGCCGGCGCTCCCCGGCTGCGACAGTCGGTGGTCTCCGAGACAGCCGCCGGCATCCGCCACCTGGTGCTCGACCTGACCGCCGTCGACTTCATCGACTCCACCGGACTGGGGGTGGTGGTCGGTGCCCTCAGGCGATTGAGGGCACATGATGCCGAGCTCTCGCTGGTCTGTCCGGAGCAGAGGATCCGTCGTGTCTTCGAGATGTGCGACCTGGACCGGGTGTTCACCCTGCATGGGACCGTGGACGACGCGGTCTCAGAGATCGGGGCGCGGTGAGCGGCGCTCCGCGCCCGGTGGGTTGTGTGGAACTCACCGTGCCGCCCCTGCCCGAGTACCTGCAGGTCGTGAGGGCGATCGTGGGGGCCGCCGCCGCCCTGGATGACCGACTCCGGGCCGGTCGGGTGGCCGACGTCCGCCTGGTGGTCTCTGAGGCCGCGACCAATGCGATCAGGGCCCAGGCGGCGATCCGGGAAGCCGCCCCGATCCTGGTGAGCTGTGACCTGATGGGTGACCGGATCGTCGTGGAGGTCGTCGACCACGGCCCGGGATTCGATCCGTCCGTCCTCCCCGACCTGCCGGAGGCGGAGACGCCGGAGCGCCTTCGGCACGAGTCGGGCCTGGGTGTGTCGCTGATGCACCAGTTGGCTGATTCCGCCGTGTTGGAGAGCGGACCGGGCGGCACGGTGGTGAAGCTCACCTTCGTCGTGGGGGACGCCTGAGGTAGGAGTCCGAAGGCGGGTCGTCGGGGTCTGTCCAGCGGCTATCAGGTGGCATGGAGGGAGGTGACCACTACGGTTTCCTCCGTTCGAATTCGAACCGGATGGGACAGATGGTAGGCAGGGGATCAGATACGGGCCTCACGTGGCTGGGCAGCGACCGGCCCCTGGCGCGCGCCGTCGGCAGGCCCATGGTGCGATTCCTCGGCATCGAAGCCTCCGGCGGAATCTTGCTCATGGTCGCCACGGTCGTGGCGCTCGTCTGGGCCAACTCACCATGGTCCGGCTCCTACTACGACTTCTGGCACACCGAGGTCAGCCTCGCGGTCGGTGAAATCGTCTCCCTGGACGCCAACGGTCACTCGCTCACCCTGGTGGAATTCGTCAACGACGTCCTCATGGCTGTCTTCTTCTTCGTGGTGGGCCTCGAGATCAAGCGGGAGATGGTCACAGGCGAGTTGCGGCGACCCCGGGCCGCCATGCTCCCGGTGGCTGCGGCCCTGGGCGGCATGGTCGTACCCGCCCTCATCTTCCTGGCGTTCAACGGATCGGGGGCCGGCTCGACGGGTTGGGGCATACCGATGGCGACGGACATCGCCTTCGCCGTCGGCGTCGTCTCGCTGCTGGGAAGGCGGGTGCCGACCTCGTTGAAGGTCTTCCTCCTGAGCCTCGCCATCGTGGACGACATCGGCGCGATCCTCGTGATTGCCGTGTTCTACACCTCGGACCTGGCGATGGACTGGCTGTTGGTGGGCGTGGCGACGACGGTCGCTGTGGTATTCCTGACCCGGGCCAAGGTGTGGTACACGCCCTTCTACGTCCTGCTCGGATCGGTGCTCTGGTACGCCATGTTCAGGTCGGGGGTCCACACCACCATCGCCGGGGTGGCCATGGGCCTCCTGGCTCCGGCCCGGCCCCTGCTGGACAGGGCCGTCATGCGTCCCATCGAGTTGGGCCGGATGGACGCGGCGGACCTGCGGGATGCCAAGTTCCGCCTGAACGAGTCGGTTTCGGTGGCCTCCCGCCTGGAGCACCGCCTCCACCCGGTTACCGGATTCGTGATCATCCCGGTGTTCGCCCTCGCCAACGCGGGTGTGGAGATCAGCGGGGAGACCCTGTCCAACGCCCTCACCTCGGGGGTCACCCTGGGTGTCGTCTTCGGCCTGGTGGTCGGCAAGATCGTCGGGGTGTCGCTGTTCAGCCTCGCGGCGTTGCGCCTCGGGCTGGCGGTCCTGCCTGCCGGGACGACGCGCCGACATGTCGTCGGCATCTCGGCCATCGCCGGCATCGGCTTCACCGTCTCGCTGTTCGTCACCGGGCTGGCCTTCGATGCGGCAGCCATCCAGGACGAGGCCAAGGTGGGCATCCTGGCGGCTTCCATCCTGGCCGCGGTGATCGGCGTGCTCATCCTCAGGAACGCCCGGGCACCGGTCGGCGTGGCGGATCGGGAGCAGTCGGAGTGACCAGGGCACTCGTCATCGTGGAGTCTCCGGCCAAGGCCAAGACCATTGCCGGCTACCTGGGCGACGGCTTCGTGGTGGAGTCGTCCATCGGCCATGTCCGTGACCTGCCGCAACGGGCCTCCGATATTCCCGAGAGCCAGCGGGGAACCTCGTGGGCCAAGTTGGGGATCGACATAGACAACGGCTTCGAGCCGTACTACGTGGTCAACGGCGACAAGAAGGAGCAGATAGCCCGTCTGCGGCGTCTCCTGAAGGACGCCGACGAGCTGTACCTGGCAACGGATGAGGATCGGGAGGGCGAGGCCATTGCCTGGCACCTCCTGGAGATCCTGAAGCCGAAGGTGCCGGTGAAGAGGATGGTATTCCACGAGATCACCCCATCGGCGATAGCCGAAGCCCTGACCCGGACCCGTGATGTGGACCGCAACCTGGTCGACGCCCAGGAGACCCGTCGGATCCTCGACCGCCTCTACGGCTACGAACTGTCACCCGTCCTGTGGCGGATGATCGGCAAGGGCCTCTCGGCCGGCCGTGTGCAGAGCGTGGCCACCCGGATCGTGGTCGAGCGGGAGCGGGAACGCATGGCGTTCATGGCTGCCGGCTACTGGGACCTCACGGCGACGGTCGCCGATGCCGACACCGGGTCGTTCACCACCCGGCTGGTGGCCGTGGACGATACGCGGGTGGCGTCGGGCCGGGACTTCGGCGATGACGGTCACCTCAGCCGTGACGACGTCATGGTGCTGGACGAGACCGCCGCGGGCGCACTAACCGCCGGCCTGATCGGGCGCCCGTTGAACGTCGCCAGCGTGGAACCGAAGCCGTACCGCCGTCGGCCCGCCGCGCCGTTCATCACGTCGACCCTCCAGCAGGAGGCCGGCCGCAAGCTGCGCCTCTCGGCGTCGCTGGCGATGCATGCCGCACAGGGGCTGTACCAGAAGGGCTACATCACCTACATGCGGACCGACAGCACCACCTTGTCGGACACGGCGATCTCGGCCGCCCGGACGGTGGTGCGCGAACGTTTCGGGGCCGACCACCTTCCGGATGCTCCACGTACGTATGCCAACAAGGTCCGCAATGCCCAGGAGGCCCACGAGGCGATCCGCCCGGCCGGTGATCGGTTCAGGCATCCGGACGATGTGGCCGGCGAGCTCTCCAAGAGCGAGGCCCGGGTCTACGAGATGATCTGGCAGCGCACGGTGGCCTCCCAGATGACCGATGCCGTGGGGGAGACGGTCCGCATCACCCTGACCGGAGAGGTGGGCCCCGATGGTGGCGGCGTCGCTTCTGATGTCACCTTCTCCGCCAGCGGCACGGTGATCAGCCACCAGGGCTTCCGTCGGGTCTACCGCGAGGATCTGGACGAGTCCGAGGACGGATACGACGAGCGGGTGCTCCCGGCCCTGGCGGTCGGAGCGACGGTGGACGTGGTCGAGGTCCTCCCCGAGGGCCACGTGACACAGCCTCCGGCCCGGTTCACCGAGGCCTCGCTGGTCAAGCGGATGGAGGAGTTCGGGGTGGGTAGACCTTCCACTTACGCCTCGATCATGGAGACCATCCAGCGCAACTACGTCTTCAAGAAGGGCTCCGCCCTGGTTCCCACACTCAGTGCCTTCGCCGTGACGAACCTGTTGGAACTCCACTTTCCCCGGCTCGTGGACTACGACTTCACCGCCGCCATGGAAGAGGACCTGGATCAGATCGCCGGGGGTAGCGCCGAGCGGGTGCCGTGGCTGGAGGCCTTCTACTTCGGTTCCGATGACGACATCGGCCTCCATTCCAAGGTCACCACACGGCTGGGCGAGATCGACCCCCGTGGCGTCTCCACGGTGTCGCTCGGTGTCACCGACGACGGTCAGCCCGTGGTGGCCCGCTTCGGCAAGTTCGGGCCTTACGTCCAGGTTGGGGACGACACCGCCTCGATCCCGGATGATGTGCCACCGGACGAGTTGACGGTCGAGCGGGCGCTCGAATTCCTGAACACTCCGACCGACCGGGAGCTGGGAACCGATCCGGAGACCGGCCTGGTCGTGGTCGCCCGTTCCGGTCGCTTCGGGCCGTACGTGTCCCTCGGCAGGCTTCCCGACCGCCCGAAGCCCGGGTCCCCTGAGGCCCGGCTCATGTCGGTCCCGTGGAACCGCAAGGAGGTCAAGGTGGCCCTTGCGTACCTCCGCCTGGCGGCCGGCCGGCTGGACTGGACCGGAGCGAAGCAGCTGTCGGGCCTCCCGGGGAACGGCATCGCCAAGGGGACGCTTGACCGCCTGTCCGGTGCCGTGGACGGGGGAGCCACCCCGCTGGAGGCGATGCGCGGGGCCGACGAACTGGGTGTCACCGGCAGGGGGCTGGCCGGCGTGAACGCCATCGTGGACCTGGCCGACCGGACGTCGGTGGGGCCGGCCGCTTCACCAGCCGAGGCCATGGAGTCAGTCCTGGAGGCCTCGGGGTACCTCGAGGTCGTACGTTCCGGCGACCGGGGCGAGGATCGCCTTGCCAACCTCGACGTGCTGTTCGAGGCCGCGACGGGTTTCGCCGACGTGGCTTCCCTGCTGGACGAGCTTGACCGACAGACCGACGCCGCCGCCGACGCACCGCGCCCTAGGACGGCATCGCTGTTCCAGACGATGACCCTGGAACGGATCACGTTCGAGGATGCCATGCAGCTCCTCAGCCTGCCCCGGGTGGTCGGGGTGGACCCGACCGACGGTGTGGAGATAACCGTCCAGAACGGCCGGTTCGGTCCGTACCTGCGGAAGGGCTCCGACAGCCGCAGCCTCGAGACCGAGGAGCAGCTACTGACCATTGGCCTGGATGGATGCCTGGCGGTCCTGGCCCAGCCCAAGCGACGCGGCCGGACGGCCGCGAAGCCACCGCTGCGTGAGCTGGGGGTGGATCCGGTATCGAACAAGACGATCGTCCTGAAGGACGGCAACTGGGGGCCGTACGTGACCGATGGCGAGTACAACGCCTCGCTGAAGCGAGGGGACGCCGTCGAGGAGCTGACCGACGAGAGGGCGGCGGAGCTGCTGGCCGAACGTCGGATCAAGGGCCCGGCCAAGAAGCGTCGTTGACGTGGTCGGGCCCTCCGAGGCCCTCTGACGACGCCGTCATGTCCAGCCCTGGAGTCGACCCGTCCGGGTTGACCGGGTGCCGCCATCCGGGGGCATGCCGCCCTCCCGTAGAGTGGCGGCGTGAGCGGATCGACCGGACGGGACTCGGCCGACAGCCGGGAGGATCCGGTTCCCGGCGGTGGGTTCGCGCCGTTCCGCATCCCGGGTCGACTCTCGGTGCTCCGGTCCCGGCTGTTCATCACCCCGGCCTTCTACCGCCTCTGGCTGGCCCAGGTCGTCTCGGCCACCGGGGACTGGTTGGGCCTCCTGGCCATCTCCATCCTCGCCATCCGGCTGGGTTCCGGGAACGAGGGTGCCGCCCTGAGCCTCGTCCTGGCCGCCCGGATCGTGCCCGGCTTCTTCTTCGGGCCGGTGGCGGGTGTGCTGGTCGATCGTTGGGATCGCAAGAAGACGATGGTGACCTGCGACATTGGCAGGGCCATGGTCATGTTGGCCCTCCCCTTCGTGGACACCCTGATCGGGTTGTTCCTGGCCTCGCTGCTCCTGGAGGCGTTCACCATGCTGTGGGGGCCTGCCAAGGAGGCCTCGGTCCCGCACGTCGTGCCCGCCGAGTCATTGGCCTCCGCCAACTCGCTGTCGCTGCTCGCCGCCTACGGGACGTTCCCGCTGGGCGCCGGGCTGATGGCCCTCTTCGGGCGATTGTCGACCGCACTCTTCGACTCCTCCTGGGCCGACAACGTTCGCCTCGACGACATGGGGTTGGCGTTCTACGCCAATGCCGTGTCGTTCCTGGTGACCGGCTACCTGATCTTCACCCTCACGCTTCCGAAGCGTCCACGTGCCGAGCGCGACAAGGCGAAGGGCCGCCGTGCCGCCCTGGCCAATCCGATCGAGGAACTGCGGGAGGGCTGGCGGTTCGTCTTCGTGAATCCCGTGGTTCGCACGGTGAACATGGGTCTGGCCACCGGGCTGGTGGGAGGCGGGATGCTGGTGCCGTTGGGTGCCATCTACGCCGACGAGGTGCTGGGTGCCGGCAAGTCGGGCCTCGGCGTTCTGATCACGGCCCTTGGCCTGGGTGTGGCGGCCGGGGTGGGTCTCGTGTCGTGGCTCCAGCGACGCCTCGACAAGGCGAGGGCGTTCACCTGGTCGTTGATCGGGGCCGGTGTCTTCCTGGCCCTGGCCGCGTCCATCAGCCAGGTGCACCTCTCCACGGCAATGGTGTTCGGCATCGGGATATGCGCAGGTTCGGTATACGTGCTCGGCTTCACCCTGCTCCACGAGAACGTGGACGACCAGCTACGGGGCCGGATCTTCTCCACCTTCTATGTGCTGGTCCGTGCCTGCGTCCTGCTGGCCCTGGTGGTCGGGCCACTCATGGAGGACCTCCTGGACAGGCTCTCCAGCGTGCTGTGGGATCGTCACGTGGAGGTGCTCGGGTTGGGAATAGACGTGCCGGGGGTGCGCCTCACGCTCTGGTTGGCCGCCCTCATCATCCTGGCTTCCGGCGGGGTGGCCGTAGCGTCCCTGAGGGCCGGCGAGTTGGGCAACGCGGGTTCGGACCCGGACGGTGAGGAGGCATGGTGACCGGGCGCTTCATCGCAGTCGAGGGTGCCGACGGCACCGGCAAGAGCACCCAGGCCTGGTTGCTGGCTGAGCGGCTGGGGGCGGTGTTCACCCGGGAGCCCGGTGGCACACCGCTGGGTGAACGGATCAGGGATCTGGTCCTGGATCCATCCGGGGTCCAGCCGGTGGATCGGGCCGAGGCGCTGCTGATGGCAGCGGCGCGCGCCCAGCACGTGGCCGCGGTGGTGGAGCCGGCGCTGGCCGCCGGGCGGGACGTCGTGTCTGACAGGTACGTGGCGTCGTCGGTTGCATACCAGGGGTACGGGCGTGGGCTGGGCGCCGAGGCCGTCATGGCGGTGAACAGGTTCGCCACCGATGGCCTGCAGCCTGATCTCGTGGTCCTGATCACGGTTGAGGCCAGGGTGGCGGTCCGGCGCCTCGGCGAGGACCTGGACCGGATCGAACAGGCCGGCGACGCATTCCAGGCAGCGGTGGTGGCCGCATACTCGGAGATGGCCGCAGCCGATCCGGACAGGTGGCTGGTGGTCGACGGCGACGGCACGGTCGAGGAGGTGGCCGTCAGGGTGGCGGCGGCTGTCGACGGGCGACTGCGGTGACCAGCCCAGGAGGCCGTTCTCCGAGGTCCGGCCACGAGGCCTGCACACGGTGAACGACGACGCCCTCTGGGCGACCGTGCTCGGCCAGGATGCTGCGGTCTCCCTGCTGCGAGCCGCCCTCGTCGCGCCGGTACACGCATTCCTCTTCGTGGGTCCACCGGGTGCCGGTCGGGCGGAGGCGTCCCGGGCGTTCGCCGGGGCGCTCTTCGCCGGAAACGGCTCGGACGACGGGCCTGATGCGGAAGCGGCGGCGCGCCATCGCCGTCTCGCCGCCGCTGGGCAGCACCCCGACCTGATCCGGGTGGAGCCCGACGGTCGTGCCCTCCTGGTGGCGGACACCCAGAGGATCACCGTGGAGGCTTGGCGGTCTCCGGTGGAGGCGCGCCGCAAGGTGATCGTGGTGGATCGCTTCGACACCGCCGAACCCGAGGCGGCCGCCAGCCTGCTCAAGACCATCGAGGAGCCTCCTGCCACGACGACCTTCGTGCTGCTGGCCGAGGAGGTACCCGCCGAGCACGTGACAATCGCGTCCCGCTGCTTCCGGGTGGACTTCCCCCCGCTGGCCGACGAGTTGGTGGCCGCCACCATGGTCGCCGACGGGATGGGCGCCGAACGTGCAGCGGTGCTGGCCGAGGCGGCGGCCGGGAGCATCGACCGTGCCCGGCTACTGGCCGAGGATCCGGCCCTCCACGGCCGGCGGAACGCCTGGCATTCGGTGCCGTCCCGCCTGGACGGTTCCGGAGCGGCGGTAGCGGTCATCGTGGAGGAGTTGAGGGCGATGATCGATGGCGCCCAGGCGCCGCTGGTGGCACGCCACGCCGACGAGTTGGCGGTGCTGGTCGAGCGTGAGGAGGCGTTCGGTTCACGTGGTTCCGGTCGAAGCGAGCTGGTGGGCCGCCAGAAGCGCGAGCTGCGACGCCTGCGTGATGACGAGCTGCGGTTCGGCCTGGCCACCCTGAGTCGCGTCTACCGGGACTCGGCCCTGGTGGCCAGCGGGGCCGACCTGCCTGTGGATGCGGCGGTGGATGCGACGGCTCGCATAACCAGCGCCACGGGTGACCTGGTCAGGAACCCCAACGAGACCCTGCTGCTGCAGGCCCTGTTCCTGGACCTGCCGATGGCCTGAGTCGTCGACGGCGGACCGGCGGTGGGCGGGGGCCCGCACATCGTGTCGGCAGACCCCGATCGGGTTCGTCCGGGCGGACAGGCCTATTCGGGGGTGACGTAGGCGGCGGTCAGCCCTCCATCCACGGAGAAGTCGGTTCCGGTCACGTAGGAGGACTCGTCCGACGCCAGCCATAGGGCGGCCTGCGCTATCTCCCCGGCTTCCCCGAAGCGGCCCATCGGTACGTGGACGAGTCGCCGTTGCCGTTTCTCCTCCGTGTCCAGGAAGGACATGAGCAACTCGGTGCGGAGCGGTCCGGGGCACAGGGCGTTGACCCGGATGCCCTCCCTGGCGTGGATCACGGCCAGTTCCCGTGTCATGGCGAGCACACCACCCTTGGAGGCGGTGTAGGCCAGCTGCGGAGTGGCTGCGCCGACCAGGGCCACGAAGCTGGCCGTGTTGATCACGCTTCCGCCGCCGGAGCGACGCAGGGCCGGGATGCCATGGCGACAGCCGAACCAGACGCCCTTCAGGTTGATTGACATGGTCAGGTCCCAGACGGCCTCCTCGGTGTCCTGCGCGTCGCCGTCCCCGGCGTGCATGATCCCGGCGTTGTTGAACAGCACGTCGAGCCGCCCGAAGGCCTCCTCCGTGGCCGCGATGGCGGCAGCCACGTCGGCTTCGACCGACACGTCGGCGGTCAGGACGATCGCCTCACCACCCTCGCCGGTGATTTCGTCCACGACGTGCTGCGACCCGTCGAAGTCGACGTCCACCGCCGCTACCCGGGCTCCCTCGGCAGCGAACAGGAGGGCGCTGGCGCGGCCGATCCCCGATGCGGCGCCGGTGATGAACGCCACCTTCCCGGCCAGCCGGCCACCCGATGGTTGATCTGTCGTCATGGCCTGCAGCCCAGGAATGCGTCTCCGACGGTTCGTCCGGCCCATGTCGTAGGGGCTGGGCCCCAGGGAGTCTGTACGGGGTGGCTCATGGCGGTGAGCCTGCCACACCGACCCGGCAGGGTGGACCAGACGTGTCGCCGTCGTGGTCGAAGGCCGCCTGTTCTGAAAGGCTCGGCCCATGACGGGTACCGAGGTCCGCGGGAACGCCAGCAGCACCGTGAGGGGCGCCTGCCACCATGACTGTCCGGACACCTGTGCGTGGGAGGTGACGGTCCGGGACGGGCGTGCCGTCCAGCTCCGTGGCGTGGTCGACCACCCGTTCACGGCCGGAGAGCTCTGCCCGAAGGTGAACCGCTACCTGGACCGCGTGTACCACCCCGACAGGATCCTGCGTCCACTCCGTCGGGTTCCGGGTAGCCGCAAGGGCGAGGCCTGCTTCGAGACGATCACCTGGGAGGAGGCGATAGCGGAGATCGCCGAACGCCTGACGACCGCCATCGGCCACCACGGGCCCGAAACCGTCCTCCCCTACTCGTTCGCCGGCACCCAGGGGCTGGTCCAGATGGGGGTCATGTCGCAGCGCTTCTTCGATGCCATGGGGGCTACACGCGTCCACCGGCACCTCTGCGGGGTGACGGCATGGCTGGGAGCGGCCGACGTGCACGGCGTGCCGTTGGGCATGGACCCCGAGGACCTCCGGCATTCCCGGACGGTCCTGCTCTGGGGCACCAACACGCTTGTCACCAACCGCCACCTCTGGCCCACCATCGAGGCGGCCCGGGCTGATGGAGCCGTCGTCGTGGTCGTGGATCCCGTCCGGACCACCACCGCTGAACGGGCTGACCACCACGTGCAGCTACGCCCGGGTTCGGACGTGGCCCTCGTGCTCGGCATGCTCCACGTGATCGACCGGGAGGGCCTGGTCGATCAGGCGTTCCTGGACGACCACACGTCCGGTTCGGACGAACTCCTGGCCGATGCCCGACGGGTCGACCTGGACGCCACGGCGACCATCACAGGGGTGGACGTGGCCACCATCGAGTGGCTGGCCACCAGCTTCGCCAGACGGCGGCCGGCGGCCGTCCGGGTACTGGTAGGCCTCGAGCACCGCCAGCACGGCCAGGAGGCCCATCGGGCGCTGGCCATGCTGCCGGCGGTGACGGGGGCATGGAGGGACCGCGGCGGTGGGCTCTGCCGGTCGACACAGCAGTACTTCGACAGCGTGCTGGTGGATCCCGTGCCCAGGAGGATCCGTGACCGGTCGCCCCGCGTGGTCAACATGGCCGCCCTGGGCGAGGTGCTGACCGATCCCGACCTGGATCCGCCGATCACCGCCATGATCGTCCACAACTGCAACCCGGCGACCATAACGCCGGACCAGAATCGGGTACTGGCCGGGTTGGCCAGGGACGACCTGTTCACGGTCGTCATGGAACAGGCGATGACGGACACGGCCCGGTACGCGGACCTGGTGCTACCTGCCACCACCCAGGTGGAGCACCTGGACCTGATGAACGCATGGGGCCACATGTACCTGTCGCTGAACCGTCCGGCCATCGCGCCGGTCGGCGAGGCGTTGCCCAACACAGAGGTCTTCCGACGGCTGGCCGTCGCCATGGGTCTCGAGGGCCCGGGCCTGGCCGACGACGACGAGACGATCGTCGGCCAGCTCCTGGACTCCGACCATCCCTGGCTGGACGGCATCGACCTGGAGAGCCTCGAGGTCGAGGGTTGGATCCGCCTGAATGTTCCGGAGGGCTTCAACCCCCCGATGGACGGAGCCACCACCACACCTGACGGTCGCCTGGCCCTCGGCCACCTCGAGTACCGGCCGGGCGACGAGACCCCTGACGGCGATGCCGGGCTGGCGGAGAGGTTCCCCCTCGGGCTCCTGACCCGCAAGCAGCACGTCAGGTTCCTGAACAGCCACTACGGCGGGTTCGATGACCACCTTCCGGCTGAAGGCGAGCCGTTCCTGGACATCCATCCGGACGACGCCGGCCTCCGCAGCATCAGCGCCGGGGATACGGTCCGGGTCTTCAACGACAGGGGATCGGTCGAGATGCGTGCCGCCGTGGTGGACCGTGTGCAGCCGGGCCTGGTGACCATGCCCTTCGGGTGGTGGGCGAACGCCACAGCCGGCGGCGGAGCCAACGCCCTGACCAACCCGAGCCTGGGCCGGAAGATCGGTTCGGCTTCCTTCCACGACACCCTGGTCCAGGTGGAGAAGGCGAGGTCATGAGCACCACGGTCACCATTACCGGAACCGGTACGCCGATCCCCACGCCTGACCGTGCCGGCCCCGGGGTCCTGGTCACCCACCGGTCCGATGGCCGACAGCTGGACCTGCTGTTCGACGCCGGTCGGTCGACCGTGATGCGACTGCTGGGTGCAGGTTCCCGGCCGGGCGACCTGGATGCGGTGTTCCTCACGCACCACCACTCCGACCACCTGGTAGGCCTCGACGACGTGCTCCTCACCAGATGGGTCATGGATCGGGAGCAGGACCTCCCGCCCCTGCCGGTGGTGGCACCCGACGGGCCCTGCATCCCGTTCGTGGAGGGCCTCTGCCAGCGGTGGGCCGATGACCTGGAGGTCCGGTCCGCCCACGCACGGCGACACAGCGGACCGTCGGTGCAGTCGACGGCATTCGCATACCCGGAGGTTCCGACGGAGGTCTGGCGATCGGGCGACGTCCGGGTGCTCGCCGGGCAGGTTCGCCACGAGCCGGTCCATCCGGCGGTGGGCTACCGGATCGAGACACCGGACGGCGTGGTGGCGATATCAGGCGACACGCTGGTGTGCGACGAGGTTGCCGTCCTGGCCACCGGGGCCGACGTGCTGGTCTACGAGGCCATGCGCTTCTCCGAGATCCGCAAGGTTCCGGAACACCGCCGGTTCATCCTCGACTACCACGCCGACACGGTTCTCATCGGTGCGCAGGCGGAGGCGCTCGGCGTTCCGACCCTGGTGCTGACCCACCTGATCCCAGCCCCGACGTGCGACACCGACGAGCAGGTGTTCGTGGGCGACGTGCGGTCCGGCGGCTACACGGGCGAGGTGGTCGTGGCGAGCGACCTCACCTCGGTGACGCTTCCCTGACGGAGGTCACCGGTCCCTGACGGAGGTCACCGGTCGTGGAGGACGAACCGGATCCGCTTGAAGCCCTTCCCCTTCGACTCGGTCTTGACGACCTCGAGGCGCCCGACCTGACCGGTGGACGACACATGTGTCCCGCCGTCGGCCTGTCTGTCCAGTCCGACTATGTCCACGATGCGGATCTCGGTCACCGAGTCCGGGACCAGGTTCACCTTGGTCCGGATCAGGTCACGGTCCAGCACGGCGTCGTCCCGGGCTATGAACGACACCTCGATCGGTCGGTCGGCGGCGATCTCGACGTTGCAGAGTGCCTCCACCTCGGCTGCGAAGCCCTCCGGGAGATGGTCCACCTCGAAGTCCATGCGCCCGGAGAGGGCGTCCATGTTGCCGCCGGTGACCACCCGCTTCCAGTCCCTCCACATCACCCCGCAGAGGACGTGCATGGCGGTGTGGGTGCGCATCATCTGCCTGCGTCGGGCATCGTCAACCTCGCCGGTGACCGTCGTGGTGACCTCGGGTACCGGGCCGGCCAGGGTGTGGAGCATCCTCCCGTCCACGGTCCGTACGTCCAGGACCGCTGCCGCTCCGGTGGCCCACACCAGGTAGCCGGTGTCGTGCGGTTGGCCGCCGCTGGTGGCGTAGAAGGCGGTTCGGTCCAACTCGACGCGGTCGCCGTCGACGGACACGACGGTGGCGTCGAACGTGCGCAGGTCGGCATCCACCAGGTACAGGCGGTCTGTCATGGCCCGGTCTCCCAGTCGGCAGGCCGGGCGCCGCCGACGGCTACACGCAGCTCGCCGCCCACCACCTGCCACTCCAACTGCTGCAGCCCGCGCCCGTCGGGCGGCCATGTGGTCGTCGCCTCGCAGGAGTCCACGAAGACCGACAGGGCACCGTCCCACTGGGCCAGGCAGGTCCCGTCGCCTCCGCTGCCCGGCACCGTGGCGAAGAAGGCGTTCCAGCCGCTGCTCGGGTCGGCGCCGGCGTGGGTGAGCCAGATCGGCCGCTTCCGGCCCGCCAGGTCGGGGAACGGCACGGGGCCGTTGTCGGCGATCTCGGCGGAGAGGCGGGCCGCGTCGATGCCACGGAAGTCGGTGTCGCCCATCTTCACCTCGATGGCGTCGGTCGAACCGGCCAACCAGAGCACCAGGACCAGGGCGCCCACGGCGGCAGCCAGACCCACGACCATCGTGGCGATGGACCGCCGGATGTCGATCCGTACTCCCCGGGCGACGGTCATGGCCTACATGGCTCCCTTCGGACGTCGGCTCCGGGTGTGTCGGAAACCCGTGCCACGGTTCGGCCCCCACTGGGTAGGTCCCGTCGGGGTGCTGCCTAGTATCGCCCCGGTCGGGATCCGGGCGTCAACCGGGCCGACTGGTGGCCAGTGGACCGGTTCCGACCGGCAGGAGGATGACAGGTGGACCTGTTCGAATACCAGGGCAAGGAGTTCTTCGCCCGGTACGGGATGCCGGTGTCCCCCGGGGAGATCGCGTTCACCGTGGCCGAGGCCGTAGCCGCGGCCGAACGGATCGGCACGCCAGTGATGGTCAAGGCCCAGGTCCACACCGGTGGCCGGGGCAAGGCCGGCGGTGTGAAGTTCGCCGCCACGATCGACGACGTCCGGGAACATGCGGCCAACATCCTGGGCCTGGACATCAACGGGCACGTGGTGGGGCGGGTGTGGATCGAGATGGCCTCCGACATCGCCGAGGAGTACTACGCCTCGTTCACCCTGGACCGCTCGGCCGGCCGGCACCTCGGGATGCTCTCGGCGGAGGGCGGCGTGGAGATCGAGACGGTGGCGGACGAGAACCCGGATGCCATCGCCAAGGTGTGGATCGACCCGGTGGACGGACTGGACGAGGCGGCGGCCCGGGCCTGGGTGGCTGCGGCGAACCTGCCTGAGGCTGCGGTGGAGGGCACGGTGGACATCCTCCAGAAGCTCTACACGGCCTACGTGGAGGGCGACGCCGACCTCGTCGAGATCAACCCGCTCATCCTCACCCCGGACGGCCATGTACACGTGCTGGATGCCAAGGTCACGCTGGACGGCAGCGCCGTGTTCCGCCACGGGGACTACGCGGAGTTCGACGAGACCCAGACCCGCGACGAGCGCGAGACGGCGGCACATGCCCGCGGCCTGCAGTACGTCGGCCTGGACGGCTCGGTGGGCGTGATCGCCAACGGTGCCGGGCTGGCCATGGCCACGGTGGACGTGGTCAACCAGGTGGGTGGTAGTCCCGCCAACTTCCTTGACATCGGCGGCGGCGCCAACGCCGACGTCATGGCCGGGGCCCTCGAGGTCATCAACAACGACCCGGCGGTCCGGTCCATCTTCATCAACATCTTCGGCGGCATCACACGCGGTGAGGAGGTCGCCAACGGCATCATCGGAGCCCTCGAACGGGTCCGGATCGACGCCCCGATCGTGATCCGACTCGACGGCACCAACGCCGACGAGGGTCGGGCCATCCTGGAGCCGCACCTTTCCGACACCCTCCAGATGGCTCCCACGATGCTGGAGGCGGCCGGACGGGCCGTGGAGCTGGCCGCATCAGCGGGCACCGACGAGAATCGGGAGGCCTGAGCCATGAGCATCTTCGTCAACTCCGACACGAAGGTCGTCTACCAGGGCCTGACCGGCAGCCAGGGCAGCTACTACGGCCTGCTGAACCGTGACTACGGCACGAAGGTGGTGGCCGGCACCAACCCCAGGAAGGCCGGGACCGATGTGGACGGCATCCCCGTCTACGCCTCGGTGGCCGAAGCGGTCGCCGAGACCGGGGCCACGGCCTCGTGCATCTTCATCCCCGCACCCGGCGTGCACGACGCCGTGATGGAGGCCGCCAGGGGTGGCGTGGAGTTCATCGTGGCGATCACCGAGGGCGTGCCGGCCCATGATGAGGCCGACCTCTACAACCGGCTCCGCCGGGACTTCCCCGACGTGCGCCTGCTGGGCCCCAACTGTCCCGGAATCATCTCGCCCGGGCAGTGCAACATCGGCATCACCGCCGGCCACATCGCCCTGCCCGGTGGCCCCGTGGGCATCGTGAGCCGTTCCGGCACGCTCACCTACCAGGCGCTGTACGAGCTGAAGGAGAAGGGCATCGGCTGCACCACCTGTGTCGGCATCGGCGGTGATCCCGTGCCCGGCACCTCGTTCATCGACTGCCTGGCGGCGTTCGAGGCCGATCCGGAGACGAAGGCCGTGATGATGATCGGTGAGATCGGGGGTTCCGCTGAGGAGGAGGCCGCCGAGTTCATCGCCGACCACATGACCAAGCCGGTTTCGGCGTACGTCGCCGGGGTGACAGCTCCGCCTGGCAAGAAGATGGGCCATGCCGGTGCCATCGTCTCGGGAGGTCGGGGAACCGCTGCCGTCAAGATGGATGCACTGCGTGCCGCCGGGGTCCGGGTCGGCCTGAACCCGACCGAGGCCGGCGAGCACATGGCCGACATCGTCGCCGACCTGGGCTGACGGAACCGGTGGAAGGGGCCACTGGTACGGTCGCCCCCATGTCGTTGGCGGTGCTGGTTTCGGGTACGGGTTCGATCCTGAACGCGATGGTGGCAGCCGGCCTTCCGGTCGCCCTGGTCGTCTCGGATCGTCCGTGTCCCGCCATCGCGTTGGCGGCCGACCATGACGTGGAGGCCGTGGTGGTGCACCGGGACTCCTTCGGTGACGACTTCGACCGGGACGCCTACACGGTGCGCCTGACGGAACTGCTGGCCGACCGTGGCGTCTCGCTGGTGGCAATGGCGGGGTTCGGCACGATCCTCGGCCAGCCGGTCTACGACCGCTTCGCCGGACACATCCTCAACACCCACCCGGCCCTGCTGCCCGCCTTCCCCGGCTGGCACGCGGTACGTGACGCCCTCGCCCATGGGGTGACCGTCACCGGCTGCACCGTGCACCTGGCGACCCTCGAGGTGGATGCCGGCCCGATCCTGGCCCAGGGGACGGTCGATGTCCGCCCCGATGACGACGAGGCCAGCCTCCACGAGCGCATCAAGGCCGTCGAGCGGCGCCTCTACGTGGACACCATCCGTTCGGTCCTGGACGGTGGGGCGCCTGACGCGGCCCCTCCGGTTCCGGCCGGTGCCTCCGAAGGAACCCCCACATGAGTGCACGGGTGGGCCGTCGGGCCCTGTTGTCCGTCTACGACAAGACGGGGATCGTGGAGCTCTCCCGCGGGCTGGTCGAGCTGGGGTGGGAGCTGGTCTCCAGCGGGGGTACGGCCTCGGTCCTGGTTGACGAGGGCCTGCCCGTCACCGAGGTCGCTCAGGTCACTGGCGCCCCCGAGATGCTGGGCGGACGGGTCAAGACACTCCACCCAGCGATCCACGGAGGGATCCTCGCCGACCGGTCCGACCCCGGTCACATGGCCGAACTTGAGGCCCATGGCATAGATCCCATCGACCTGGTGGTGGCCAATCTCTACCCGTTCGCTGAATGGCCGGGCGTCGAGATGATCGACATCGGCGGGTCGGCCATGGTGCGGGCGGCGGCCAAGAACCATGCACACGTGGGGGTGGTTGTCGACCCGAGCGACTACCCGGACCTCCTAGATGAGTTGCGGTCAGGCAACCTCCTGTCCGAATCCACTCGACTGGCCCTGGCCCGTAGGGCTTTTTCCCATACCGCCTCCTACGACGCGTCAATTACGGCCTGGTTCGATTCCGGCCTCCCCGTTTCCGACACTGATTCCGGCTTCGCCGCAGCCCTTCCCGACACCCTGCATCTAAGCCTGGAGCGGGTCGATGAACTTCGCTATGGGGAGAACCCCCACCAAGCAGGAGCCCGGTACCGGTGGGCCGTCGACCTGGCCGGTTGGTGGGATGCAGCAATCCTCCACGGCGGCAAGGCCATGTCCTACCTGAACGTTTTCGACACTGAGGCCGCATGGCGCCTGGTGAACGAACTGGGCGATGAGCCAGCCGCAGTGGTCGTAAAGCACGCCAACCCGTGCGGGGTGGCCGTGGCCGAGAACGTCTCCGACGCCTACCGGGCGGCTCACGGCTGTGATCCCGTCTCCGCCTTCGGGGGAATCGTGGCGCTCAACCGGATGGTCACCATGGCGGTTGTCGAACCGCTCTCCGAGGTGTTCACCGAGGTAGTCGTGGCCCCGGCCTACGAACCCGAGGCCCTCGAGGCGCTCCGAGCCCGGACCAACCTGAGGATCCTTGAAGGCCCACCTCCCGGGCGAGCCGACTGGATCCTGGATTTGCGCAGTATCGACGGAGGGCTACTCGTCCAGACCGTCGACCAGGTCGATGATGATTCGCCGGCCTGGAGGGTGGTAACCGACCGGGAACCCACCGACTCGGAGTGGGCCGATCTCGCCTTGGCGTGGAAGGTGGCGGCCAGGGTGACCTCGAACGCCATCGTGCTCGTCAAAGACCGCCAGGCCGTCGGCATAGGGGCTGGCCAGCAGAATCGGCGCGACGCCGCCCGTATAGCCGCGGAGAAGGCCGAAGGTCGGGCCACCGGGGGAGCCTGCGCCAGCGACGCCTTCTTTCCGTTCCGCGACGGCCTCGATGCCGCCATCGACGCCGGTGCCACTGCGGTCATCCAGCCGGGCGGTTCGGTACGCGACGACGAGGTCATTGCGGCCGCTAACGAGGTCGGTTTGGCCATGGTGTTTACCGGCCGACGCCACTTCCG
>Ga0206681_10000177_pt1 | contig 38901 bp, 34 predicted proteins | sample M150012015metaG_FD_161048 | JGI IMG/M metagenome (GOLD analysis project Ga0206681, IMG submission 161048) | Ammonia-oxidizing marine archaeal communities from Monterey Bay, California, United States - M1 500m 12015 | ecosystem: Environmental > Aquatic > Marine > Intertidal zone | place: USA... | reverse complement strand
CCGCAAAAAGTTCATCTCCTCCCAAGCCAGATAATGCCATGGTAACCCCAGCTTCTTTGGTAGCTTTAGATACAATGTATGTGTTTGGTCCATCACCACTCGGATGGTCCATAGCTGAAAGTGCATGTGGTAATTCATTAATAAAGTCCGTAGGCGTTAGTTTAATTTCTTGGTGATCAGTTCCAAATTTATTAGCAATCATTCGAGCAAATTTTGCTTCACTAAATTTTTCTTCCTCAAACGTAATGCTGAAGGTCTTAAGATCATTTACCCCTACTTCATTCATCAAACCAACTACAATACTTGAATCAATACCACCGGATAAAAATGCACCAAATGGCACATCAGACACAAGTCTTCTCTTGACTGAATTTTTTAATAGCTCTCGTATATCGAATTTAACTTCGTCTCTACTCTTATCTAATGTGTGGCTTTTATGATTTTGGATGATATGCCAATACTGGCCAGTAACCACATCATCCTCTGCTATTTTAATATAATGACCCGGAGGCAGAACCTCTACTCCATCTATAATTGTTTCAGGGGCATGTACCGTCTGGTACCGCATATAATCAATCAACGCATCAGAGTTCAGTTTTTTCGGCACGATACCACTCGCCAACAAAGATCGAATCTCACTAGAAAAAACAAAAGAATCATTGGCATTATAAAAGTACAGTGGTTTTATGCCTAGCCTATCCCTAGCAATGAAAAGCGTTTTCTCTTTTTGATCCCAAACGGCAAATGCAAACATACCGTTAAACCTGGAGCAACAATCAATCCCCCATTTTTCAAAAGAAGCTAACACAACTTCCGTATCAGAATTCGTAATAAACTCATGGGTTAATTGCTTGCGAAGTTGTTTATAGTTATAGATTTCACCATTAAACACTAGTGTATATCTTCCATCCAAGCTGTCAAAAGGTTGATTGGAGTCTGCTGTTAAATCAATAATTGATAGCCGCGTATGGCCCAATACAACTCCATCATTGGCATAAGTTCCTTCAGCATCAGGCCCACGATGACTCAATTTTAATATCATCCTTGACACAATTGCGTTTGCATCAACTCCTTTATTTAAACCATATACACCAGCTATTCCACACATCTGTCAACCTCTATTAACATATTAGCCCATTCCCTAGGGGTAAATTCAGTTCCCAACCTGGAGCTCTCACGAGACATCTTAATATAATTATCAGAGCTTAACGCCATCATTTTCTCAAAAGCCAATCTTAGGCTCACTACATCACCAGATTTGAACAAGTAACCATTAACATCGGGCTGAACATACCTTTCGACAGCACCAACATCTTCAGAAACAATCATAGGAAAACCAGCAGCTGCATACTCTTGAACTACCACGCCCCAGGGCTCAAATTTACTTGGCAAAACAAATACCGAGGTCTCCTTAACATAATCCTCCATTTGTTCCGGTTGAACAAATCCAAAATGTTTTATCTGAGGATGTACTACACGTTTATCAAATTGGTCACCAGTTCCTATGCACCATAGTTCCCAATCTGTGCGCTTACCAATGGCTTGGGAAAATGCTTCCCACATTTCAAAAATCCCCTTATGTTCTACATATCTGCCCACGTATAGAAACCTACTCGGTAAAAGGCCCTCCTTTTCTGTTTTATGTCTATTATAGTAGCTAGCATATAACTTAACGTCACTGCAGTAATAATCCAACAGTACCTTCTTAAAACCAAGTTTGGTAGCAAATTTTTTTTGAATCTTTCCCGGCACCCACGCATGACTGAATTTATTGGCTAAAAAAAATGGACTGAGAACGCACGCAAGTCTTTGCCTTAAACTTCCAGTCCAATGGTTATCCATTGTCAATATTGTATTGCATTTGCCTTTAAAAGCGTTACAAACCTTCAGATAATCTTTATCCATCCAACCTGCAGAAACAATAGTTGTCGGCCTACAGGAGTCTACGAACTGAACGAGGTTGCTTATTTTGCTTTTTTCAATTAACTCAATTCCATCTGGAAAATCAAATTCAAATGGCGCTTCAGGATTGATTGGCCAATGCACAACATATACATCCCCATCAATTTGCTCCTTTAACACACGAATGCAACTTAAAAAATAACCTGCCAGCTCGGAATAGAGAAAAACTATTGATCTTGGTTTAACCATTATTTATTTTGCTCTTTCGCCTCTTAATAAAAATAATAAACAAGCACATTATAACCACTGCTGCAACGAAACCGTACCAAAAATACCGATGAAAAGCTATGTTCGTTAAATACATCTTTATTAGTCTTGGATTGAATTCTACCTTCGGATGACTTGTGCACCAAAACAATAAATTATAGGATTCTAGTTGATCTAAATTTTGGTCAGTTAATGATATTGGATTAAATGTGATCTTTCCTTCGATTGACTTTACCCCCAGAATTCCGTCTCGTTTAAGCCCCCGAATTGCTGTTTGTATAAAATGTAAATTACCTGTTCTATGATAAAAATAAGATGCAGGCGCACTGCCGCCCAAGGAACCACTAATCCAATAAACCTGAGTGCCATCATCAACGCCTTCCAGAATTGGCAGTACTTCCTTTTTAAAATTCACCCCAAAATCAGACTTTGAATTGTGCTTGAAAACGTCTTGCATTTCCATGTTTTCTTCCGACCAAACAGGTCGATGAGTATATATAAAAATATTAGCTGAATTCGAATTACACGCTGTTTTCAGGATAGACAGTTGATTATTAAGTATTGAACCATCATCTTTTTCCGTATCTAGAACAACATGCATGTCATTGCCGTACTTAAATTGAACACATGTTTCGCCTATGTTTTCCCCGAAATAACTACCAGAAACATCATGATTACCAACTGCAATAAACACGGGTCTTTTCAATTGCTTAAAAAACTTTTTCTGGTATAACGGGAAGTCGTTTTTCACATCAAGGAAAACATCTCCCACAATAACATGAAAGGCATTGTCAACAGAATTGAATATGTCCATGTTCGCCATAACAGTATTAGCAGGAAAACCAGTTTGATTAGATGCGTTTCCATAATAGTGTCCGCCAACAACAAAAGAATAATTGGTGTCTCCGCAACTAGAATTCAAAGAGCTTACATCATTGATCTGAGCCAAGCTTTCCGCCGTCATGAATAATATAATAGTCAGAGACAGCAAGACAGCATAATAAATTGTTGCCATTTTGTTATCCCAGTATTTTCTACGGCCACTGAATGACGGTAATTTCCACACATTCCGGATGTTATTTACTATAATCATTCGTCTACGGGCTGTTTCACGATCTCTATTTCATTTGATTCTGCCCCAATAAAATTTGGCGACATCATTACAGTAAAGGTAACAAGAAGCAGCGACGTATATGGATTTAAAGAACCCACTAACCATCCCTCAAAAAAGGCTGAAAGAAATATAGCAATTAAGATCGGCCAAGCAACTCTCGTAATTTTGGAGCTCGCAATTATAATCAGTAGCATACCCCTTAACCAAGCCAGAAGTCCAATAAGACCAGTATTCAGCCATATCATTAAATAAGAATTATGAACTCCCCCTTCATGACCTTTTCTAGAGAGTAAAATGTAGTTAGCTCGCGTAAAATATCTGTCGTATCCAAATCCCTTTCCAACAAATAGTGAATCCTGAATATTTTCCCAGGCGAATGCCCATACGATTAATCTACCAGAGCCCTCTTCAATTGTATCAAGACGTAATTCTTCTTGAAGTCCAACGGCGAAAAGGACATTAATCATGAGATCTGCTATATACTCGTATAGTGATACAAAGAAAATAATAAAAAGCAGCCCTATCCAAGTAGAATATTTGAATAATTCCAAACAGATGAATAAGGAAGCAAGCGCCATTAGGGCTCCTCTTGATCCAGTTTTCACTGTTAAAAACAAAGCGAATATTACGGTTAAAATGTAGAAGTATTTGCCTCCAAATTTCCCATATACTGACTTTGAAGCAACAAGTAAGCAGCTAAAATTTACTATAAATATTCCCAAGCCATTTGGGTTTCCAAAAAGACCGCTTAACCTGCCTTTATTTGTGTTTGTGCCAGTCTCAGTCTCAGTCCCAAACTCAATTCCACCAAAAAAGCCGACCACATAACTTATTACAAGGATAATCAATCCAAATATGACAATTCGGAATATGACCGTAGCTCCTTCACTTTTAATTGCTTCCAAAGTGAATATAGGAACAATGAGAAAAATAAGAAAGTAAGAAAGGGTTTTCTGGATGCTTTCCAACGGTAAGGGATTATAGGCAATACAAATTACAGCAACTATGAAAAACGGAACAAAATATTTGATCACCCCCCCTGAGTAACGGTTTTGATTCAATTTAAACAGGTACCCCACACCTAAGGTTAACATAAATATTGTTTTGAACGATTTGACCCAAATCAAATTCAAATTAGAACTATCGGATAGTATAAGCACTAATAAAAGTGTAATAATGACCTCAAAGTATTTTTCCCTATGAACCAGTATGAAAACTACAGGAATAATTATATAAGCAAATGGATTGAATATAGTGCTAACAAAAGTCCAAATGATCAAAAAGGCATACAACCCTAAATCCGTTCTTATTAAATCAATGACTCTCACGATTACCTCAGTCTTATTTTTTAATTGCCTTAATGTTCTTCTAAGTCTCTTTTCGACAATAGATCGCCTGTAATTACTTCCGCCGAAATCAGGCAAAAGTGCATACAATTCTCATCTGCAACCAATTGTCCGGAATGCTGTCGAACAAGCTCTGTTGAATCACTATTTTCTATTATAGATTCGAAACTAACGGAACTGGAATAAATATCGAACAAAGGTGAATTACATTGATAGGCCCCAACACCATTTAGTTTCACCAAACTTTCAGAGATTACAACTGCTGGCCAATCACAGCTTTCAAATAAAACATGATCCATACCAAGCGTTACGTTTTGAAAGTCCAACTGTCCGGATCCAATATTGACAACTGAATTGGTAATATAGCAATTGCCTCCTGTTTGAGAGATTCGACCATTTTCAGCAGCTAATTCGACATGATTGAATATGACCTCTTCACCTTTTTCCAGTACGATTTCAATCAGTTGTTTTTCACCCCAATTATCCACTCGAATTCTAATCGGAAATTCTTCGCTACCTTCAAGATAAGCAGAGCAATCAACAATTAGTTTGCCCGATTTACTAAAAACCAGCTCAGCGCCCTCAACAATCCTAAGCTCATCTTTTCCCGTAATGTAAATGGGGCGATCAATACAATGTGTCCCTTTCCCAAAAACAACAACCTGTGGTTCGATTCCAGTAGCTTCACTTAAAGACTCAATATTAGATAAACTATCCGCTGAAGTCCCAAATTCCATCTTATAATGACTACTGAACAATTGAGTAAATTTGATTTCATCCCTTCCCAGAAGCCTCCAAGCTAGCTTTACCTCACTGCCATATTCGAATTTTTTTCTAAGCTTTTCATTGATCCTGATACAATACGCGTTATAGTGAATCAATTTCTCTTGCCCTTTAGAGCAGATAACAAATGGCTCTATATTTTGATATTTCCCATCGATCTCAATACCAAAAACCTCTATTGGCAATGTGTTGATGGCACCTAACCCTAGCACAATACCGTTAGTATCAATTTCAGAAAAATACCCATGCATTCCTTGAGGCACATCGATATGTTTTCCTAATATGTCTTGATTGTGGTAATAAACCGAAGGATCAAACTGTTTATATGGAAACTCTGAATTAAGTATTGCAAGGTATTTCTGCAGATCGCTTTCGATCGATGTAAACAAATTGTTTAAATAAGAGGGGGCTAGTAGTTCCTCAAGCTTTCTTATATAGGCTGAAAAAAAATCAGGATCAGAAAAAATAATTTTATGGAATTCGTTATGTCGGATGGGATCATCAACGTAATTGAACATCCCACTGATCTTAATGCTTTTCCGGACACTGAAACTTTCATACCCAACTGGTTCAATTTTACCCGTACTATCATTTAAATAATACTTGAGATCACTCCAGTCCAGGCTATGATGACCACCAAGCAAATCAATAATTGCGTGGTACGTAGCTAGTTTATCGACATCAAAAACCTCGCTTGTCTTGATTCTGCCATTCTGAAAGTCAGATAATATTCGATTCAATTTGGCAAAATTCCTTGACAGCAGCGTATCTCGAAATACTCTACGTCTATCATATGGTTCAATGAATGAACATTGATAATTCGAATATTCTTCCCATATAGAATACCCGTCAATATCCAGTATTTCCCTACCATTCCAATACAAACCCGGGTTAAATCGAACAATTGCTCCTTTCGGGCGATCGTTCTTTTCAAGTAGCTCTTCAGCGAAATGCTCTTCAACAGCATAAACGCCAAGATCCTTGTCATTCAATTTTAAATTAATGAAATTGTAGTTTAGCGCAATGATACCTTCCCTTTTAAGCATTTCATGAAAAACCCATTCATGAGCATAGTTCCGTGTCCCTGGATGCTGAAGTGAAAATCTTTTCATCCCGTCATACAGCAAACCATCTGATAGTTTTACCCTATACGACCATTTATCACCTTCTAAGTGATCCAACATATGTCCTTTTAACCGAAGCTCCCCATCCAAAGTGTCCTCTCCACTTATGATTTTAACCGGCACATAGCTATCCGCTTCTACAAATAGCATTCCTCTTGCAATTGCTTTTTCTCGTTTTTCCTCTAAAAAAGTGAGATCTGATTTGGCCACAATTATTTTAAGCTCTTCAGCCTTTGATCCATCAGAAGTTGAATAATTGGTTACAACAGTTGCGATTAAATCTGCACCACTGCTAAACCCAAGTCTCGGTGACATGTAGTCAAGTAATAAGAATCCGGAAATACTTGCCAGACCAAAAGCCAATATGATGAATAGTTTTCTCTTTCTCATCAAGCTGTTAAATTAACACAATTTAGCGTTATTATCTCTCTATACTATCAGGGACGTTAGTATCAATCAATTCTTGAAAATGTCCTTCAAAATGCTTCAAACGAGTCATGTAAAAAGTACGCATTGCCATCGTCTCTTTACTCCAATTGTTTTTTGAGCCTAACTTTCTCCATCTTTCAATTTGCTTAGGAATTTCCGGGGCAATTCGTGAAGTTAAATGTTCAAGTTCGGAATTAAAGTGATCTTCACTAAAGACACCCGATCTTGCAAGTTTTTGATACTCTTTTACCAATAATTTTCTGAACGATTCATGTGTCAACAAAGATCTGAACAGATATTTACAAGCACTTCCGGTATTCAACAATCTCACAAAGCCATTTTCATCAGGTTGAACAATCCCATTATACCCTAGACAAAAATCAAGGTCTGCCAGGACAGGATGCCATTTTCCCTTCCTTGTTTTAAACATGCAAAAATTATTGTTTGGCCAATCCCCATTTCCAAGAAAAACCTCAATCAACACGTATTGAGCAAATTCTTTTAGGTCGATCTCATTTTCAAAATCAGCGTAGTCAATTCTATCGTTCACTTTAGCTTTATTTAAAAGACCTTCTAATTTTCGACCTCTGTTCAGGTTTCCTTTATCCAAACGCCAACCTTCCCATATTGAAATATCTTCGGGTAGGCAGTTATTCCTGATGGCAAGGTTTTCAATCTTTAATCGATCCCTGAAATTATGGATCCCCCAATAGTATCCATTGATCAAGACAATACAGGATTCGCCCTTTTGTCTCATTAAGCGTGTTTCAGCAACAAGGTTTTGACACAAAAGATCACCGATCATGGTAGTTTCCCATGTATTACCACCGTTTCTGAGGATAAACGACTCCACCTTATCTCCCCAAAGATCAACCAATGGTTCATCTTTCGCGCTTATTCTCAACGACTTCTGTGGATAGGATCTAGTAGCATTCCCATGTATTCTTAACCCTACTGATCCGGAAAAAACTTCACTTCGAGCGGTATCAAAAATCTGGACGAAAGCACTTCGAGATGATGCTGTACCGCGTCTAGAATAATTTCCTTTACGCATGAACCAGCTTGTAAAAAGGTTATCATCCATTCCATTGTGCCAATCATACCCAGGAACATAAATACCATCAGAAGAACTTAATAATTCCCTCGCGTCCATAATTATAGAAATAATGGGGAGCTCCGTATTCAGCTCTTTAAAAACAGTTTTCCCGGTAAGCCGATAACTCATTTTATTGCCTTTCACACCGCGTCCCAAATAAGTTTCAGCAATTTTCCCCTGCATGAGTGAAGGCCTCCAATGAGCAGAGGTAGAAACACTAAAGGGCGAGAAAAAGGCAGAAGAATATAAGGGGTTCCATTGGCCATTCACTAAACTCAAGGGATCTGTCCCATCATCAGTTACTATACCAGGTGCAGATATAAAAGACAAATTACCTTTACTATCTATCGAACACGGTTGGATCTCTTTTGATAATTTATAATCTACGGCACTCTGGAAATTGTATGCCGTAAAGCTTACGACCATCCCGAATCCAAAAAGAACAAATGCGTTTGCTATATTATTCTGATTCTTCAATAGCAGGCCTGCTTAATATAAGATATATTGCCCCTATCATGAATCCAATGGTTGCAAACACGAAAAAGCCAGCCGAAATCGCTAAGATCGTGAGAAGGGTCAAAAACAAATAGGGCAATTCTGACTTTCTAACATTAGACCCTTTCGACAATAAAATCAGAATACCCAGGGCAATAATTGCCATTGGGGTGGAATATTTGATGAAGGGAACCAGTATACCGAGTGAAAGACCAACGGAAACGATTGGAAATGAAATTTTTTGTTTAAACCTTCTTTTGTACAAAAAACCAGCAATGATACCAAGAAAACCACATAGCAACAGCTGGAACAAGTAAAGCTTCACTGATCCAAATGAAAGGCCATTAAGACCTTCCAAAATAATTTCTTTAATTGCTCCCATTAATGAATGTCACTTTTGTTTCTAATTGTTACGCCCGTCAAGTCGCATATACACCCTCACGAAGGTAGGAATAAGTTAGACAATTCAAAAAATCAGAAGGCGTCTTTGGTTTATCATACAAGATTCAAAAACGCGGGGAATGGTTTCTCAATTCTTATTAGCGACTACAGTCAATTCTTTATAGATGGCATTAAAAACATCTAAATGTTTTCTTGCAGTGGCTTCCCATGTAAAATTATCCATACACTTGACAAAAGAATTGTTAGACATTTGGTCTTTTTCCTCAGCACTCAAGTCTAAGTATTCTAAGATCGCAGCCTTGAGGGACGCAACGTTGTCTGGTTCAATGATAAAACCATTTTCTCTAGCAACCAGCTCGCCAGTTGCTCCGGTATCACTTACGATGATCGGGAGATAATTGCTCATTGCCTCCAGCACTACTGTTGGCATTCCTTCGAACAATGTGGGGAAAACAAAGACATCCGCCTCTTTATAAAGTTGAATCAGTTCTTCATCACTAACGAACCCCAGTAACGCTACATTATCTGGCCGACTTTCTTCTTTGTACCGTGCAAAAAGAGGGCCTGTTCCGCCTAGCTTAAAGACCAACTTATCTTGATACCCTTCCGTATTCAGTTCCTCAATAGCCTTCATGAGTATATGAATCCCTTTGTTCTTGGCAAATCGTGCAAGAAAAAACAAGCATATTTTCTCCTGTGATTCCGGCCTTTTCTTAAACGAATGTCCTTCCTTCTCGTTCACTGCGTTCGGAAGGATCGTAATTTTATCTTGTGGGAGAATGGTCATTAAAATAGTTGTAAGATGACCACCAAGTGAAACTGTCAATCTGGATTTTTTAAAGATCTTCTTAAACACGAGCTGGAAAGGAACAGATTTCAACCGATCCTGTCTGGTAATGGCCTGGAAAGGTTCAAGGCCATGAGGATTAGTGATCACGCGTTCTGAAAATTCTTCTATCCCATACCAGACTGCAAACCCCTGATTGTAAATGATCGTGTTTTCATGTAATTCTTTTAATACGTCATAAACCCTCTTGGAATAAGCTTTGGATTCTTTGAGGTAGTTCTTTTTTTTATCAATTGCCTTGATTGCGAATTCCCTTATCTGCAATTCGTCATTGAATACCTGAACCCCTTCATGCGGGTGAATGACTGTAAGATCAACATCTAATGCGGAGAGCGACTCGAGAAGAAGCCTGGAATGCCTTTGCATACCTCCTACCTGATGGGGAAATATTCCATCTGTACAGAAAACTACTTTCAGTTCGCTCATTTATCGATCAATGTTTTTACGCCCTGATCAATATTCCACTCCGGCTCCCAGCCAATCGCACTCTTTAATTTACTAACATTAGCAAGCAGATGCATTCTATCGGTTTTTCTCATGCGATCGGGATCTTGTTCAATTGAAATCTCTTCTCCGAGTTCCCTCTCAAAAGCTTCGACAATTTCTCTTACGGAATATTCGATACCTCTGCCTAAGTTAAATACATCAAATTGAATATCTGATTTTAATAAAGAAATGACCGCACGAGCCATGTCGTAAGTATGAATAAAGTCCCTTTTAGGTTCCAAGTTACCAAGTTGGATGGTTCTCTTTCCTGAATTGATCTGCTGTTGTATTTCGGGTATCAAATGGGGGTTCGTCTCATTCGGACCAAATGCATTAAAAAATCTGCATATTATGGTTGGGACCCCTGTTTCCAAATGAAATTCTCTTGACAATCTTTCTCCCGTTAATTTTGACAATCCATAAACGTCAAGTGGGCAAAGCCGATGTTCCTCACTAACTGCATCGTCACAGATTGGATAAACGGCTGCTGTTGAAGCAAAAAACAGACGTTCAAGATTCGGCAATTTCTTACAAGCATCGTAAACGTTGATCGTACCTTGAATATTGATATTCGCAGCCTCAAAAGGATGCTCATTGCAATAAGGGATGAAATGAATGGCTGCAAGATGTATGACCCACTCCGGATCAACAGTTGTTATTACAGACTCCATCTTTTCCCGGTCCAATATATCTTCATTAAAAAAATGATCATCACCAACATCAATAAAATTCCGATTGCCAAAAGATAAATTGTCAATTACAAATATCTCATGCCCTTCGCTTTTCAGGTGCTTTATGATCGCTGACCCAATAAAGCCGGCTCCTCCGGTAACTACAATTTTCTTATTCATTTAGTCCAATTATCTTTCGATATTCACGCTCATAAACCGATTTGGTAAAGTTATCGATTGCAAATCGATTTAATTTCTTTTTTTCCTCGAAAGTTAGTTTTTCAAGTATTAATGATGGGTTCTGTTCTGTGAAAATTACCCCAACATTTTCCTCAGCTACCATCATTGAATAATCACCAAGATCTGGTGTAGTAATTACTTTTAAGCCTGCCAATAAATACTCTGCAAATTTTGTTGGGCTAGCAACCTTGTTGGTTATCGTACATTCCCGAATCATGACTCCATAATCTCCACAAAGCAACAGTTCTCTAACTTCTTCCGGATCAACCCAAAATTGCTTAATCCTGCTACTGAATTTCCTGAATGCATCAAACTTGGTTACATCGAATTTTGACAGGAATATAAAATGAGCATTTTCATTCGATTCAAGCACCCTGGAGCAGTATGCGTCCATCATTTCACCGGACTGCCAACCTGCAATTGAACCCGAATAAATATACACCACATCCGTTGAAGAATATCCATGTTTTCCACGCGCATTGTTAAGTTCTTGTACATCTAGATCAAATTCAAATTCATTCAGTGTACAAGGAACAACCACATGCTCATTGCTGTTGTAATTATATTCCATTTGCCAATGTTCAACAAGTGCATTAGAAACAGCCAAGCGGTAATCCGACTTATGAATGGCGTCGTTTTCGAGTTTAGCGATATCATCGGAAACATGCTCTTCGCCTAAATATTCATTAAATTCTGCAGCATACGCGCCTCGACCATCAAAAACGACAGCCTTATAACTTCCGGATGTCCTTGCCAGGTGAGTACTGAATATTCCTCTGCAAATTATTGTAGTTGTGTTTTTTTTTGTTAGAAACAATTGCAATAAAAATCTGTTCTTGCGCCAATTTTTGTGTTTGGGGAACATGGGCAATACCATTGCGTTTGGATACATAGAATGGATCTTTTTTCTGTTTTTCCAATACGATCTAATTGAAATAAGTGAAACCAATTTCACATTCTTCTTGGAACAGGTTTGTAAAAATTCACAAACTCCGGCAACCTGACTTCTATATACGCCCGTTGGCGGGTCGTTGTATGTAAGAAAGTAGATCAAATTCCCCTGATAATATCCAAAATTCTTTGTGTAGTATTTCCATCCCATAATGGAGGAACTTCACCCATTTTATAAGATTGATCTTCGATCTTTCCGATATACTTTAATAATTCCTCAACATCAAAGTTCACAAGGGTATTGGTACCTATGTCGACAGTAGAGGGCCTTTCAGTGTTCGCTCTAAGCGTCAGGCAAGGAACCCTTCGGTAAGTACTTTCCTCCTGTATGCCGCCAGAATCTGTCAGAATAAATGCAGCATGTTTGATCAGCTTCTGAAATTCAAAATAGCCCATTGGCCCTGAGAGTTGCAAATTATCCAAGGCATCAAACTTTTCAGCAATATTATATTCCTTCATACGCGCTGTAGTCCTGGGGTGAATTGGAAAAACTACCTTGTATTTTTCAGTAAGACTTCTGATCAGGTCAAACAATTTTCCCAATCCTTCCAACGAATCAACATTAGATGGACGATGAATCGTCATTAAAACATATTTGGAGTTAATCAAATTCATTTCCCTCAACACTTCACACGATTCGATCTTATCCTCATACGCCACAAGTGTATCGATCATCGTATTTCCAACCAAGTGAAGCTTCCCATTTTTCATTTCCTTTTTAAGATTATCAACGCCACTTTGCTCTGTAATGAAATAATGATCAGCAATTTCATCCGTAAGAATACGGTTAATTTCTTCCGGCATATCTCGATCAAACGATCTCAACCCGGATTCCAGATGGGCAATTTTGATTCCCATTTTATTTGCTGTAAGAGCAGCGGCGAAAGTCGAATTCACGTCACCAGGAACGATTAGTAAGTCCGGTCTGAACTCATCTCTGATCAGTTCCTCCAAACCCAACATGATCTTAGCCATTTGTGTATTAGGTGAGCCTTCTCCGATATTCAGAAAATAGTCTGGGTTCAATCCAAATTGCGTAAAGAACACTTCAGACATATTCTTATCAAAATGTTGTCCTGTATGTACAATCTTTAGCTCAACATCATTATAATCCTGAGCTATTTTTTTAAACTGAGTTACCTTGATGAAATTAGGTCGTGTGCCCACGATGATCAATACTCGCTTCATAATCGGGTAAAGTTAGAAGTATTGATTAATTTGATGCAATGATAATTTTATTATCTCAATCCACTGATTAAATACAGACCATTCAAAGGTTAGAAATTGCTTCAGCAACAAAACATCGTTACTATTTATTATAAAAGAACACTTTCATTCTTCGAAAATAATTGTCCATTGTGCTAACGAATTACAAAATACTTTGTTCTTTTGTGAAGAAGGTATCGTAAGTGGTTGTTAATACAAAACACCTATTTGCACCTCTTACAGGCGCACCGTTTGAATTTGAATATGTCCGAATAGTCCCTTTGTTGGCGTAAAATGAAATGATAAGAGGCTTTAAACAAGAGTGATCTATTGAATACGACCATTTAACATACTTTTAGGTGGATCAGACACAACAAAGCTACATTAGTGATTTTGGCAGCACTATTATGTGGGAATACGAAGTAGTAAGTAAGGTGCCGGTTTGACTTTTAGATACTTGATGAAGACAATGTTTGAACGTTTCAACAGCAAAGTATGTGTGGTATAGCAGGGATAATAGAATTGGATGGTGGTAGTTGCGATCCTGCTGCAATTGTGAAGATGTGCGATCGGATGGTTCACAGGGGGCCTGATGGCGAAGGCTATATGGTTTCAGGTTTCAATGACTCAAGCTCTATTGAAAATCTGATTTCAAACAGAAGCAACTGTTCCTTCAGCACGGATTTAAGCGAAAAGAAGGTGCTTTTCGGACACCGTCGATTATCCATAATCGACCTGAGCACGTTGGCAAGTCAGCCCATGGTAGATAGAGAAGGTGATTATTGGATTGTGTTCAATGGTGAAATTTACAATGCCGAAGAGCTACGGATCGAACTAGAAGCAAAAGGAATAGGATTTAACACCGACCATTCAGACACAGAAGTATTATTAAATGCGTATAAAGTCTGGGGAGAAGATTTTCTGCACAAATTAAATGGCATGTTCGCTTTTTGCATTTGGAATAAGAAGGAGCACAGCTTTTTTATTGCACGCGATAGATTGGGAATCAAACCATTTTACTACGCCGTTGCCAATGGAAAGTTCTCCTTTGGAAGTGAATTGAAAAGCCTTTATGTCGACAAAGAGTTAAATAAATCTTTTAATTACAATGCATTTTATGACTACTTAACTTTTACCACCATTGCAGCGCCTAACACTATATTTAAGGAGGTCCACAAATTAGCGGCAGGTCATTCAATTACCATTAAAAATGGAGTTGTTGGAAAACAGAAAAGATATTGGCACCCATTTATTGGGCTTAATGACTTTACCAATTGGACTGAAGAAGATCTCTGTGAAAACCTTATTGATCAGATGAAAAGTTCAATTGAATTGAGAAAACGTGCAGACGTAGAATACGGTTTGTTCTTATCAGGGGGATTGGACTCAAGTGCTAACTTGGCATTTTTATCAGATAATGGAAAGCAAAGGGTAAAGACATTCTCTGTAGGATTCGATGATTCAATTAAGAACTATAATAATGAGCTTAGCTATGCAAGGTTAGTAGCGAAAAAATTCAACACCAAACATTTTGAGGTGACGATGGATCCCAAAGTGTATGGAGACTTTTTAATGGACATGCCAAAATACGTTGACGAACCTCTTGCAGAGTTGGCTGCTCCGTCTCTATATTTCTTATCCAAACTTGCTAGAGAAAATGGCGTAACCGTCTGCATAGGCGGAGAAGGAAGTGACGAAATATTCTATGGTTATATTACCTGGAGATTACTTGCTGAATATAAGGCGGGAAGAAAGAATGGTGTGACCGTTAAAAACTTGATTAACTCTGTGTTGTATCAAATGCCTTACGTAAAACCCCGGAGGGTAAATCAGAATATTTGGAATAACCGAATAATGAAAAAACAACAACCATTTTGGGGGGGAGTTGAAGCGATGCAAGAAGAAACAAAAAGTTCTTTGGTAAATGGTATTAATGGGATATCCAATTATTCCAGTAATTCAACCATACAGAGATTTCACAAAGAATTTCTTGATTTGGTAGAAGAGCCCACAAACTTAAAATGGATGACTTTTCTTGATTTAAATGTTAGGCTTCCGGAGTTGCTGTTGGCAAGGTTGGATCGTATGACCATGGCTACTTCAATAGAAGGGCGTGTTCCATTTTTAGATCACAATATGGTTTCTTTTGCAATGTCAGTTGATGATAAATATAAGATCAAGGATTTGAAAGAAAAGTACATCCTGAAAAAGGCATTAGAACCTTACCTGCCGAAAGATATAATTTATAGAGGCAAACAAGGGTTCTGGGCACCGACAGAACATTTTCTTCCTGAAGACTGTGTTCAGGAACTAAAAACCCAACTACATGCTTTCAACCAGGACACAGGTTTATTCAACGATCAAAAGCTTGAAAGCATGTTTGACAAAGGGGTTTGCAACGATAATTGGAATTTGGCTCTCTTGGGAATCTGGTGGAAACAAATGAAAAAAGAAAATTGGACAGTAGCAGTTTGAAAAAAATAATATTTCGACTTATAAGTAACGTTTTTACCAATTGGATCATCATTCGAGTCGGTAAAGAGGAGTGGTTAACTTCGAGAATAGGATATTGGCAGAACTTTAGGGCACAAGAAGGTCAAACCGACCAGGAAATAGCTGGTTTTTCGCATGACAAAGAAGTTCAGCAAACCATCGATGAAACTCATAAAGAGTTAATTAAGATCGTTAAAGCCCGATCTCCTGAAGGAGCAAATGTCTTAGATATTGGTTGCGGGACAGGACTTTATTTAAAGGACTTTATCAATATCAAAGGAGATTTTAGATTGACCGGAATAGACGTAAATCAAGACATGTTGGATCGAGCCAAAAAGAACTGCCCTGACGCCACGCTGTTAAAAGAGTCTATCATGGAGTGTTCGTTAGAGAAAAGTAGCATAGACATTGTGTATTCAATTGGTGCAATCCAGTATTTTGGAAGGAAAAATCTACCTAAGATTATTGAAAAGTTGAGCGGTGTGATGTCCGAAAACGGTATTCTCTTTATTAGTTATCCACACGCCGTTTCACGCAGAGATACTTTGTATCCTGACATCAACTATATCCAATACAGTCCAGAGCGATTGAACAAACTGTTGTCCCCTCATTTTGCTGTACTCGATCATTTCCATACTACCCGAAAAGATTTTATTGGCAAATATGACCACTCACCATTTAACGATATAAATTCGGTATATGATAAATCTTATGTCAACTCTAGCATTGTCATCGCACAGAAAAGTGAATAATTTGATTTTTCGATTTCTAAATAAAGATGTAACCGATTATTGACCCCAAACATGATTCAATTGATATTAAAAATATTCAACAATACTCTTGTCAATCGAATGCTCATATTAATTGGTAAAGATGATTTCATTAAAAAGTATCAGAACAATTGGTCAAAATGGGGCTATAATGAACATAAAACTTCACAAGAAAATGTTGGTTTTTCACACTCAGCGGATATTCAAGAAGCAATAGATAAAATACATAATGATCTAAGCATATTTTCCAATGGAATTGATGCTGGTGAATACAGTGTTTTGGATATTGGGTGTGGTGTCGGTCTCTATCTTCAAGATTTCCCCGATGATGTCAGAAAATATGGCACTGACCTAAACCCGCTGTTTATTGATAGAGCTCAATCATCACTGACTAATTCAGACTTGCATCTTGGCGACTATTTCAACTTATCTTTCGATTCGAAATTCGACCTGATTTATTCGATTTCGGTAATACAATATATAGCACCCTCAAAGCTGAATCGTTTTTTTAGTAAAATGCATGAAGAATTGAAGCCCGGAGGGAAAATATTTATACAATACCCGCATGCATTATCAAATAAAGATCTTCGGTATGCTGATTTGAGCTATGTTCAATATGCGCCAAAAAGAATTGAAAAAGCCATCGTAGGCAAGTTTCAAATAGTTCAGCATAAGCATTCCTTTGACAATAGAAAAATAAAAGGCAAATTTGACGAATTTGTATATGGGAACAAGGAACAAAGGAGTTTCAGAAATGGTTACGTATTAAAAGCTATTCGAATTGATTGATTTCAAAATAATACCTGATGCTGGTTCACATTCCTTAGCTGATTGCTCAATATTTAACAGCATAGAATATTGCGGGATTTCTGATCGTCAAAATCAACATATATTGATCGTTGAGTGTTTATTGAACAATGAAAAATTAATTTTCCCTTTTGAAGTTTTCGAAAGCAAATTACTGACATTCGGCAGGTTTCTTTACCAGCCTACGTATATAGACGGAAGGATCCCGACCAAAGAGCAAGAAAATGCGATCCTGAATTCCTGGTTGGCCTATTTGAAAAAGGGGAGAATTGTCCACAGAATTACTCAACCAAATACAGCCAGTCTTTTTCAATCATTTCCGACAGGAGCAACATATTGTCCATTCGGTTCATACCGAATAGACCTGCAACTTCCAACCGAAGTTTTGTTAAAAAATCTACACCCTAAACACAGAAATGGCATCCGTTCAGCAGAAAAAAAGGGTGCGTATATCAAAGTAGGAAATAGCCAGTTGGAAACTTTCCATCACTTGTATGAATCGACTATGAGCCGATCAAATATGCATGCTGAATCGCTCACTTATTTCAAAGGGCTATTTGATTCCGTTGGTGTGAAGAACTTGTTCTGCGGTGTGGTTTATTCTGTTGATCATGAACCGCAAGGAGCAGTGCTCGTGCCATTTACTAATTTCGGCGCACACTACATATGGGGTGCTTCAGCTGAAAAAGTGAAGGTCACCGGTGCAATTAATTACCTTCATTATTCCATGATGATGGACCTGAAAAAGAATGGGGTTAAATTCTATGATTTTGTTGGTGCAAGACTTAGCGATGTGACCGGAACAAAACTAGATGGAATTCAAAAGTTCAAAAAACGTTTTGGTGGTATATTGCATGAAGGATACTTGTGGAAAGCAGACATAAACAAATTACGTTGCAATATCTACGACTTAATTGCAAAAATTACCGGCCGTGCAAAAGGCATGGACATTATTGACCAAGAAATAATAAAACTAAATTGAATCGGTACCGAAATCTTTTGTTCACTTTCGATCATGAGCTTTTCTTAGGAGAAAGGTCGGGTACAATTGACAATTGCATTACAAACCCTGCTAATCGGATTCTGGAACTATTTGAAAAGCACAAGGTTCAAAATGCTATTTTCTTCATTGACACAACCTACCTGGATCGCCTTAGAAAAGAAAATAGCATGGCTACAAATCGAGATTGGAACGCAATAAAGATTCATTTGAGAAACATTGTAGAAAGAGGGCATTATCTATTTCCTCACATACATCCGCATTGGTTAAATGCAGAATATTTGCCATCGATCAACCAATGGTCTTTAACCAATCTGAAAAAATATCGCTTCGCTAATCTCAGCATTGAAGAAAGATCTCAAGTTTGGATCAATTCAATGGAAATATTGGATGAAATCACTTCTGACCTGGAACATCAAGTAGACGGTTTTAGAGCAGGCGGGTGGTGTATCCAACCATTTTCAGACTTCAAACCCTTTTTCATCAAACACGGTATATTATATGACTTCTCAGTGCTTCCCGGCAAATGTGCCCATACAAATGCACAATATTATGACTACTCGAAAGCGCCAAGCAAAACAAGCTATAACTTTGAAAGTGAAGTCGTTAATGAAAATAAAGCAGGGAGTTTTACGCAATTGCCAATTTCAACAACTTTCATTTCGGCTAAAACTGAATTGTACAACCGGTTTTTCCTCAAATATCTATGGAAGACAGGAAATCGTTCTTATGGCGATGGCAAAGGAGTCGTTCCAAAACAAACTGAGGAAAGCACCGAAAAATGCTTAGATAATAATGAACAGCGTATTGGATTAGAATTGCTGAATCGCCCCTTCATGAAAGTCTATAAAAGCTTTTTGGAACAAAATGAGATCATGCACTTTATTTCACATCCAAAAATGATGTCTAGTCACAACTTTAAAATGATGGATTTTTTCTTAACCCACACCAAAAAAAACTACAGTATAGAAACTGATTTCAAGAAAATGATAACCCAAATTTAATTGGGATCATAATTTCATCCCTAATTCAAGTATCTAAAATCTGACCTACGAAAAACTCGTAATTCTTTGTTGCTTCGAAATCAGCAAGAAACTTTGACCGTGCAGCCTCAGATTTCTTTCTTATCAAATCAGGATCAGAATTCATCTTGTTAATGAATTCAACAACATCATCAAGGTTTGGATCTGGATCAAGCAGCAGACCTTCATCATTAGACACAATTTCACGAACACCACCGACATCACATGCTATAACCGGTATTCCAAAGCTCATTGCTTCAACCAAGGCCAGTGGCAACCCTTCGCTTTCTGACATATGTAAAAAACAGGTCCAATGCTGGTCGGAATAAGTTTTCATTAAATTTTCATAGGATAAATGGCCTTCGAAAGACCACTTAACATTTGACGGAAGTTTCACTGCCAAACTCTCAAGATCGGATCGCTCATCTCCATCACCAAAATGCTTCCACGTGATTGGAAAACTTATTTTCTCCAATACGTCAATTATTAGGTTTATCCGTTTTAAGCTGATCAAATTGGAACAAGAAACCACTCTAATGTCACCTTCAAATTCGTGAGTTAAGCCATAATCATCCGAACCTGAATAGTTGGCCAGAACTTTTTCCGGGCAAATATTTAACCCCCTGGTGTACTCTGCTCCCTTTTTAGAAACAACAAATATCTTGGAAGCTTGATTAAAACAAAATATTCTGAACGGCATATAGCCGCCTTCTCTTCTATCATCATATAAGTCGTATCCATGTAGACGAAGCACATAAGAATCAAGCCTTTTATCCTTTTTTAATAGTGACATGACCAACGAACCTTCATCCAACCAAACCGAATAGAATTTAGTGTTAGCACCACTAATTTTTTCAGCAAATGAGTCATGAAATTTATCAGCAAGCTCATAGGCCATAATGAGCTGGGCCAAAAATTCCTTTTTATTCGCTTTTAGATAGTCATCACCTCGAACCGCATGCTTCATTTCTGAAGCCAAAATTTTATTGGCAGCGAGCAGTTTTTTTATGGCATATCCCCTATTCACTTTAGCACTCCTATCACAGAACAATTCATTGAGATAAACATTGGAAGGCAGGGCCCTCTTGTTTTCAACCCTATTTAGAGGATACAACAATACTTCGTCAAAAGCTTCCGAAAAAAAACGCAACTCACGTTCAAGATAAACCTCTCCATATCCAAAAGGATATTTCTGAGTGATCATAACCAATATGTTCTTTTTTCTAGCCATGATTTTCGAACCATATCTGAAATGACAACAAGCACCAAAGCTTGTGTCTGTGATCCATGGAGCCAGATAAATGTTCTTTGACTACTGTGTCTACAAAACTTTCATTAAACAAACCGTGTTTTTTCAAACTACCGGTTGATAAATATTCTGATAATAAGGGTTTAAGTTCTTTCCGAAGCCAATGGTTAATAGGAATTCCGAATCCAGCCTTTTTCCTTTCGTGAACCTTAGGGTCTATGTATTTTTTTGCCAACTCTTTCAACAATGCCTTCGGTTGATTCTCGTTGAATTTCACGGAATTCGGAATACTGAAAGCCAAAGAACCCAGATGTTTGTCTAAAAATGGAGACCTAACCTCAAGAGAGTTCATCATTGAAGCACGATCAACTTTTGTCAAGTAGTCATTTAACAATCTGCTTTTTAAAGAACCAGCAATAACTCGATCAGTCAGAGTAGCTTCATTTATTGAATTCCAACACTGATCCAAATAATTTCCTGTGTAATCGGATTTTCGGTTCTGAAAAAGCATGTTCAATTCATTCTTTCTGAATACCATTCCTCTCTTCAAGCAATTTCCATTCGGTTGATTGGTCACATATTTCTTGAACCGTCCTAAATTTTCACCCACACCTAGTCTGGAGAAGAGCTTACTGCCATTTATTTTTAAATTTCTATAGTGTTTCGGGACTCTGTTGAAAAATGTTTCAAGCTCAAAAAAATCTGCATAGCTGGGATATCCGAACAGTTCGTCACCTCCGTCACCCGACAAGGCAACCTTATAGAACTTTGACATTTCCTTGGTAACCAGATAAGACGGAATCAAAGAGCTATCTCCGAAGGGCTCTCCCAGATCTGACAGGATGGAGTGAATGTCCTCCTCAATGTCAGGTTCGATCAGTAGCTCCATATGATTCGTTCCATACTTCTCAGCCAATTCTTTTGCGTAAGGCAGCTCATTAAATTCTTCTTCCCTAAATCCTACAGAAAAAGTATTCACCCGTTCGGTTGAGTTTTTGGCTAGTAAACTAACGATCAAACCGGAATCTATACCACCACTCAGAAAACAAGCCACAGGAACATCGGCTACCATCCTTTTCATTATAGATTTCTCCAAAGCAATCTCCACTTTTTCCAAAGCTTCTTTCCAATCCATTTTGTCATGAGTAAAATCAAAATGGTGATAGTTCTTTTTAACTGTATTCAGATTGTTCGTGTCAACTTCGTAATAATGCCCTGGTTCGATCTGTTGAATTTGTTTCCATATTGTTTTTGGTTGAGGCATTGCCAATTCCTGAAAATAAAAATCCAGTGACTCCTCATCGATCGTAAGGCCAGAAATCTGACCACTAATAAATCGTATATCTGAAGAAAAAAGAAGCTGATCAGAACTTACATACCAATACAAAGGTTTTTGGCCATATATATCCCTTACCAAATAAAGCTTTGACCGTTGTTTATCAAACAAAGCAAATGCAAACATGCCTTCCAATCTCTCAACCATACCGTCAATCCCCCAACGCTCATACGCAGCAAGAACGACTTCAGTATCTGAAGATGTTTGAAATGTTTTTCCCAGACTAATTAATTCCGCCTTAAGCTCTTGAAAATTGTAAATCTCCCCATTGTAAACAATAGACAGCTCCCCGGCTTGCATAGGTTGATTGCTTCGGTCATCCAGGTCAATAATACTCAAGCGTCGATGGCAAAGACCAAGATTATTGTAGACCTTGGCTCCATAGTTATCCGGCCCCCTGCTTTGGAAACACTTTGAATGTACCTCCAAATTCTCAAGTTCCGGTGGACAATTGAGATGCAGATGACCTGCTATACCACACATTTAATCAACTTTTAATAAATCCATGTAATAACCAACCGAACGGCTTAAACCCTCTTTGAATTGAACAACGGGCTGATAATCCAAGTTGTTTTTGGCCTTATCGATAGAAGCCAAAGAAGACCTAATGTCGCCAATACGTTCAGGCCCATACGTAACCTCAATATTCTCTATGCCGGGATCATTCTTACCTAGAATACTTCTAACTTCCTCAAATAGTGAATTTAGTGTAACAGAACTGCCGCATGCCACATTGTATACAGTGTTTAGGGCTTCAGTTCTCGTCGTTATCGCACTTAATTCATTTGCTAAGATTACATTGTCAATATGTGTAAAGTCTCTCGTCTGTTCACCGTCTCCATTGATCGTAGGGGAAGTCCCTTTGAGTAGTAAATCGATAAATTTGGGTATGACAGCTGCATATGCTCCTTCTGGATCCTGTCTTCTGCCAAACACATTAAAGTACCTAAGCCCAATGATTTCCAAATCGTAAAGTTTAGCATATACTCCGGCATACAATTCGTTCACGTATTTAGTAACAGCATAGGGAGATAGCGGTGAACCTATTTCTTCTTCAACCTTAGGTGAAGAGTAAGAGTCTCCATAAGTTGATGAGCTAGCTGCGTAAATGAATCTCTTAACCCCATTTTGTCTTGAAGCCTCCAGTATATTCAAAAACCCGGTAATGTTACTGGCATTGGTCTTCAGTGGTTGTTTAATTGATCTGGGCACTGACCCTAAAGCAGCCTGATGAAAAACTACATCTATATCCACTGTGGCAGCAAGGCAGCTTTCGAAGTCAATTATGTCCTTTTTCAGAAATTCAAACCCATCCCTTTCAGACAGGTGTTCAATGTTGTGGAAGTGCCCTGTTGATAAATTATCTAAACACCGAACCGAATTGGCCTCTAAAAAGTACTCAGATAAGTTAGAACCAATAAATCCGGCACCACCTGTAACTAATATTTTCTTCCCTTTGAGCCTTTCAACCATGCTGGCAAATATATATATAAATCTTTGTAGAATTTTTTGCTTTGAAAAGGGTTCCGAAGAATTATTCCAAATGCAATTTTATATGCCTTTCCATACTTCCCGTTCCAAAAAAATCTTTTGACTAATTTCTTCTTAAGTAACAACTTATCTTCCTCGTACGGTCGATAAAGTTCATTCAAATGCGATTCCAACCTCTCAGGAGAATTTGATTCAAGTGAGTCTGTACCGGTCTTTATTCTTTCCGATATAAGAAACCTTGCCAAATCCATTGAAAACAGTTTCTTCTTGTTATCAATTGTCGAACTAACTGAATTAGGGTTGAATCTATAATAATATAAATGATCTGGTAAAATGTGAATCTTGAACTTTTCGCTGATCAAATACACCCAGTACATGTCCTCTGCACCTACCCTGTCGAAATATTCATTGTATGGGCCTATTGTCTTATACACTTCTGTTCTGAGCATAAAAGTTGCGCCACAAAAATTAAAGAGCTCAGGCATTGGGCCAATAATTGACTTGTGGTCTCCAGCCTGATCTGAGTCAAAGACCTTTGTTCCATCTTCCAAAATTTTAGTAAAGTTACTTCCCACCATCGCTATCTCAGGATGTCTTTCTAAATAAGAATGTAAGATCTCTGCACGATTCAAACTTGAATAATCATCTGAGTCTTGGAACATAATGAAATCCCCAGTACAAATCGCTTTCAGCTTATTACACGTTTTTAAATAACCAAGATTCTCAGTGTTTGGGTATGCTTTGATTCTTTTGTCCTGCTGAGCCAATTTTTCAATAATTGACCTAGTAGAATCAGTTGATCCATCATCAGCAACAAGTATCTCTAGATTTGAGTAAGTCTGGTTGGTCATTGAGTGAACCGACTCCTCAATGTATTTCTCAGCATTGTAGGCTGGTATTACTATGGATATTAATGGCTGAGTCATTTATCCCTGAGGTATTCTATCTCAAAATTCGTCTGTTTGCATTACACTTTTAGCAGGCCATGGACCTGCTCAATTAATTTATCGTCAATTAAAATATTCGACTAATACTTGGCTGAGAACAAAGTTATTATTTTCATGCGATTGAATAGCCTTATACTAAAAAATCAAAAAACATCGGCAATCACAGGGGGAATTGTATATAGCTAACACATAAACACGCAGAGCTGGCGTTTTAACTTGGGGAACAATCTATTTCGAGTCTTTTCCCTTATTCTCTTTTTTAATTGCCTCTTTCTGGATTCCGCGTAGCAACTTGAATTGATCGATATCCATCGCAGGATTACCAACTACAATCTGTCCTTCTTCCACATCCTTAGTGATAGAGCTTGACAAACCCAGTGTTGCTCCGTCACCTATTTTAACATTGTTGATCACGGAAGTTGCCGGAGCAACCCAGCAATTTTCTCCAATTTCCACACTGCCGGCAATCATAGAACATGCGATAACAAGAGAATTTTCGCCAATCCTGACGTTATGTGCAATATGAACCAGGTTGTCAATCTTTACCCCATCTTCGATGATCGTATCTTTCAACGAGCCCCGGTCAATACAGGTATTATTACCAATGTGAACATTATTGCCAATTTTCACTCCTCCATAGTGAGTGAAAAACTCATACTCGTTTGACTTTTCGTTCTTTACATATCCAAATCCTTCACCACCAATAACATTACACGATCCAATTCTTACATCTTTTCCGATAACAGTGTTTGCCTTGACTACGGTATTCGAACCGATGGTAGTACAATCCCCAATAGACACATTGTCCTCAATAATTACGAAAGGGGCAATTCTAACCCTTTCTCCAATAACTGCTTTATCACTTATTACTGCATTGGGACTAATTGATTCTGCTAGTTCCGAAGTAGGCCTCAGCAGATCTTCACATATGTCAAGCAGCAATTTCTTTGGGTTATCAGCCAAAAGGAAGACTTTTTTCGCAACGGTTGTTTTATCCGGTTCAAAAAGGTCTGTATCAATAATTATTACTTGGGCCTTGGTGTTTTTAACCAGATCATATACCTGATCTGCATATTTTTTGCCAATAAACGTGATCCCGTTTGGTGTTGATTCATCAATAGATTCAGGACCTGAAATTTGAACACTGCGGTCAACCGCAGAACCTACAACAACCTTCCCGCTTTTGCGCTCATACCACTTTATAATATTTTCTATCGAGACCATATCAGAAATCAAAATACCGCAATAGCTCAAAGGATTCAGCATATTTCGACTGAATTTGCCCTCCCCTTAACTTAGCCAATGACAAAATAAATTCTGAATTATTGTAGCTTCTCATAGCTTGTGTCCTATACTTTTTCAGGGCACCGATCTTGTTGTTGATGTGTTCCTCATCTAATTTGACAAAAGCAAACGAAGTGAATCCAAAATTATTCCAAGGCAATTCGTAACCAAGTAAACAAGAGAATTTGAAAGCCCTCAATCCTTCTTCATGTATGGTTTTATGGTCCTGGTGAATGTCTGTTGAGCATGGCAAAAACACTAGATCAGGTTGTAGTTTATTCCTCAGCAAAATCAACTCTTCAAGTATCTCTTGCCTATGCTTTGGGAAATCTCTGACCTCAAAATCATAAAGATAAATTTGGTCATTTGAAATTCCCAGAAATTCACATGCCTCGAACAGCTCCTTTACTATCGTCCCTTTTTCGAAACCTTTCGGAGTTGATTTTTCACAATTACTAAATACCACCAAATGAATCTCTTTATTCGCCTTCAGTAATTTACTTATTGTTCCGCCCAATCCAAACTCAGCATCATCAGGATGTGGAGCAAGGATCAATATTTTATTAGTATCAGCAAACATTGGTTATTTTTTGAATCCTATTTAACCCAAAAGTAGACATTTTGAATATTTAAAAGTTATTACCAATATCGAATTAAAAATACGCATCAAATCATTGCGTTTTATTTTTGATGTACAAGACTAGCTTTGAGCAAGAACCTTGTCCCAAAAATTGTCAGCCTGTTTAATAAAATTCTCCGGGTTGTGCACTTCCTTAATAAGCCTAATGCTTTCCATTGAGAAGGGTCTGTGTAAATCAGGATTTTCAATGAACCTTTGCATATTATCTGCCAATTCCTCTGGCGAATCCAATCCTAGTAGGTAACCATTTTTCTTATGTTTTACAAAATAATCGGTCTGGCCAACATTCCTGGCTATTATCGCGTTACCGTTCGCCATGGCTTCAGCCATTGATAAAGACGGGAAATTCTCAAAATCCTGAGTTGAAACATAACATTTTGATCCCTTAAATATTTCCGGCATCTTATCATGAAACTTCATGTCAATCGTGTCATTTAGACCAAGAGTAGCAATTTTTCTTTTTACATCTTCAAGCAATCCACCTTTACCATACATTTCAAATTTCCATTGTACACCTTTTTTATAAGCTGGTCGATTAACCAATTTGTGCACAGCTTCAACAAAAAACAGAGGATTTTTACCTTCAACCATCCTTGTTGCGAAAACAAACTTATTCTGCTTCTCATCAAAGTTGTCGTAGATCTCACAGCCCGCATACCTGGATTTAATAACCTCGATAACAGGATTTGAATTGATAATCCTATCTCTTTCCGCGAATTCTTTGAACAGTTTATACCAGCTCAGAACACCATCTATTCTAACTTTATCGAATAGCCTTCCATAATTCTGTGCGCTTGAATAGTGATATTCTTTTTCCGTTTTATAATAATTGTATGGCACAAGACAATCCACGATGTTTATTACAATTTTAAGTCCTCTTTTCTTCAGTTTTACATCCAGAAGTTTCAATAGGTGATAATCCTTTTTCTCGTATAAAGGGATATGTACGACGGAAATGTTATTTTGCTTAATGAACCTTTTTATCTTGAGGTAAGGGAAGTAATCACGAAACGAGTTTGAGACATTTCGAAGGATTCTATTCTTTTCTGTATGTTTTTTTAGAAACCGATTTCGGCACAACTTTATGATCAATACTTTATCCTGATTGTCTAATAACTTGCCAACTTCCTGTAAATTACTGATGCCATTGGAAATAAAAAATAAATTCCTTTTCGGCGTTTTTTGATTGTTGTACCTACTGAAAAAATCTGCAAAAAAACGTTCCGCTCCTCCTCCTCCGGATAGATCAATATTACCTATCATTAAAACCGCAACATTCATTTATTTCTTTTTTAATCCTAATGGATAAGCAATCTTGAAAAGATAAATCAATCGTAGTCTTTTCATTAATCGAATCGAAATAGGGGTTCTATCATAACCATATTCATCGTGCGAAACAACAGGCTTTCTCATTACTTCATCAAAATCATCTTCATTGATCCCCCACTTCTTCAGAACATATTCCTTATCCTGTTGCTGCAATTCTTCAGCATAAGTAGGTTTACTAAGTTCTTCAAGCGCTTGTTCCCTGGTCAATTGATTTGAACAGATCAACGAAGACAAGTGGGCCTTCCTTTTATCGATATTAAATTTCTTTGGTAGAATGTATCCCTGATAGAATCTTGTGAAAATGGATTCAAAATGTTTACCTGAATAATCATTCCAATTCAGTTCATTTTTGAGCATTCGTTTTACATCTGTGAGGTTAAAATCAATTTTATCAAAAAATGTAACTAATCGAATTCCCTTTTTTTTGTAATAATATAGCTCTTTGGCTCCAATTTTTGGAAAGTTCTTAAGTCTGACTTTGCCATATGCCTTATGTATATTGGTAAGGTTTGTACGATCCAGTTTCTTTCTTAAACACCACGATTCCGGCAACATATATTCCGTTCGGAAGTTGTTTCCGCTGAGAATATATTTGATGTTATTTTCTTTTGCTATCCTATACAAAGTCGCAACAATTAATTGATCAGTTGGAACTTCAATATCTAGAACAGATGCTCGGAAATAGGCTAGCTGAAGATCTTTGAATTCCTGCCAATTAATAACATAAGTGTGAAGATCAAAATTAAGGGAGCTTACAATGTTTTCTATGTTCTTTACTGCAAGCTCATTGTTCCATCCGTTATCGAAATGCACCACCAATGGGCGTAATCCGTTCTGGTGCGCAACCAATGCCAGATAAGAACTATCCACGCCACCACTCAAACCAAGAACGCAGTCGTATTCTTTACCTGCGCCGACGGATTTAATTTTAGTAATTACTTCATCAAACTTTGCATAACGATGATCACGTGGCAATAGTACAGTTTTCTTGGCCAATACATCGTAATCATGACAATAACTGCATATCCCTTGATGATCAAATTCTATCTCCTTAACTGTTGTGTCAAGAACACATCTGGAACATTCCTTTTCCTCCATATTCCCCAAATATTGGCCTAAGTTAATATTAAATGTCCATTAATTATTTTCCATAATTGAAGACATTCAGCAGTAGTTAGTTTTCCATTTTTCTCATCCAACAGATTTTTTATAAAGGGTCCATTCCAATAGGTCGATTCCTGAAAAGATCTGGAGTTAACATGATCAGAAACAAATTCGTTCAGCTCACCATTAAACCAATTAGTTAAAGGAGCAGACAGCCCGATCTTTAGTTTCCTTGTCCTAATCGTTTCAGGCAATATTCCTTTCATAGCATCTCTAAGTATTCTCTTAGTATAGCCTCCATTTAAACGTGACTCAATGGGCAAATTGAAAACAAACTGCACCAATCTATAATCCATGAAAGGCATTCTGATCTCAATTGACTGTTGCATTGATGCACGATCAAAATCTCTTAAGTTATAAGGTATTTCAGTTCTATGAAAGGCTTCAGCCTGATTGAGTTCAGCACGGTTCATTGTCTGAAAATCATATGGAGAATCCGAAATATGTCCAACTGGCGAACAATTGAATTCACCAAACCATTCGTTGGTCTTAAACCGATCAAGAAAGAAATTATCAGTTCTTCTTTTCAAAAATCGTTTTAACCATTTTTTAATGATCATCTCATTTGCCATTTTCTTTTCAAAATCAGAAATAACTTTTGCTTTCTTCCTGGCTTTGTGCATGGCATAATCTCTATCGGACACATGCAACATATTTACATAAGTATCTAGAAGAACATTCGCGTATTCCTTTCTTCCGGAAATGACTGCCTGGATGAACGCCTGACGCACGGAGGGAGTATAACCAAACATCATTTCATCAACTCCATGTCCATCCATCGATACGACATATCCATTCTGCCTCATTGCGCCATATATTCCTGAAACAATGAAAATTGGCGTTCCAGTAATGGAGTCAAAGAGTCTTGTTGTCTCTACAATATTATTCGCCAAATTGGAATAATCCGGTTTGATATAATTGGCTTTTCCGTTGGTAAATTCAATTACTTGATCTGCATATTTCTGTTCATCTTGTAGGGTCCCCGGGAATGTAGCTATAAATGCCTCTTGCCATGAATCAGAAGTTCCGGCTTCAATTTTCCCTGAATCGCTCATGTGATGAAGAAGGCAGTAGATCGAACTAGAATCTACACCACCACTAAGAGCAGTGGCTAAATTAACGTCACTGCGCAACCGCAACCGGCACGAGTCTATCAACAACTCCCGAAATTGATGAACTTGATCCTTGTATTCCTTTGGAACTGAACTTACATTATCAAATGTGTTCCACCACCTTTTCTGTTGAATTTCCCCACTATTTCTTGTGACAGTAATACAATGGCCAGGTAAAAGTTGCATTACATTATTGAACATAGTTCTACCACTCGATTCCACAAAGTTGTCGTGATTCATCGAACGAATGAGTATTTCTCGATCGAAACTGCGCGCAAAACCATCTAAATATTTGAACGCATAAGTTTCTGAAGCGCAAGCTAAATATTGCCCCTTACTTTGAATATAGAAAAGTGGCTTTATTCCAAATCGATCTCGAGAAACAAAAAGTTCCGCTGTTTTCTCATTCCATATCATAAAGGCCCACATCCCATTGAATTTGGATTGGCAGGCTTCTCCCCATTCTATAAAAGCGGCTAAAACAACTTCCGTATCGGTTCCGGTCTTGAACTGATAACCCAAATTCTGCAATTCTGTTCTCAGCTCTAAATAATTGTATACTTCGCCATTATAACAAATGATATATGGTGTATCCAAATATCGCATTGGCTGACTTCCAGCTTCAGTAAGATCTAATATAGATAACCTGCGATGTCCCAATGCCAGCTCCAGAGTGTTGTCGAAATAATAATCGCTGGAATCCGGGCCCCTATGGGTTAAGCTGTCTGTAAAAGCAGTAAACTTATGCCGGTCAAGCTTACTACCGTTAAAATTCCATATCCCAGTAATTCCGCACATCGATTACACTTCAGAAAGTTTTGAATAGAATTGATCTATTAACTCATTTTGAGATGGGTAATTAATCAAAATAGATTTGAAATCTTGATTTTTGTAACTAAACATACTGCTTGCTGCTACGGCAGAGGCTTTACCGATCTCAACCGCATTTAGGAAATCCTTTATATTTCTCGCTCCTCCCAATGCGATAGTCGGAAGAGAAACGGAAGTTGATATCGTGGAGATAATATCCAGATCATACCCGGAAAAAGTTCCATCATTGTCTACCGAATGAATGATCAGTTCACCGGCTCCAGACTCAGCTAATTCCTTTGCAAAAACCACAACATCTTTTTGAATGTTCTTTGACCCGCTGTAAAATGCAACTTTCTGTTTACCCAACCAAGTCTTTTTTACATCTACGCTTACCACCGTACTTTGATCACCATAAAGGCCTGACACTTCCTTTATTAGTTTAAAATCCTCCATTGTTGCACTGTTGAATATCAATTTCTCTACACCAAGATCAAAGACCTTTTTGGCTATGTCAAGCGTTGTGATACCACCTCCATAGGACAAAGGCATAAAACATTCACCTGCCATCTCTTCAATTAGTCTGTAATTTGGTTCTTTATTTTCTATGCTTGATCTTATATCAACCACCCCAATCTCGTCAACTTCCTTTTCATTATAGATGCGAATTGCATTGATTGGATCACCCAAATAATTCGCGCCTTTAAACCGTACGGTTTTAACCAAATTCCCATTTTGAATGCCTAAGATTGGTATTACTCTTATTCTCTTCAATTGATATCTTGAATAAATCGCTGAAATACATGCACTCCAAACCTATGACTTTTTTCAGGATGAAACTGCATGCCAATTATATTGTCCCTTTGAAAAGCACAGACATACGGTTCCCCACCATAAACTGCAATAGCTAACACATCTGATTCGTCACGACAAGATACTTTATAAGAATGCACGAAATAGAACCTCTGCTCCTCATCTGTTCTGAACAAGCTCTCTTTTTTGAAAGCTATTTCATTCCAACCAATATTAGGTATTTTTATGCTGGAGGAATTGTATACAAATTTTTCAGTAATAGCATCAATCCACCCCAATCCCTCTGAGTTGCCTTCTTCACTAAAGTTAGTCATCAGCTGCATTCCCAGGCATATACCCAAAACGGGTGTCTTGTCAACCAGAACTTTTTTGTTCAACACCTTGGTTAATCCCATTTGGTGAATATTCTGCATCCCTTTCCCAAAATATCCTACTCCCGGCAAGATCAGTTTATCTGCATTGGCGATCTCTACAAGGTCACTTGATATTCTGCCAACCCCGCCTGCCTTTTTAATCATATTCCGAACAGAGGCTAGATTACCAAGTCCATAATCAACAATTACTATTTCACCCTTTTCCATATTCAAAGAAGTAAAGTACGCGATTTGGTCTCATTTCCAATCATAATTATCTCCAATCAAGGCATACAATTGTTGATTAAAAGGCTCGTAAAATTCGGAAAGCAGCGTCCTTGTGGCAGGATCTAATCCATCCTTGTACTCGCCTCGGTTCACCACTTCCATTTCGATCTTCCAGGGTTCGATCTCCAAATAGGCAATTATCTTACTAAATTCGTTTTCAAAGTCATTCTTTAACCGTTCAAGGCAAATTGGGTAGAATTCGAGACCCAATTCAATCATTTTCTTCATATAAATACTATACAAGCCTCTAACTACAGACGTTCCATAGGCATTTTTAAAGATAGAAGTACCCTGAAAAAGCTCTTCGATGCTATAGATATCGCTGATATTTTCGAGGATTTTCATTTCGAAATCAACATAATTTGAAAATGTTATGTTCTTGTTCAAGAGACCTAGTTTAATATCCATGTTGTAATGGGAGAATGCCCTATCAACTGGATTTCTCATAATAACCAATAGCTTAGAACTAGGGAAGTACTTCTTTATTCTAGGTAAACCATAAGGTGCATATGTATACAAATGGCTGCCATCTCCTGTCTTTAAATTACCTCTTTTATAGGGGAAGCTTAACAAAAATTTATTCAGATCATAATGTCTTTTTGACAGCTCATCGTTTTCTTTCCACAATCCAGCTTTGAACTCTGGATGTTTAATCAGCTGATCATATAGCATTGTGGTTCCACATTTTTGAAATCCTAGAATAAAAAAATGGGGTGATATCCTGCCCATTGAACAAAGTTTCTGAATAAATCGGTTTTTATCCCATCCTTGTTCAAATAGAAATTTATTCATCATCATAGTCAACTTACTTTCAAGACTTCAAAGTCTGAATAAATCATATCCAGCGTTCCGTTCGTAACACCTGATCGGAAAAAGTCACCCTCTCTTACTTCTAGAATAAACGCCTCTTTTAGCGAATCGAATAACTCGCCACTTGTTGGGCCACCTGTCATAAATAAATCACAAACGTAATTATCGGGAGTTAAACAGCATTTTTTCAGATTCCAAACTAGCTCAGTCTTACCCTCAATTGAGATGCCGTTATTTTTTAGCAACGTTGAAAGTGCCATAATTCGTTTTCCTCCACTTGAATTAACAATAATTGAGGGCCATATAGTAGTCGGCTCAATATGGCCTTCAGGCTCTATTGTTAAGTGGATATTTATCTCATCCCCCACTCTAAAAAAGTCAACTTTACTTTGATCTTTAGAAAATGAAACATTCGTGATCTTAATTCTATTGGTTCCATCCCTGTCAATTCTATCCTTCACAGCGATGTTCTTCATTTTAACATCTGCGTCATCGTAGTATTTTTTTATCGCGCTTCTCGTATCACCATCATAAACCAATTTCCCCCTATCCATAACCAAAACTCTATTGCAAAGCTTTTCAATAGACTCCATATTATGACTTACAAATATAACGGTTCGACCTTGTGAAGAAACATCATTCATCTTACCAATACACTTCCTTTGGAATTCAGCATCACCAACCGCAAGGACTTCATCAACCACAAGTATTTCGGGTTCCAAATGAGCTGCAACCGCAAAACCAAGTCGGACTTTCATTCCTGACGAATAGCGTTTAACAGGTGTATCCACATACTTAATAATACCAGAAAAATCTACGATCTCGTCAAACTTTTCGGCTATTTCTGCTTTGGTCATTCCTAAAATGGCGCCATTTAAGAAAATGTTTTCTTTACCTGTCAATTCCGGATGAAAACCAGTTCCAACCTCAAGTAGCGAGGCAATTCTACCTTTGACCTTTATTTCACCAATTGTGGGTGGCGTTACTTGAGAAAGTAATTTAAGCAATGTTGATTTACCTGCTCCATTCTTGCCAATTATGCCAAGTACTTCGCCTTTTTTAACTTGAAAAGAGATATCGCTTAATGCCCATACATATTTCCCTCCGGACACTTCACGGTCGTTAACGTCTCCAACCTTCATATAAGGATCTTCTTTACCTCTAACTTTGTGGTACCATCTATTTAGGTCATGCGAAAGTGTGCCCGTTCCAACAACGCCAAGTCGATATTGCTTTGAGATGCCTTCTATTTTGATCACTACATCGCTCATATTTATACTGTATCAATAAAAGATTTCTCTACTCTATTAAATATTACGATACCAAATAAGAATACAAATATGGAAAAACAAATACTATAGATCAGTCCTGTAACTGGAATATTTCCCGAGCCAAGGAATGCATATTTAAATGTCTCAATTATGGAGGTCATTGGGTTTGCCAATAAAGCGATTCGTGTCCAATTAATACTATCATCGATTGTCCCACCATCCTGAATATTATTCCACTCCTTAATGGAGAGTACATTTGATCTTTCAGCTATTACCACTTGTTTCCCATTGAAATCTACAACTGCCGAATTGTCGTCTTCCATGAGCTCCTGTTTTGTTAATGTATCCGAAGAATCGGTGATGCTTAATGGGTAAGCGATTGGTGTTGCGTACATTGCCAATTGCACACCAAAAGCAACCAAAAAAGAAAGATCCCTATACTTGGTTGTAAGCGAAGAGATTATCATTCCCAATCCCAATCCCAATAATGCCATGGTAATGATAAGTACCGGAAAAAGGGATATCGACCAATTGGGCTCTATTGAGTCTTGGGTAATTAGGTAAAACATCCAAACCGCCAAAAAGAGCAAGAATTGTACACCTAGCTTTAACATATTGGTGAGAATGACGGAAAGAGGAACAATTATTCGCGGAAAATAAACTTTCCCGAACAAGTCCTGATTTACTGTAAACGTAGTGGAAGTTTTATTGATGCAATCGGCGAAATACCCCCAAAACGTTATTCCTGCCATATAAAACACAATTGCAGGAACTCCATCGGTAGGGAGGTGTGCAATTTTATTAAAAATGACTGTGAATATAATTGTCGCAATGATGGGCTGAACAAAGAACCATAAAGGACCTAAAATCGTTTGTTTGTAAAACGCTATAAAATCCCTTCTAACAAAGAGAAGAAGTAAATCCCGATAACGCCAGATACTGCTAAAGTTTGTATTAAAAAATCCTTTGCGATTTTGAATGATCAAATCCCATTCTTCTTCCTTAACCTCTGCCAATTCTGTTTTGTTTTTAGTATCCTTAAGTAATAACCAACTTAGCACCACTTTTAAAAGCGTAAATCAAAGTTACAGTTTTGCCGATTTTTCAGTGCTATATTCTTTCTCCAATGCTTCCAGTCTCCGTAAAATATCATTTCTTTCTTTGATCAACAGATCATACTTGTTTTTAACTCCTGATAATTGTTCAATTAACATCTAGTGCAGTCTGTTGCTGGAAACCCAAGCTAACAACCATCGAAGGATCAATTAAATTATATATTCGATATCCAGTAAAATTCACCCCGGCTTGAAAATAACTTGTATTTGCGGCCAAAGAAGCAATTATCTGCCTTTCTATCGACTGACCGAAACAGAATTGTGAAATTAAAACCCACAGGACTAACAAAGCAGTTTTCATCCGCTCAAAGTTACACAAATATAACCACGTGATTTGAGTACTTATACAAATTCTGTCATAACATTGACTGTATCATCCAATACATTGATGAACGACTAAAAAAACTCAACTATTGTTCTTTTTGTTGATCAAATGTTATTCAAATAGGTATTTTTACCATCACATTCGCTTAAATTATGGTAAAAGACGAACAAATATTTTCATTAATCGATTCAGAAAGAAATCGACAATTTTCGGGCATCGAGCTGATTGCTTCTGAAAACTTTGTAAGTGAACAAGTAATGCAGGCTATGGGGTCCGTTCTTACCAATAAATATGCGGAAGGCCTTCCCAATAAACGCTACTATGGTGGATGTGAATTTGTGGATAAGATTGAGCAATTGGCAATTGATCGTTTGAAGGAGTTGTTTGGTGCTGTTTGGGCCAACGTTCAGCCTCATTCAGGAGCTCAGGCTAATGCAGCCGTAATGCTGGCATGTCTGAATCCGGGCGACACAATTCTGGGGTTTGATTTGAACCATGGCGGTCATTTAACGCATGGATCTGCCGTTAATTTTTCCGGAAAGCTCTATAATCCAACTTTTTACGGAGTTGAAGAATCAACCGGCATTATCAATCTTGACCAAGTCCAATCTAAAGCCAAAGAACATCAACCAAAAATGATCATTTCTGGCGCTTCTGCATATTCCAGAGACTGGGATTTTAAGCGGTTTAGAGCTATAGCTGATGAGGTTGGCGCCATCCTTTTGGCGGATATTTCACATCCTGCCGGATTAATTGCTTCGAAGTTGTTAAACGATCCGATCAAACACTGTCACATTGTAACAACCACAACTCATAAGACCCTTAGAGGGCCAAGGGGTGGTGTGATCATGATGGGGCAGGATTTCGAAAATCCTTGGGGAATAACGCTAAGAAATGGCAAAACAAGAATGATGTCATCTTTACTGGATTCAGGAGTATTTCCAGGCACACAAGGTGGACCACTAGAACATGTTATTGCAGCAAAGGCAGTAGCATTTGGCGAAGCTCTTCAACCGGAATACAAGGAATACTGCAAACAAGTGATCAAGAATGCCGCTGTCATGGCACAAGAGTTTGTGAACAGAGGCTATAAGGTAATCTCTGGTGGAACCGACAATCATTCTATGCTGATCGACTTGAGAACAAAAAACATTACTGGAAAAGATGCTGAGAATGCATTGGTAAGGGCAGATATTACTGTAAACAAGAACATGGTCCCTTTTGATGACAAATCACCATTCGTAACTTCGGGTATACGGATTGGAACTCCTGCCATTACCACAAGAGGTGTTAAGGAAAATGAAATTCCGCACATAGTTGATCTGATCGATCAGGTGCTGGTAAACCCAGAAGATGAATCGGTCATCCATTCGGTGAAAGCAAAAGTGAACGCAATTATGAGTGAAAAACCTTTGTTTACTCTATAGATCGGTTGCCAAACGAAAATTGCAATTTGGGGATATAAAACGAAAAGTAGCATATTATCATAGCTACACCAAAGCTGAACAAGCCAAACACAAAAGCAATCATCAAATGCATCAAAATGCCCAAGATCAAGACCCACTTCCTTGTTGCCGATATCCAGATCAATATTGGAAATAAAAACTGATATGCAATGGCAAAATAGGTCATTATCATTAAGATCAAGTTTGAGTCAGGGATGTTGTTGTAAATGATAGGCAAAGAGTACTCCTGCAGCATTAGCGAGTGCCACATAGCTGCTCCTTCCAGCCAAACATCTCCTAAAATTTTGTATAAAGCTGAAACCAAATAAACCAGACAAATCTGAATCTGGATAGCCAGTAAAGCTCCTTTATTGATCGCATTGGACCATGAACCTTCCTCCACTTTCTTCTCGTTCACAAAACAAAGGAAAAATAAAACAAGCAGCATCAGATGATGGCCACCCGAATTCAACAGGTAGGTTGAATTGGTCAGATTAGCAGCCGCAAAAAATGCAACGAATGTAAAGGTTCTTTTATAGGAGGTTATAAGGGCACCGAACAAACACAACATAAGAAGGATCATCATACAAATCGCCATAACTACTCCGCCCTGATCCAATAAATTCAATGCGTAATTGCTTATTCCGTCTTGCCCGAGCGGAGGCGATATTCTACCCGCACCGTAGCTAATATCCAACATGAAACAGAGCTGCACATTGTTCACCAAATAAAAGAACAAAACACCCCAACGCAGTAACCTGATATTTTTCTGTTTCGAGAAAGGGCGATTAAAAAAGTCCAGTATGTGCAAGTACCTCATCAATATTCAAAATATTTTGTAATCCCTGTTTTTACAGATTTTGCCGAGAGTCTAATTTCAACCGATCCACCATCATTGATGCCAGCTAATTTCCTTACCATCTCTTTTAGAAGAATTTGGTCTTCCTGGCGCTCATGGTTCCCACTGATCTCCCATACCGCACCTCGGGCGACATTGCTGATACCTATACTTATTCGACCGTGATGCGTAACTCTGAATTTGTGGTGATTCTTCAGGTAGCAAGCGGAAAATTCATGCCATTGCGCCGTACTGTCCGTCCGATAAGCAACATCAACATTGTATTCCGGCAGTTCCGGAGCGAACAAACTCCATCCTTGATGAAACACCGGTTTAATGTAGTTTCCCGAAAGCTGTTTTAGACCATTAACATTGAATTCATCAGGTGCCACATAGAAATAAGTGATGACGAAATGAACAAATAAAAAGGATACAATCAACAGACCTTTTATATATGGATGCTTTTTCTGTTCCAAACCAACGCAATTTATTCAAAAAAAGCATCTTTTGCATTTACATAGTAATTACATTTGATGAAAAATACAGACATGATAAGAGCAAATGACCCGGCACGAAAATCATGGGTTTTCATCCCTTCCAATTCAGATTTTTCAATGCAGAACTTGCCGTTCGGTATTTTTTCAACCGGACTTGGGGGTAAACGAGTAGGCGTAGCGATAGGCAATCAGGTCCTGGACCTGTCGGCTGTCGAAAAGCTAGGCAAAGTTCAAGGTTTAGGGTTTGACCAATCTGACTTTTCGAGTAACTCTCTGAACAAAATGATGAAAAAGGGGAAAGAAGCGGTAAGGGAATTAAGAAATGTAATCTCT
>Ga0206681_10000175_pt1 | contig 39906 bp, 32 predicted proteins | sample M150012015metaG_FD_161048 | JGI IMG/M metagenome (GOLD analysis project Ga0206681, IMG submission 161048) | Ammonia-oxidizing marine archaeal communities from Monterey Bay, California, United States - M1 500m 12015 | ecosystem: Environmental > Aquatic > Marine > Intertidal zone | place: USA... | reverse complement strand
ACGGACACAGCTTGTCAGGGTGAGCCGAATATCGGATGAAGAACTTACGGAGTTTTTAATCGAGAAAGAAGGCCTGGACAGGGTTAGGGCGCTGTCTGTGGTTAACATTTCGGAGGGCTCATATCTTGCCGCACGTAATCACCTGGGCAAAGACTCTCATGACCTCTTATATTTCAATCATTTCCAAACGTGGATGAGAATATGTTATCAGAGGAAAGTAGTCGAGGCATTCAACTGGGCGGATACGTTTTCTGCCATCGGCCGGGAACACCAGAAACAATTTTTACAGTATTGTCTCAACATGGCACGCCAATGTGTATTGGGAAATTATACAGAAATGCAGATGGTAAACCTGCAAGGGGAAGAGAGGGAGTTCTTGAATAAATTCGCCACGTTCATTAACCACAAGAACGTAATTGAACTAACAAATGAATTTAATGATGCCCACTATCACATAGAGCGCAATGCGAACCCCAAGATCCTTTTTACCGACTTATCAATAAAGGTAATTAGGCTGCTAAGAAAACAATAGCTAAAATCTCAGATATGCTGATTGTAGCTCCGCCGCTTATGGTTATTGGCTCCCAATAATTATTTGATGCGGTTCTATCTGAACACATTTTGAAAACACCTTAATCATCTGTTTTTGCATGTTCAATTAAGTACTTCTTTTTATTGCAACTCTTACACTTGTCTTTTCGGAAGCTTTCGTAAAGTCCCAACTCAACTTTTTAAATGGGGATGGGATTTTTAAATCCGAATGATGTTTTAAGATAATCATTACTTTCGTTGCCCGGATCAAACCACTAACCGATTTATGAAAAAAGCAAAAATATTATTTGTTACCGGCACCATATTTTTTGGAATCATCTGTGGATTAGGCCACTTATCCTTTGAATTACTGGAAGAAAAACCCGCGGAGGTGATAGAAGGATTAAAAGAACTTTCCGTTATTTTCCCAGACAGAGAAAAAGACATGCTGGAGGTAACTACTGGCTTTAGCCTCCTGATGGGTGTTATGCTATTGGCTTATGGAATTATTAATCTCTTGCTCATGCGCAAAGACAGAAAATTTCACCTTCCTTCCAAAGCCATTGTAACAGCTAACCTTATTTTCGCACTCATTGGTTTTGGAATAGCCTACCAGTACTTCTTTATTTTCCCCATTGCTTGTATGGGTATAGCAGCACTCTGTTTTTTAGCTTCTTTAATGCAAAAAAGTGCTTAGCAGCTTTTTTACCCCGTACAGCTACCGCACGGTGTACTGACTGTACTTCTTCCCTTTCCAGATCGTCAATAAAATAATATGACAAGAATATTGAAGCGGGTAGTGAATTAACAGAAGACATACTTATTTGGCATTTGGAGTTGAGAGAATTCTCGAAACGAAAAGAGATACACACGGGCCGTTGCAGCGATTAACATATCACCAAATAATTTATCTTTACGGAAGCGAGAAGAATCGTTTCACATTGAAAAAACCTTTGGAGAATGAGCTGTGCAACTTGTGCGAAAAATAAGAGTAGCAAGACTCCAAATGGATGCAAAAATAATGGAACCTGTTCGACAGGGGGCTGTAATAAGTTAGAAGTATTTGATTGGCTTTCCAACATGGAACTACCAAGAGGCAAAAGCCAGTCGGACCTGGTGGAAGTTCGGTTTAAAAATGGCCGCAAGGACTTTTATCGAAACGTGAATAAACTGAGCATTCATTCTGGAGACACAATAGTCGTATCGGCTATTCCGGGCTATGATGTTGGAATGGTTTCTCTAGCGGGTGAATTGGTATTGGTGCAGCTTAACAGGAAAAAGGGAAACGCAAAAAAACATAGCCTACCAAAAATTATCCGGAGGGCCACTGAGGAAGACGTTGAAAAGTGGAGAAAAGTAAAAGGCAGTGAATATGAGAGCATGCACGAAGCGAGAAAGATGGCGATCTCACTCAACTTGAAAATGAAAATCTCCGATGTCGAGTACCAGGGAGACGGATCCAAAGCAGTATTTTATTATACAGCTGAGACACGTGTCGATTTTCGAGAACTGATAAAACTGATGGCAGACAAATTCAGAACGAGGATAGAAATGCGCCAGATCGGTGCAAGACAAGAATCAGGAAGACTAGGTGGCATTGGATCATGTGGTCGAGAGCTTTGTTGCACTACGTGGCTTACAGATTTCAGGTCTGTCGCAACCTCCTCTACCCGATATCAGCAGTTATCCTTAAATCCTCAAAAAATGGCGGGTCAATGTGGAAAGCTAAAGTGTTGCCTGAATTATGAATTGGATATGTATCTGGAATCGTACAAGGAGTTTCCAAGTACCAGTATAAGACTGATCACTCAAAGAGGAGAAGCGGTACACCAAAAAACCGACATCTTCAAAAAGCTGATGTGGTATTGGTTGAAAGAAGACCGGGGCGGGGGCAAAATTGTAAAACTTGAATTGGATAGGGTCAAAGAAATTATTGCATTGAACAATGAGGGGGAAAAGCCGGAGGATTTGAATAAATTCGTTAATCTTGAACAACATCATGAACCGCAGTATGAGAATGTTGTAGGGCAGGATGACCTAACGCGCTTTGACAAGAAATTTAAAAAACAAAGGCGCAAAAAAAAACAGAGAGCAAGGTCAAATGACAAATCGAAAAGTCAAAATAAATCGGTCAAAACAGGGCCTAAAAGTAAACGAGATAATAGAAAGAAGAAGAAATAACCCACCCCCTTTGATATTAGCGATTGTACTGCTCGCAATTCTTGTTGGTTGCGTTGGAGGCCGCTCCTACTATGAAGAGTATATTCCAATCCCTAACAGGGAGTGGAGTCAGGCGAATGTGCCGTTCTTTGAATTTGAAATTTCAGACACTATTCAACGATACGATCTTTACTTCAACATACGTCATTCCAGAGCGTATGAGTGGAAGAATCTTTGGGTTTTTCTGAACTTTGAAGTTCCCGGCGGCCAGCAGGAGACCGACACGTTGGAGTTCATCCTGCAGGATGCTCAGGGCAGGTGGCTGGGCAACGGGTCAGGTGAGATCAGGGATGGCAGCTTCCTGTTCAAAACGAAAACCCGTTTCCCTCGAAAGGGTAAGTACAAGGCTTCTTTTGAGCAAGCCATGCGAACGGAAGTGCTTGAAGACATTACCGACATCGGGCTTAAGATCAAAAAGGTTCCGGGGTAGGCTGCTCTATAGAATCAAATAATAACCCGGCCCTTGCAGTTAAAAAAGAATCATGGATAAACAATACTGCTTCAGTGTTTGTGATGCCTTTGTTCGTACTTTCGTTATGCAATGTCAAACAAACGAGCTAAGAAAAGTAATAACTCAGATCACCCCTCAAAGAAGGCCAGAAAAAGAATGCTGTTCGGCACCTGGTTCGTGATTTTATTTCCGTTTATTTTTCTTGGAATATTAATGCTATCCATTCCTGCAGAAGAGATTCCGGATTATGCTTTATTAGAAAACCCGGTCAGCAATCAGGCCTCTACGGTTTTTGCTGAAAATGAAAAAATACTAGGCACATTTTTCATAGACAACAGAAGCAATATTGCTTACCACGAATTGTCTGACAACATCATCAACGCTCTTGTGGCCACCGAAGATGAAAGATATTTTAAACACTCAGGAGTGGATGGGTGGGGGTTGATCCGGGCAATTGCCGGGCAGGTTATTGGACAAAACAGAGGAGGGGGCTCGACCATCACACAACAACTGGCCAAGATGATGTTTCATGAAATGCCGTCGCGGAACAAATGGGCCAGGGTGAATGAGAAACTGGCGGAATGGGTGATTTCCGCAAGGATCGAAAGGAGGTACACCAAGAAGGAGATCATTGCCATGTATCTGAATCAATTTGATTTTGTGTACAACGCAGTGGGAATCAGGTCTGCGGCAAGAATTTATTTCAATAAAACCCCCGATAACCTCACCATAAATGAGGCGGCAACACTAGTCGGAATGGCTAAAAACCCCATTATCTACAATCCCATAATCAATCCGAATAACGCGCTGAAAAGAAGAAATACGGTGTTGAATCAAATGAGAAAAAACGGATATCTGAATAATGAGGATTGGGAAGACCTTAAAAAGAAACCGATCGTCCTTGACTACAGGCCTGAAACACAAAACACGGGAGTAGGACCATACTTTAGAGCACAGGTAAAAAAAGAGGTTAGAAAAATACTTGCGGACGGCAACATAATGAGTCCGGAAGGCAACCCGTACAACATTTTTAGGGATGGACTAAAGATCTATACTACCCTTAACTATGACATGCAAATTCACGCTGAAAAAGCGGTCGAAAAACATCTGGGTGAATATTTACAGAAAGAGTTTGCCAAAGACAACAGCACAAAGGAACACTCCCCTTATGGAGATGAAACGAGTAGGGAGCAACGAGACAATAATATAACCAGGGCAATTAAGAATAGCCGAAGATATAAGGTGCTTCAAGAACAAGGAAAAACGGACGCAGAGATCACGGAGAGCTTTAAACAGAAGAGAAAAATGGAAGTCTTTGATTGGTCAAGCCCAAACCATTTGAAAACTACGGAAATGACACCGATCGACAGCCTATACCACTATAAGAAGGTTTTGAGAGTAGGTATGGTTTCCATCCATCCCAATACTGGATTTGTTAAAGCTTGGGTGGGTGGCCCGGACTATAGACATTTCAAATACGATTATGTTTCTAAAGCAAGACGCCAGGTTGGATCGACCATTAAACCTTTTGTCTATGGGACAGCTATCGAGCATGGTCTGATAACGAGCTGCACCACCTTCCCAAATGTTGAGTACTGTTTAGACCTGGACTATGGTTCACAGACCAAACAGTGGTGCCCGAAAGGCTCTGGTTTTGATGGCTTACCAATGCCGGTTTATTACGCTCTTGCGGCGTCTAAAAATCCAATTACAGCGAAGATAATTAAAGAAAGCGGCGGAAATAATAATTGGGTAAAGTCGCTTTTTGATCAAATGAAGTTATCCAATAGCTCCTTTCAGTCCGTTCCAGCTTTGGGCCTCGGTGTATGCGACCTTTCTCCTTTAGAAATGACTGCGGCACACTGTATATTTTCAAATAATGGGGTCTACAACCGCCCAATTATTATTCTCAGAATTGAGGATAGAAGCGGCAGGGTGTTGTTTGATGCCCTACCCGAAAAAATTGAGGTTGTCTCTCCATCTACTGCTTTTGAAGTGTTGAAAATGATGAAGGGCTCCTTAGGAGTAACCAATCCATATAACGGAAAGGAGGGGGGGACGGCAAGAAGACTTAGATGGGAGCCAAACTACGGGGGATTTAAGAATCCGATTGCCGGTAAAACTGGCACTACTCAAAACTCTTCCGATGGTTGGTTCATCGGTCATACACCAGACCTTGTGTCTGGAATTTGGGTTGGCAACGATGATAGAATAATTCATTTCAAATCCAGCTCTCTGGGTCAAGGGGCCCGAATGGCTTTGCCAATTTGGGGCTACTACATGAAGTCAATTTATGCAGATAGTAAGGTTAACATATCCAAGGGTGACTTCTCTCCTCCCACACCCAGCGAACCGACGATCATACAATGTGAAACAATTGAGCCGAACTGGTAGAAACTCATATGATTTTAAAGCGCATATTTTGTTACTTTTGACATCGTAATACAATGGAAGAGGTACCGGCAATTTTAGAGGATAAACAGGCAGAAGCACCAACAAAACCAAAGAGGAGAACACTTTCAAAGAGAAAGAAGAGATTTGTTGTTGTATTGCTTTGGCTTGGCCTGCTTTCTCCAACATATGGTCTGATCACAATGATCTGGATCTCAAGCTCCAACATTCCTTCTTTTGAGCAACTCGAAAATTCGAAAAGCTTATTAGCATCTACAATTTACACTTCTGACAATGTGGAGATGGGACGGTATTTTAGGAAAAACCGAACAACCACTAAATTCCACGAACTGTCTCCGGACCTGATAAATGCATTGATCGCGACAGAAGACGAACGCTTCAGAGACCATAGCGGGGTTGATTTTAGGGCTACAGCAAGAGTGATAAAGGGAATGATTGCCGGAGACAAGAATCAAGGAGGGGGGAGTACAATTTCGCAGCAATTAGCGAAACAACTTTTCCCTAGGTCTAGCGGAATTGAAGAGGGTAGTAAGGTTGAATTTGCCAAACGGAAATTTTGGGAATGGATCGTTGCGTCAAAGCTGGAGAGAAGCTACTCCAAAAATGAGATTATCACTAGCTACTTCAACACAATTGAGTTCCTCAATAATGCAATTGGAGTCAGGTCTGCAGCACGTGTCTATTTTAATACGACACCCGACTCACTAAAATTGCATGAAGCAGCAATGCTCGTAGGCATGGCGAAAAACCCGAGCTTGTTCAATCCGCTGAGAAGACCCGACACTGTGAAACACAGAAGAATGGTAGTGTTAGGGCAGATGGTTAAAAATGGCTATATCGATAGTGCAACTTACATTGCTACGAAAGACACCCCTCTTGGGTTGAACTACACAAAAGTAGATCATCAAGAAGGAATTGCCGCATATTTTAGAGAATCACTCAGAGAGGAGATAACCTCTCTTTTTCGGCAGTCAGATCATCACCTCTGGATTATGGATACGCTAGGAATTGTTGTAAAGAACGAAGGAAGCCTAAATTACAATTGGCACTACAGGGAAGATGGAAAACCAATCTATTTCAACCTAAAAGAAGCCATTGAATCTAGGAACTTCCAGTCAATCACATTGATGACAGACACAACAATGGACGCTGAATTCTATAAGCTACGCATTCTTGACGTTGAAGGAATGGTTAAAGTTGAACTAAGGAAATTTAGGTACGCAAAACCAAATGGAGAGCCGTATGATTTATATGCCGATGGGCTTAAGATCTTTACAACAATAGACTCCAGGCATCAGGAATATGCCGAATGGGCAGTTCAGGAACACCTCAAAGCCGAGCTGCAGGATCAGTTTTTCAAGAACAACGCAAAGTGGAAAAGGCCGCCATTCTCTGATGACCTCAGGAAAGGTCAGATCGACACCATCATGCAACAGGCAAAAAGGAGGTCAATGTTCTACAAACAACTTACAGGAACAATATGTATGAACTGCGAACGCCCAAAAAGATATTTAAGGCGGTTTGAAAAGGACGGGAAGCCACATGTTAGTTGCTATCACTGTGGACACGAAACTTGGATACGAACAACTGAAGAGGTTGATAAATTAATGAATACTCCTCGCGCAATGAAGGTTTTCGACTGGAAATCGAGTCGATTCGAAAAAGACACAGTCATGACCCCAATGGACTCGATCAGATACTACAAAAGTTTCCTTAGGGCCGGCATGATGTCGATGGATCCGAACACTGGATTTGTAAAATCCTGGGTGGGAGGCCCTTATTATCGCCACTTTAAATATGATATGGTGAGAAAAGGAAGGAGACAAGTGGGCTCCACATTTAAGCCGTTTGTTTATGCAACGGCTATTCAAAACAGGGTTATTGAGCCCTGTCAGGAGTTTCTCAACATCGAATATTGCATAGATATACCCTATAACAAGCACAGAATGGATCAATGGTGCCCTGGTAATTCAGGAAGCCCGTATGATGGATTGCCAACACCAATAAACTATGCTTTAGCAGCATCTATGAACAACATCACTACAGGGGTGATGAAGCAAATACAATATCCGCAAAAAGTGTTGAACTTTGTCGGTGGTCTTGGTCTTGATACGGCGTCGCTTATTCCGGTACCGTCTATGGCGCTAGGTGTTTTTGACCTTACGATATATGAAATGGTGGGGGCCATAAGTGCTTTTGCCAACAAAGGAAATTTCATAAAGCCAATCTTTATTTCTCGGATCGAAGACAAGAACGGAACAACACTTTTTGAGGTTGTGCCGGAAATAAACGAAGCTATCCAACCGAATGTAGCATACACGGTGTTGAACATGATGAAAGGTGTCACCTCCGGTGTAAGGCACCCATACAAAAATGCAACAGGAGGCACAGCAATAAGGATCCGTGGAAGCAAAAAGAGAAGGCCATATGCAGGGATCAAGTATCCGATCGCAGGCAAAACAGGAACCACTCAAAATCAGTCAGACGGATGGTTCATGGGCTTAACGCCGGATTTGGTCGCTGGAGTTTGGGTTGGAGGAGAGGATCGCTCAGTCAGGTTCCGAAGCCTTAAATTAGGAATGGGAACCAATATGGCACTGCCTATTTGGGGCTACTACATGAATAAAGTATATGCAGATTCGACGCTCAATATTTCTACTTCGGATTTCGCAAAACCCTTCGGCCAACTTGATATTCAACTGGATTGCAATCAATACCGACAAAACAGAAATGATGATTTTGACTATGAAAAAGAGATCAGAGGGGCTGAAGAAGATTACTATGGTGAATTTTAATTTATAATAATGAACAAAGTTGTAACCAATGTTAAAGAAGCATGCGAAGGCCTTCAAAGCGGTATGACCATTATGATCGGAGGATTTGGCTTGTGTGGCATTCCGGAAAATTGCATTGCCGAAATGGTTGAGCTGGGCATCGACGACCTTACGTGTATCTCAAACAACGCGGGGGTTGACGATTTTGGCTTGGGATTCCTGCTAAAGGAAAAGCAGATCAGAAAGATGATATCTTCCTACGTGGGTGAAAACGATGAATTCGAAAGACAAATGCTCAGCGGAGAGCTGGAAGTAGAATTGATTCCGCAAGGTACTTTGGCAGAAAGATGCAGGGCAACAGGAGCAGGCATTCCGGCGTTCTTCACTCCAGCGGGGTATGGAACAGAAGTAGCGGAAGGGAAGGAAACAAGAGAGTTTATGGGGAAAATGCACGTGCTCGAAAAGGCTTTTAATTCTGACTTCGCCATCGTTAAGGCTTGGAAAGGAGATACCGAAGGGAACTTAATTTATAAAGGAACGGCAAGAAATTTTAATCCACTCATGGCAATGGCGGGAAAGATAACGATTGCAGAGGTTGAAGAGTTGGTTGAGCCGGGAGATCTGGACCCAAATTTTATACACACACCAGGTATCTTTGTTCACCGTATTTTTCAAGGAGAAAAATTCGAAAAGAGGATTGAGCAAAGAACAGTCAGACAAAGAAGCTAATAATGGCAATAGACAAAAATGGAATAGCGAAACGCATTGCACAAGAGCTAAAAGACGGCTGGTACGTAAACCTTGGCATTGGGATCCCAACACTAATTGCAAACTATATTCCTGAGGGAATTGAGGTTGAATTTCAATCCGAAAATGGCATTTTGGGAATGGGGCCGTTTCCGTATGATGGGGAAGAAGATGCAGACCTGATCAATGCAGGGAAACAAACAATTACTGCGTTACCGGGAGCTGCATACTTTAGTTCATCAACCAGCTTTGCAATGATACGCGGACAACATGTCCAGCTTACAGTACTTGGCGCTATGGAAGTGTCCGAAAATGGCGACATAGCAAACTGGAAGATCCCCGGAAGAATGGTAAAAGGCATGGGTGGGGCGATGGATCTTGTGGCTTCTGCTGATAACATTATTGTGGCTATGATGCACACGAATAAAAAAGGCGAATCTAAATTGTTGCCAAACTGTACGCTTCCGTTAACCGGAGTCAATTGCATCAAGAAAGTTGTTACTAATTTAGCTGTACTTGATGTTTTGCCGGGTGGAGGATTTAAACTGATCGAAAGAGCTCCGGGAGTAAGTGTTGAAGAGGTTAAAGCAGCTACTACAGGAAAATTAATCATCGAAGGGGATATTCCTGAGATGCAAATTGGCTAAACCAGGAATTATCAAAACCGCATTAAACGCACTTATTTTTCCTAAATCTAGATTCCAAAATTGGATTTTCTTGGGCCTCCTCTTACTGATGTCGTTTGCGTATAGCTACCACAAAGTAGTGATGTATAAGCCTCAATCAATGCACTCTTGGAGACAGGCAGATTGCACTTCGATCGCACACGGATACATAAAGGAAAATAATCTATTAGAACCCCAGATCCACAACAAGATAAGCGATGGTTTAACTACAGGTAAAACAGCTGGAGAATTTCCAGGACTGTACTATGTTGTGGGGAAATTATGGAAGATATTTGGTCATCACGAATGGATCTATCGACTTCTGGTTTTATGCCTGTTCCTGGGTAGTGTATTTAGTCTGTTCCGGACACTGAGCAGGCAACTAGACCAGTTTTGGGCGTATATATTGTCGTTGACACTTTTTACATCTCCTTTGGTCGTTTTTTATGCGAACAACTTCCTGAGCAACGTCCCCGCCTTGAGTTTTGCCGTCTTTGGATTGGCCCTATATTTTGAATACCGAAAGAAGGCGACGAGTCGAAAATGGTTGATCCTCTGCCTTCTATTTATGATCTCGGGGCTGTTAAAAGTCACGGGACTTATTGGGTTTATTGGCATATGTGGTGCCGAATTAGTAATGGTCTTGACCAAAAGAAGGGAGGTAAATTGGTTGCCGTTTTTCGGAGGGGGCCTGCTTGCTTTGTTCTTTGTGTTTCTGTGGTATTCATATGCCGGCTACTACAACGGACTCCATGGCGGAAAGTATACGTTTAACGATTTCTGGCCGATTTGGCAGATGAGTGTTGAAGATATTATTGCGGGATGTAGATTCTTCGGAAGGATTACCTTTTTCCAACTTTTAAGCCCCTTGGGTTATCTGTTGGTCTTTTTCTTCGGGGGCTATTTTTTATTAAGGCGGAGATCGATATCGATTGACCTGGGGCTGGTTACTATAATAACAGGAATAGGAATTGCACTTTATATTCTGTGCTGGTTCAACGCACTGGAATACCATGATTACTATTTCCTGAACGCTATGATCTTCCCGCTCATTTTGTCTATTTCGGTGATGTATGGGATGAAGAGCCACGATCTGTTTCAAAAATACTGGCTTCGGATTTCTGCACTTGTCATATTATTCGGGGGGGTCATATATTGTCACAACAATATGAGGATGAGATATGCTGATCAATTAGGAGTTTACAACATGCTGGCATGGAAAATTACGACAAAGGATGAGAGGATTTATTGGAACTGGGTGTCTCACGATAACTACCAGGATGCGTTTATGGAAATTGAACCATATCTAGAAGAAATTGGCGTGGAGAAAGATGCTCTGGTAGTTTCTTTTCCCGACCCCAGCTTTAACATCTCACTTTATCTGATGAACAGAAAAGGGTGGACCGCATATGGAGGGAACATGATTAATAGCAAGTCTCTACAACAGAAAATTGATCATGGCGCCAAGTACATCTTAACTGCCGAGAACTCAACGCTGGACTTATCAGCAGTACAACACCTAATTGGCGAGGAGATCGGCAGGTTTAGGAACGTTAAGATCTATAGAATAGAGCAATAATAGCTTTTGCAGGTCTAATATCTCGGCCATCAAATTCCGTAAAAACAGAGACACTGAAAAACAATGTACATTTGATGACTCCAGGTTTGGCAGAAGAAAACACACATAGCCTTGATTTAGTAATCCCTTGCTACAACCCCCCTAAAGGCTGGGAGCAAGTATTGATACATAGATATGAAGATGTTTGCAAAAAGCTTGGCGTTATACCAACACTCATTTTGGTCAACGATGGGTCCATATGCGGAACGGTTGCAGAGTCGGCACAACGGCTTTCAAGGGAATTGAGATCATTTCATTATGTCGAGGTGAAGATGAATCAGGGGAAGGGAAACGCGTTGAGAACCGGGGTTAATCTTTCTAATTCAGAACACATAATCTATACGGATGTAGACTTTCCATACACCGTGGATAGCATTTCCGCCCTATACAGTCGGCTGCTGGAGGGGAACAATGTTGCACTCGGCACACGAAACGATCAGTACTACGAATCTGTACCGGCCTTCAGGAGATGGCTGTCAAAATCTTTCAGGTGGACCCTTAAGAAACTACTCAGATTAATATCCAACGACACGCAATGCGGACTGAAAGGTTTTGACCAAGAGGGCAAGAAGGTCTTTCAGAAGACAACCATAAATCGTTTTTTATTTGATCTTGAATTTGTTCTGTATTGCAGTCGATCATCTGAGATCAAATTGGCGAAGGTGCCTGTCCGGCTGAACAAAGGGGTGGTTTTCAGTAAGATGCCGGCTAAAGTTTTGTTGAGTGAGGGGTGGAACTTCATAAAGATCTTATTCCGCACTTCGAGAAAGTAGGGGCTTCCAGTTTTTTCCATCATGAGGAAAGGCAAAGTCAGCAGTCTTATACAGTGTCCAATCAGCTACCGAAAGAGAATCTAAAATTGGTTCTAAAAGCTCATGTGTTGTCTCCCTTGCTGTTTGATTCTTTGCAAGAACAAAGTCAAACTTCAGATCTTCACCCCAATCGCTCACCTCCTTATAGTACCAATTGTGATTGGTCACATGAAACCAAGGTGTCAATCCATCAAAAACCGTATAAACCCGAAGGTTGTTTTTTGAGAACATCGTGATCACCTTTGCGTCTTTGTAAGGAGCAATACCGTAACGCAGGTCGTATTTGTCGACTACCTTATCAAGTGCCTTGACTCTTTGCGGGCAATAGTCTACAAATTTTCTGTATCCCTTTTCTGGCAGACAGACCCAAGTAAAGATCACAACAACTAACGGAATGACACATACAGTTTTGAGTAGTTTCCCCCAACGTAATTCTTGGGGGTTAAAAAATTGAGCGACCGCAAAAGGGAGAAATCCAAGCCCGATAATGTAGCTGGAAAAATTATATCTCATTGTGTCCCATCCTGTATAGCTGCCATTTAAAATTGGAGCAACGAAGACAACCAACATAAAGATCGGAAGCAGAGCAGTTAATAAGTTAGAATTGCTTGGTTTAGCCTTGGATTTTTTGGTGATGAGACCAATATTAAGGATGGTATAGATTGTCATCAGCAAGAAAGAGGCAATTACCCCAATTAGTATCCACCCCTTCAACTTGCCCAAACTTAACCAATCGGCAAGCTGCACCTTCAGGATGTCCCAGGATTGTTTAATGTTCTCAAAGTCCATGAATGTATGTGGGTCGGGAATTGACACGTATCCCGATTGTTCGATGTATTTGAAAAGTTCAAGACCCGTATAACCGGTCAAGACAGCAGCCAAAATCAACCATATCGCTTCTTTGCCTCGCTTTATTAGCATCAACAGGCCCAAAATAAATGCAGGAGTAACAAATGTCACCAGAAACAATCGGTCTGAAGCAATGGACAAAGTGCCGTGCAGAACGACAAGAAACAACCAGAGCTTGTTTTGTTTTCTTAGAAAAGCGAAAATATAATTAAGGCAAAAGAGGGCATTGATAAATGCTGAAAAATGATATCCGTTGACCAGTAACTGGAAGCTATAACCAAAATGTGTATCAACAAAATGCACCAATAAGAAAGACATGAGCATTAAATTCATTAACGAGCCATACAGCTGAAAATTCGCACTAACTTTTTTTAGCAATCCAAAAATTAACATTGATGTCAGCCCTACTTGTACGATGCCGTAAAACATGGTCGCCTTAATAAAGCTGCCACAGCAGAGATTCAGAAAGAAAAAAAGCGGCATGTCAGGAAAAAAGTTGGGAGCGGGGTTCACGTGCCACCCCTCCAGGGAATTCCCGTCCAAATAGATGTCCTTATACATGGAAGGCAAGTATAGGGTGTCGGATTTGAACAAAAAGGAAAGATCTGATTCAGATAATCCACAGAACACAAAGAAGGCCAATAGCAACAAACAGACAAGGCTGACACCATATGGGTAATTTCTCGAAACAGACTGTATAAACGCCACTATTATAAAAAGTATCTGATAACGACAATATTACTGTTTTTAAGAATGAGCGGGGTAATTATTTTACTATTGCCCTCAACATTATTGCATAATCATACAGATAACTGACTAGCTAAATAGTTGAATTAAAAACTATCTTTGCCCAACCTCAGACATGATCTCAAAGCTGTCAATAATAATACCTGCTTATAACGAAGCAAACACAATTCACCTCATCCTGAATAAAGTAAAGCAGGTTGAATTAAAAAACAATATAGTCAAAGAGATCATCTTGATAAATGATTGCTCCAAAGACAGGACCAAAGAAGTGATCGAAGAATACATTGACCGGAATTCGGAGCTAGATATCCGGCTGTTTAATCAGCCGAGCAACATGGGGAAAGGAGCAGCTTTGCACAAGGGAATAGAGCTGGCAACGGGTGAATTTCTAATTGTGCAAGACGCCGATTTGGAATACGATCCCGAGGAGTACAACCACTTACTAAAACCGGTTTTGTCGGGATTTGCAGACGTTGTGTACGGCTCCAGGTTCATGGGCGGGAATCCCCATAGGATTTTATTTTTCTGGCACTCCATTGGAAACAAGTTCTTAACATTGTTGAGTAACATGTATACCAACTTAAATTTGACTGACATGGAAACATGTTACAAGCTGATGAAGACGGAAATAGTTCAGGGGCTGAATTTAAAGGAGCGAAGATTTGGCTTTGAACCCGAACTTACCGCAAAGATATCAAGAGTGCCGGGCATAAGGGTGTATGAGGTGGGGATCTCTTATTATGGCAGAACATATGAAGAAGGAAAAAAAATAGGATGGAAAGACGGGTTCAGGGCAATATGGTGCATCCATAAATACAACATTTGGTCCAGGAAGTGATACGAGAACGACTTAAAAAAAGGCTTATACTGAAAGTTGCCTTTCTAGGGCTGTTCGTCTTTGCTTTTTTCACCTATGATAAATACAAAGATTCTCGCGGACATGATCATTATTTCTTACAGGACGTTGACCAATACTACAGCTATCTGCCGGCATTTTTCATCCATGACGACCTCGACTTTAATTTTCCGCACAGCTATTGGCTGATCGAATCAAAGAGTGGAAAAAAAGTCCCTAAGGTCACGATGGGGCTGGCAATAATGAACCTGCCTTTTTTTCTCGTTGCAGACACCTGGGCTAAAAACAGCGACTATGAAAGGGATGGATATTCCCTCCCTTACGTCATCTGTATTCGAACGGGGGCATTGTTGTATTTTTTCCTTGGAATGATATTCCTTTCAAAAGCACTTTTACGCTTTTTCAGCGAGCTGACCGTAGCGATTACTTGTGTCTTTCTATTCCTTGGCACCAATTTATTTTATTACACGCTGGGTCATGCAGAATATCCTCACGCATATTTGTTTGCCCTGTTTTCAATAATTATTTATTCGGCGGTTATTTGGCACGATGAAGGAAAGTCCAGACATGTCCTGCTCATTGGGTTTCTTGGCGGGCTCTGTGCCCTGATCAGGCCAACCGCCGTTTTTATTTTAATTCTCCCCTTATTATATGGGGTCAACAGCGTTGGAATGTTGAAGGACAAGATGACATTTTTATGGAAAGAAAAATGGAAAATAATTGGGGCCCTTATTTTATTTGCAATTGTTCTTAGTCCGCAACTTATTTTTTGGAAGGCTCAAACGGGCAGTTGGATATTCTTCTCTTATGGCAGCGATGAGCGTTTTTTCTTTGCATCTCCTCATGTGATTGATTTTCTTATCAGCTACAGAAAAGGATGGCTGCTGTATACACCAATGATGCTCTTTTCAATCTTCGGACTTGTGCTGTTCAGGGGGAATTCAAAGTCATTTCAAGTTGTGGTTCCGATCATCCTGGTATTGACGATTTATGTTTTTTCCAGCTGGTGGTCTTGGTGGTTTGGTGGCAGTTTTGGGATGAGGGCAATGGTGCAGTATTATGCTGTGTTTGCATTCCCGCTGGCAGCTCTGATCAGCTATAGTCTGAAACGGCGACTCACTTCTGTTCTGACCCTGTCTATTGGCGCATTTTTCCTTTATCTTAACCTTTTTCAGGCGGGACAGTACAGAAAGAACATGATTCATTGGGATGGCATGACCAAAGAGGCATACTGGTTCAGCATAACCCACCCTAAATTTCAGAAAAAGGACTGGAAAACTTTTGAGTCATATTTACAGCGCCCTGATTATGATGCTGCAAAAAAGGGTATAACGACCAAAGGCACCCCATTAAACTCTTCAGGTCACTGATTTGCGAGATTCCTTCCTTTTGATTCGGGCCTTTATGTCGGCTATTTCACCCTTAGGAATAGAGCTGATTAATTTTTTCGTGTATTCCATTTCCGGATAGTTATAGATTTCATCTGCAACTCCCATTTCCTCTATTTTCCCCTTGTTCATCACTACCATGCGATCGCTCATATGCCTCACCACCGAAAGATCATGTGAGATGAAAATATAGGTCAGATCAAAATTATCTCTCAGCTCGTTTAACAAATTCAACACTTCGGCTTGAACGCTAACATCAAGAGATGAAACGGATTCATCACAGATTATAAACTTGGGCTTGACAGCTAGTGCTCTGGCAATGCTTATCCTTTGTCGCTGGCCTCCGGAAAATTCATGCGGGTACCGATAAAAGTGAGCCTCCTTCATGCTGACTTTTTTAAGAAGCTCTATTACATAGTCTTTCCTTTCGGAATCATTATCAAATATATTGTGCACCTTCATTGGCTCCATAATTGCCGCACCTACAGTGAGCCTTGGATTTAAGGAGGAGTATGGATCTTGAAATATTATCTGCATATTTTTACGCATCCGCCTGAGATCGCGTTGGCCTAGCTCCGTAATTTCTTCTCCATCAAACTCTATTGTGCCACTTGTAGGCTCGATAAGTCTTAGAAGTGTTCTGCCAAGCGTCGTCTTTCCGCAGCCGGACTCCCCCACAAGCCCAAGCGTCTCCCCCCTGCGCACATCAAATGAAACTCCATCTACCGCCTTGACCCATTCTCTTGGTTTTCCAAAAAAATTGGCCTTTATCGGGAAATGGGCTTTAACGTCCCTAACTTTCAATATTGGGGGTTGTGACAGTATTCGGTTTATTCTGTCAGCAACTTGCTTCCCAGACAGCTCAAGCCTGTTTAGGACGCTTGGGACATCAGTATTCAGCTCCTCAATATTTCCATCAGCCTTTTGAGTCATAAAAGTATTCGTGGTGGGAAGATATTTTAAGCGTCTCTTTAAAGGTGGTCTGCACGCCAGAAGCCCTCTAGTGTAAGGGTGTTGGGGATTGGAGAATACGTCAAGGACAGGCCCCGATTCGACGATTCGCCCCCCATTCATTACAAGCACCTTATCAGCCACTTCAGCAATTACACCTAGATCGTGAGTAATAAATAAAATGCCCATGTTCTTTTTAAGCTGCATTTCGTTCAATAGCTCAAGAATATCTTTTTGAACCGTGACATCCAGTGCTGTTGTTGGCTCATCTGCAATTAAAATAGAGGGTTCGCAACTGATTGCCATTGCAATCATTACACGTTGTTTTTGGCCACCTGAGATTTCGTGTGGATAGGAGTTGAAGATAACGTTGGGCATTGAAAGCTTAACTTCTTTGAACAACTGAATAGCTTTTTCTTTAGCATTTGCCAATCCTTTTTGATGTAGCTTGATTGCTTCAACAACCTGATTGCCGCAAGTATAAACGGGGTTTAGGGAGGTCATGGGCTCTTGGAATATCATGGCAATTTCATTCCCGCGATATTTCCTCATCTCGTTATGCGGTAGGGTGGCCAGATCCACAGTTTGACCATTAGAGTGTAGAACTATACTGCCATTGACGATCTTCCCTGGAGGCGATTGAATCAGGCCCATTGCGGAAAGCGAAGTGACTGACTTCCCTGAGCCAGACTCCCCGACAATTCCAATAGTCTCTCCATTATGCAGCGTGAAGCTAATGTTGTTAACCGCTTGGATCACTTCGTCTTCCGTATGGAATTCAGTGACTAGGTTCTTTATTTCGAGTATAGGTTTCTTACCCATCCGATAAGTAAAATGGCGAGTTAAGATAGTCTATTGAAAAGAGTTGACAAAAAATAGAGTCAAGGAGTTACAAAAATTTAGACTAAACTCGGCTAACAAAAGACCAAGAGGGAATCCACACGGGCGTGAGCCACAAAACAAATAAGAGCTGTTTAACCTTGAGTCAGATAGATAAAACAGATTAAAGGCCCGCAAGGGTCTCGGCCATTTCTTTGTCGTAAAGATACAGCAGCATTGTAGCCATCATATCACGAGTTCGCTCAGATTTGCTCCTGGTGGTGCATATAAGCTCGTATCGGTGATCATTGTGCATTGTCACTCCCGAGATGCTGCTGAAAGCCTCAATATTATTCATTTTGGATAGGCTTTTGTGATTCTCTATGGTCGATCGGAAGATCAGTTTGTTTTCGGTCTTGTCCCATAATTCCAGAGATTCACAATGCGGATGGACATGTACCCCAACATAGTGAAGTGTTGTTGTGAATGGAAGAGAAAGTATATCCGTCACATCATATCTAATCGTATCCTTTCCTTTTGGAAGTAACCAATGCCCTGTAAAGGTATGGCCGTCACGACATTTTTTCATAAATTCCCTTGATGTCAATACGGGAAGACAATCCTGGGCCTCTGGTAAATTACCATGATAAAGATAATTCGTGTCCACTTCAACCAAAACACTCACACTCTGCTGGAATAAAGGCTTAACTTCTTCCACAGATTTGTCTGTTAAATAGTCTACCTCCATGAGGTACTCCACGTGGAGGTCTGCTTTAGGCCGATTGACATTCAGGACTTGAGTCAGTGCGGACAAGGCCTGGTTTGATTGCAACGGAATACCAAACCCATCGGGAAGAATCATGTCAGTTTGTCCTTGGGTCATTGTAGCTAAGCGGGAGGTGAAAACGCCTACTCGACCCTTAATTCCCCAATTACGATAATAGTCAGAAATTGAATAGTCCAAACTATTGTGACATAAAAACTCATCACCTAACAGATCTTTTGTCTCTGCGTCTCGAACGGAGCACCGATAGCCCTTAAACCAAACCAATTCTGGTCCAACAGTCCGCATAAGGTCAAAGTAATGTGCCTCCCAGGGACCGGTCATTGAAGGAAAGATGTCATTGACGTGAAATGAGGGAGAAAGGATGGTTTTGGTCATTATTCCCTCATTTTCTGATGTTGATACCAACCAGCCTTTGTTATCCCGAACAAGTTCTTTTACATAATAGGATATTGAATGCCTGAAATAGAATATTCCAACACCCAGAACCAGATATACAATTAATGCCTTCCTGCTTATGAGATATTTTAGAATGGCCTTCATAATTCCATTTCAAGCATGTACGATGTTTTGGTCTTCTATCAGAGGCTTTCCAAGATATCGGAGCATCAATTGAACAGTTGCAACAACATCTTTTTCGCAGTATTTAACAATGCGACCCAGATCTTTCGCCTCATAATAGATCATAGCTACCTGGCTCCCGTCAATGTCGTCTTTCGGAGTGGGAATATTGAAAACATGAGTCAATAATTCAAGAGATGTATAGTTTTTATAATCTCCAAACTTCCACAACTCCATAGTATCCAAGTGTTTTACCTCCCAGGGTTTTTTCCCGGCAATATTGAGTACTCCGGGAATCGAGATGCCATTAATAAGCATTCTGCGACAGATGTAGGGGATGTCAAACTCTTTACCATTATGTGCGCACAAAAGGCTGTCCGGCGACGAATAATGTTGGGACAGAAGGGCTGCAAACTGTATTAGCAAAGTACTTTCCTCATCGTTGTAGAATGACTTTGTTCTGACAGCGTGGTCATTATTCTTGTTGGTAACAATGCCAACTGAGATGCAAATGATCTTCCCAAATTCCGCCAAGATGCCTGCACGATCATAAATGTCAGCTGGATCACCCCCGTCACGCAACAAGTATGCATTCTTTTTTGCCCAATGGTATTGGGTCGCCTCGTCCAGATCGTTGTGATTATAGATTTGAGGAACAGTTTCAATATCTAAAAACAGCACCTTACCAAGATTCAGGGTTCCAAGCATATTTTAGTATTATTTAATTAAAACACCACGTTTTTCAAGGATTGGGATCGCAGTGAAATTTCTTTCAACTATCGTCTCAGGTAAAAAAATGTACTTTTTGTCAAACATTTTTTTGTTTAGAAAAAAGCTCACCCAAAACTCATTGTTCAAGCCAAAAACTTCAGGCACGATTTCCTCTATTTTCTTAAAGCTCTTTCCGTTCAAAACATCAAGAAAATGCCGAAATGTTGCCGTTCGCTTATTTGAGCCATTAACCTTACCATATCCCCTTGAGGAAACCAAAACGCCCTCAATACTTGCGCTTTTCATGTTAACAAGATAGACATTCCACATCTCATTACCCACTTCGTTCAGTTCGGGCACAATACCAACCGCGACGTCTTCTACTTTCGGTATTTCTATGTCTTTAAGCATGGATATTATTGATTAATTCAAGCGCAGCATCTATATAGTAATAAATGTCCGCAGGGTGACCAGTACCATCTACTTTTTCTCTTTTCCAACCCGTTCTTACGATAACTATTCCCTCGGACGGAATAGCAATTACATATTGACCCGAAATTCCCCTGGCATAGCAAATATCCAACCCATTATAATTTAAGACCCACCAATGCAATCCGTATCTCGCTAGTGGTTTACCGTTATCATTAATATCAGCAGGGATAAAACACTCCTCTATATAATCAGCAGGCACCACCCGAAGGCCATTCCAAACCCCTTTATTAATGATCAGCTGCCCCAGCTTAGCATAATCTCTCGGAGTGGAGTAGAAGCAACAGAAAGCTTTGGCCCTTCCGTTCTCATCGTCAAGGTTCCAATAGGCATCGTCTTCAGCACCAATTTTCCCCCAGATAGTTTTCTCAGTATATTCAGCAATAGTCTGTTGCGTTGCAGCCTCAAGAAGAAACCCAAGAATTTGCGTGTTCCCGCTTTGGTATTTGAATTCGATCCCGGGAGGAGAGATAGCCTCTAGACCACTGATGAGTCCGACAAGATCTTTCCCATAATAGGCCTCGGCAGTATTGGAAAAAGGATTTGCTCCGCTCTCGCTCCAATTAAGGCCAGAGCTCATTGTCAACAAGTGCCTGATTGTAATTGCTTCTTTCCCATTATTATTGAATTCTTCCAGGTAAGCGCCCACCCTGTCATCAATCGAACCGATGCGCCCCTCATCAACAGCAATTCCGATCAACAAGGACACTAGAGATTTAACGGCGGAAAAGGAATTGGTTGTATGGTGCTTATCAAAGCCCCCCCAATAATTTTCGTACAACAACTTATTGTTTTTGATTACCAAAAAGCCAACCGTTTGAATACTCTCAATTTTCTCAACCAATGCATCTGAGATACTAATCTGTCCAAGTTGAGGGTGCTCACCCCAAGGAACACTCTCCTGAACAGACCTTATCGTGTCATTGAAAAATGATTCTTTTTCGTCTATTCCAGGACCGCCCTGCCCTACAAAATAGGTCATCGTGACAGCACGCAGTATGTACCCGTATCCCGTAAACCACAAGCCAAGATTAACTAGAATCAGCACGATAACCAACCATTTAATAAAACGACCAATTTTTTTCATTTATCTATCTATCCGCAGTTGAAATCAAACACATTAGCGAGATTTGTTTTAAGCTTTTCTTTTACGTCTGCCATCAAAACTTCCCTTTCTGTTTCGAGTTGAATAGAAGTTACTTTTTTTCCCTCGATACCACAGGGCACAATATTGCTAAAATAAGTCAAATCTGAATTTACGTTAAATGCAAGGCCATGCATGGTGACCCACCTACTGCATTTTACTCCCAGGGCACAAATTTTTCTGGCATTTTTAGGGTCATCGGGGTCAATCCACACCCCTGTATGGCCGGGAAACCTGCTCCCCGCAATTCCGTACTCTTTTAGGGTCAATATTACAGCCTCCTCTAGAAATCTAAGATATTTGTGGATGTCGGTGAAAAAGTGATCCAGATCAAATATGGGATAACAAACAAGTTGGCCAGGTCCATGATACGTAATGTCTCCTCCTCGATTTATTTTGTAAAAAGAAGCGCCTTTCTGCCGCAAATGGTCATCAGAGATCAACAGGTTGTTGTGATCACCACTATTGCCCAAGGTGTAGACATGTGGATGTTCGCAGAACAATAAGTGGTTTTTTGTTTCAACAGCTATCGTACCGGTGCTCCTGTTCGACCTTTTAAGGTCAATTGTTTCTTGAAAGACCTTGGTCTGGTAGTCCCAGGCCTCCTTGAAATCAATTAACCCCAAGTCTTTAAAAAGAACCTTACGCATCAGACCTTTCCCAATTCAGACTTCAAGAAGTCAATTACTTCTATTTCAATTGGATCAACCCCATTCAGTTCTGCTAATATGAGGGAGATCCAGTCCCCCAACAGAACCAGGTAAAAAGCCTGTTCAGTTTGTGATTCCCCTTTTGCATAGAGCTCAACAATGGTTTGAGTGTGATGGCTAAAGATCTTTTTAGACAAGTCCATCCTTATCATTGTTCTAGGATTGTCAAACGCGCTCCTGAAGATTACAACACCAATTGTGCTATCTCCACCCCCCCAGCCAACAAGCTCGTTGTGATTCATTTCGGGAAGAGCATGATGCCACGCCAACTGCTTAGAGTTTTCATTGAGTTGCTGGCGGAATCGTTCTGTAACACCCCCAAAAGCATTATCGCTATAAACAACAATTCGTTTTCCATTCAATTGTTTAGCAACAGTCATAGCTAGAGTCTGAATCTGTTCAAGATCCTTTCGCAAAAGATTTTGAGCAGCTTGAAGTCCCGGCAAGTGTTTGGTGCTAATAAGACGGTAGTGCATGAAAAGGAAGAAAAGTTGAGTCAGAGAGTACGCAAACATTGATCTAGGTGGATTTCCGCCAGGTACACGTATACAGTTCCAGCCGTTTTCATGAGCAAGTTGCGATAATTGTCCACCCGCAGTAATACACGCAATTTGCGCCCCCTTTTCTCTAGCCGAACGAATTGCATCAAGAGTCTCTTCTGTATTGCCCGAATAAGAACATCCGATCAGTAATGTTGTAGGTCCTACAAAATTCGGAATACCATAGTTCTTATGCACAATAATCGGAACACTCACTTCTGAAGCAACTAGTTGAGAGATGATTGTCCCGCCAATACCAGAGCCCCCAAGTCCGGTTATAACTACGTTGTCAATAGTGGTCGTTGAGTTGACAAGGTCGGCCTTTTCCCCAATTTCAATTGCATCGGCAAGAAATTCCGGAAATTGTTCAATTAATGAGCGCATACAGAAAAATATTTTGGCCGCAAAGTTACGAATTAACTGTCAGGTGTCCCATCCAAGGAAACAATTTCGAACAGAAAATGATATATTTGAGCCCCACTAAAACTGCGTGATGAGTTCAGAACTTTCGGAGATTGAAATACAAAGAAGAAACAGCCTTGAGAAGCTTAGAGCTCTTGGCATTGAGCCCTATCCGGCTGAGCTTTTCCCGGTAGATTCTCTGTCGAGTGAAATAAAGGAAAACTACAAAGAAGGAAAAGCTGTTTGTATTGCGGGAAGGATAATGCGAAAAAAAATACAGGGCAAGGCTTCGTTTGCTGATATTCAGGATTCGGAAGGCAGGATTCAGGTCTATTTCAACAGAGACGAGATTTGCACCGGCGAGGATAAGACCGGCTACAATGAGGTGTTTAAAAAATTGTTGGACCTTGGTGATTTTTTGGGTGTTAAAGGCGACCTTTTTAAAACGCAGGTAGGCGAGATTACTGTATTGGCAAAAGAATTTGTGTTATTAAGCAAGTCAATTAAGCCACTACCGTTGCCAAAAACAGACTCGGAGGGCAACGTGCATGATGCGTTTACGAATCCGGAGGCAAGGTACAGACAAAGGTATGTGGACCTGGTAGTAAATCCTAAGGTAAAAGAGACATTCATTACCAGAACTAAGGTTGTATCATCGATGAGGTCATTTTTTGATAACCATGGGTACCTTGAAGTTGAAACTCCAATTTTACAACCAATTCCCGGTGGAGCTGCAGCAAGGCCCTTTGTAACCCATCATAATGCGCTGGATATTCCACTTTATTTGAGAATAGCAAACGAATTATACCTTAAAAGGCTGATTGTTGGTGGGTTTGATGGGGTCTATGAATTCGCCAAGGACTTCAGGAATGAAGGAATGGACAGAACCCACAATCCGGAGTTTACGGTATTGGAGATTTACGTTGCATACAAAGATTATCATTGGATGATGGACTTTACGGAGGATCTTTTGGAAAAATTAGCAATGGATGTTCATGGTAAAGCAACAATAAAGGTTGCGGACCATGAGATCTGCTTCAAAAAACCTTACAAGAGAATATCTATGACCGAGGCAATACTCGAGCATACCGGGTTTGACATTTCCGGAAAGTCGGAAAAAGAGCTTTTTGATTGGTGTCAGGACAATGGCATTGAGGTCGATGGGACAATGGGAAAAGGAAAGCTGATCGATGAGATATTTGGGGAAAAATGTGAGTCAAGTTATGTTCAGCCTACCTTTATCACGGATTATCCAAAAGAAATGTCCCCGTTGTGTAAGGAGCATCGGGAGAACCCGGATCTGACCGAACGGTTTGAGCTGATTATAAACGGCAAGGAAATAGCCAACGCTTACACCGAGCTCAATGACCCGATCGATCAACGAAGACGATTTGAGGATCAGCTGGCCTTATCTGAAAAAGGAGATGATGAGGCGATGTTTATAGATCAGGATTTTCTGAGGGCACTAGAGTATGGGATGCCGCCAACCTCAGGGATGGGGGTTGGAATTGATCGCCTTGTTATGCTAATGACAAACCAGCAATCCATTCAAGAGGTGCTGTTTTTCCCACAAATGCGGCCCGAGAGGAAGGAAGTTAAACAAGAGGGAGCCGATCTCAACGAAAATGAACAACGGATCATACAACTACTATCTAAGGAAGGGTCGATGGAGCTTTCGGTGCTAAAAGGCCAAGCAAAGCTAAGTAATAAGGCTTGGGACAAGAGCATAAAAGGCCTGAGGAATCACGGACTTGTAAATGTGGTTAAAACAGAAAACGACCTATTGGTTGAGATTGTTGAATAACGTATCGTCGGGCTGCTTGTTTTTATTTCCTGCTAAACGATAAACTCAACTGGCTTCAGCATGGTTCAGAGGCATCATTAATCCAAAAGAGTAGTCCTGCAGCACGATTGGATGCCCTAATTCTTTAAGCAGGTTCACCTCACAAACGGAATTGTCATTCGAAACGATATGCTCGGAGATCAGTTCGTAAATGTCAATATCATGCTGTGAAGAAAGAACACCCATCAATCTGTTCAGCTCTTGGAAATCAAGACATATTGTGGAGTGAAAACGGCGGTTATTGGTTTCTATTTCACAATCCAGCAAAAGGCCGTCATCGTTTCTCTCATACACGATGTAGTTAATAAATATTCGTTGATGATAATTCTCGGATGAGGACTTGTATAAAGATCTGATTCTGCTCATAAAATTTGGTTTGTCAATTTGTTTCTAATACAAATTTGAGGACGCAGAACGTAATCTAGTTACGTAGTTCCGTCGACCACCCTAAAGCGGCACGTGGGAGAATAGATTTTGGGTAGTTACTTTTGGTTTCAACGAGGGCAATCAACTAGCTCCCCTTAACGGTATTGCTCGTACATAGCCTTGGTTAGCTGCGCAATGTGATTACGGTATTTTTTTGGATTTACCACTTTAACTTGAGACCCGTAGCTTAAAATAGCCATGTCAAATTCTTGTGTTGGATATAGCTCAAACGCATAAAGGGACCCTTTTGCATCTTGTTGCACAAGGCTCTGTGAGGCGTGGAGCGGCTGAGAATCCAGATATTTCGCAAGAACAGCGTTAGCCATAATTTCGATCTTTTGTGGGCGCTCACCATCAAAAGTAGTTATGCCGATCGAGTACTTAAAATAATCGTCAATATTGAATAAACCCAAATGCACAAAATATTCTTCACTGACCTCAAGTTGACGCATTCTGTCCAAACCATACGTTATGACCTTCTCTTTCTCTTCGCAAAAGCCAATGACATACCAGCGGTTCCGATACTCCTTTAGCAAGTATGGATGAACAACCCTTTCTTTCCAGTCTATTTCGTCAGAGGCCTTAAAGCTCTTGTATTCAAAAGAAACTTTGGTTTTCTCTTTTATCGCCGTAAGAAGTGGCTGTAAGAACTCTCCTCCGCTTGTTTTTACTGTTGTCTCAAACTGCACATATTGATCAACGGCTGTGTCTTGAATATTGCTGGAAATGTTAACACGATCCAAGACCTTTTCTATCGCAAACTCCACTTTTTGAAACACCTCTACTCCTTTGAACTGATCAAAAATGTTTGCCGCGAACTTGATGGCCTCAATGTCGTCATCGCTGAGAGGAATGTTTTCCAGGCTAAACTCAGGATTCTCGTAGTAGTACCCCTTTTCTTTTTTGCTGTATTTTATGGGCGCGTCGTGCTCCATCCTTAGTGCAAACAGGTCTTTTTCAATGGTGGAATCCGAGATGTGTGCTCCGTGCTCTGTGCCGAAGAGATTTTCTTCACACAATTGTCGAATTTTATCTTTTGAGGGAAACGGACTGTATTGATTCCTGATCGCCTTGTCGATAATTCTGTAGCGTATTTGGGCGTTTTTAACAGCGGGCATGTTGATCGGTATTTCAACAATGATACGAAATTGAATTTACAAGCTCATGACGCTACTAATTTAAACGAGAATTTTGCCGAAAAAGGTGCATCAACTGATCAAATATACCTTACAGAGATCGGTACAAGATTAAAAATGAGGCAACCAACACCTACTATTTACGTTATTATCGTAACTTGCAACCGCCTCTTTTCGTTGAAAAATGGAAAGCATATTAGTCAATTGCTACCTTGCAGCACCACCATAACTAACACACAATGAGAAACAAAGCTATTGTTATCCTCTCTGTGCTTTGCGTGGTTATTGCACAAACAAGTGCAGTCGGGCAGAACGCAAGCTCTAGCGAGAAACAAACCCGAACAACACCCAAAATAGATGTAAAGTCTGTATCAGTCAGCACGAAGGAACCAGATGTTGTGCCTGAAGATACGGTAGAACCAAAGGAGTCTATTGTGCTTGGGGTAGACAAGATGCCTCACGGTAATCATATTTGTGAAGAGAGCGTTCAAAAACAAATTGATCAAGTAAGAAATGAGATCAGGATTGGAAAAAGAAAGGGTGAGGATGTTGATGACCTGAAAAAGCAAATCAAGACATTAAAGGCAAGAAAAAAGTACTTGGCTGGGCTGAAGAAGGAGAAGGTCACTAAACCCTATTTATTATGAGGCCCGTTTTCCTTCATAGAGCAATTTATTATTTGTTTATAATTGCGTTGGGAATTTTACCCAAAGATGGGTTTTTACAAGCACCTGTGGATAATCCTTGTCCGGCAACATCTCCTCCTGCTGGAGCCGAATGGCCGATTGACGGCACCTGTTTTGCAATGAATACAAACGGAATGACACCCTTGTTTGACCCATTTAGCTGTAACTCTGGAAGTAACGATGACGCCTGGGCATGGTTTACCGGCGACGGCAACAATATAACCGTCGAATATACGCCGGCTGCTAACCGGGATGCCGTTATGCATGTGTTTTCAACATCCGGCACATGTTCCGTGTTGGAAGAGGGATGTTCTGATAATTGTTGCAACGGAGCTGTCGAAACGGTTACACTTAGCCCGTCTGTTCTGGGAATGGTTTATTTTGTTAGGGTTCAGCGTTGGAACAGCAATAACAATATGACGGGAACACTTTGTGTCACCTCTACTTCAGGAGGTGGAGGCGGAGGGCCCGGAGACGACTGCTCTAACCCTACCGTTATCGCATGCGGAGGCTCATTAACATCAGAAACTACAATAGGCAACACCGATACAGAAAGCGGGTGGTCTTGTTTAGGATTTGTAGGCACAACACCAGGCGAAGATCACTTTTATAGTGTTCAATGGCCGGATGCAGCAGCAGGAGGAACGATCAGGCTGACATTTTCAAACGTTACTGATGCCAACGATACGTATATGGAAGTGTTATCATTGGGCAGCTCCTGTGCACCAAACGCATGTGCAAGCCATAATCAAATGGACATATTATTCGGACTGTTTGGCACAGGACAGGTATATATTGAATACACAGTTGGTGCTGGCGTAACGAACTATTACTTTGTCGTAGATTCACAAAATGACGGGATTGATTCTTATGACATCACGGCGGAGTGTTTTGCAACAGGTATAGAATTAGACGATGTTAACAATTGCCCTCCATTTCCTGTTACCGCGCCCTTGAATCAAGGATATTACCAGACCTGGGATGGAGCTGAGCCTGACGCAACAGTTACTCCCGCAGAATTAGCGGCAATGGCAGGAAATACGTATAATGTTTGTGAAAACGTATACATTCAAAATCCGTTGGGATGGGAATGGCTGAAGTACTTTGAGGTTACGCTGGGAGAGTGCTGGACGAATCCGACTAACCTCACGCCTAATGGCAACAACACTGCTTTTTACGCTACTTCACCGCCATATACAGGGGATTGGGCAGGGACCAATCTTGGTGGAACCCCAATTGTGCTGAACTGGACGTTCACTCATGATGTGGATCCGACCTGGGGAGACGGGAACGCAGGCAGTTATGCGTGCAATTTATATTCTTTTTGCTTCGACGCGGAAGTGGATCCTTTGTGTAACGTGACTACGGGTTTTCAAAATCAGATCAGCGCCACAGATGATGGTGTTGGCAGCGGGGGCGGCGGGGCTGTAAACCCCTCAAATGTTAGTCTTTCCAGTACAAGTGCTACAGTCCTTCCGGTTGAGTTGATCTCCTTTAGTGCTAGTCCGGAAATTGAAAACGGAAAGAACATTGTGGTTTTAAATTGGGTTACAGCAAGCGAAACAAACAATGACTATTTCACTATAGAGCGCTCCCTGGACGGGATTCACTTTGAAGTGGTGTCAAACATTCCCGGCGCGGGAACCTCTTCAGATATAAATAATTATTATGCTGTGGATCAACAACCGTATATTGGCGTTTCCTATTATAGGTTGAGGCAAACAGATTTTGATGGCCACACTGAGCGATATGACATCGTGCCTGTCGAAATTAGATCAACCATATCAAATGTTTCTGTATTCCCTAACCCTTCGAAAGACGAGCTAACGGTTTCGTTTAGCTCAATTGAAAAAAGAAAGGAATATGTTCTGACGATCTATAGTGTAGTGGGGCAGACCGTTCACCAACAAACAGTAGTTGCAGAACAAGGCTTCAATCAGGTCAGATGTAATACAAGCGGTTTCCCGATAGGGATGTATTTTCTTGCAGTTGGGAGTGGTGACGAGTACCAAAAGCTGAAATTCACAAAGGAATAAACTAGGCCGAACCGTGCCAATTTTGATCGTTGTAGTCAGTTTAAGATATAAGGCCCACCTAACACCGAAAAGGGTTGTGCAAAAGACGTCCCCTAAGCTGCAATAGCACGATAGAAATTTAGACGGAATATTGAATTGAGGTGTAATTGGAGCGGATCAACGAAGGGGGAAGAAAGCTGAGAATGGAATCGTAAAATACTACATCTTGACAGAGAGTAAGCAAACCATTTATGAAATGAGTATGGGTGATCAGAGAGATCTGGTGATCATGAACTCCAATCCGGCAGCCATATTTCTTGACGAATAAAACCCACCAGCAGAATTCCCCCCTATTGTATTAGCTAAGCTAATACTAGACATTAAACCTGTACTCAGGGTAAGCTGTTTTATGTGATAGCTAAAGCCTCCTTTTATGCCAAAAGCAAAATCCATTTTAGAAAACTCATATGTTTGATTTGAGGTGTTCGATTTAAGCAAGAAACGACCTTCGATATTTGTCCCATAATAGGGCGTAATTTTAGCATTGCTTGAACAATAGTTCACTATGCCAACCCCAACCCCCAAATAATTAAGAGATTCTCTTCTGGTTGTAAAGACCCCTTCGTCATAAGTAGAAACGGCTTGCCCTAGATCAACTTTAGCCGCTGACAGCTCCAAGAACATAGATTTTCTGAGATGCTTGCCAAAAAGCAGAGAATATGAGGGCTTAACATACAATTCATTGACTGTAAGTGTCTCAGAGCTAACAGCTTTTCGGAAAGAATTATTCAACATATTAACACTACTCACACGAAATGATGCACCAAAATAATTTGCTGTATGATTAAGTGTAGATTCTTCTGGTCTAGGCAAGCCCACAACAGAAATGGGATTCATCGCTTTTATTAGAGGAGCTTTGAATATATAAGCAGAATTCAGTTGTGATTCTTTTTCAGTTAATAGGGTTTTGAACGTATGGTTGACAGCCTTTTGACTTGCCGCGCTATTGTCAGCCGGAAGTTTGGAAGTCGACGTAGTGTTTTTTCGATTGATAACAGTTGGGACATAAGATGAAGATGTCAAATGAGGAGAATACAATTGACGGGAGTGCGTGTGTTTGATCAGGTTTGCGAGATGCGAAGAAGAGCTAAAGGCTGTAACACGAGGCATATAGTCTTGCGAAACCGAAGGCCAACCAAACCAAACCCCACCAATCACCAGCGCGGGCAATAAGACAAAAATAAATTGGCGGAACAAATTACTTCTTCCGTTCGGTATCTCAGACTCTATCGCATGCCAAACGTCAGGGGCAGGCTTACCCTTGATCGACTCGAATGACGACTTGTACCAATTTTTCAAATCACTATTTTGCATAGACCATCAGCGATTCCTGATCAAAATATTCGTTAATATTTGTTTTCAACTTGCGTTTGGCTTTAGATAGTTGAGATTTTGATGTTCCAACAGAGATCTCAAGATTTTGTGCTATTTCCTCATGGGTAAAGCCCTCTACAAAAAAGAGATTTAGGACTGTTCTGTACCCAAGAGGTAATTTAGAAATAATTATCTCAAAATCATTTATATCTAAATTGCCCAACGCGCCGTTAATACTGTGTTCAAGGTGAGGCTCAATAATATCATCCCTTTCCAGATAGACATAGCTCCCAATCTTATTGCGCCTGATGAAATTCAAGCAACTGTTTACAAAGACACGCCTTACCCAACCGTCAAAGCTGCCCTTTTTCTTATAGCTTCCAATATTGTTGAAAACACGTATAAAACCTTCCTGTAGCATGTCTTGAGCCATCTCCCGGTCTGTGGAATATCCCAAGCACACTTTGAACATTTGAATTTGGTAGCGTTCATATAGTTCGAACTGTGCTTTCTTGTTTCCCCGAATACATTGTTTAATGAGATGGGAATCGCTATTTACAACTAACTTCAATATTTACAAAAATCTAACCTCCAAATAATCAGAGATATTTGTTATGATGTAAAGATACAATGAAGCATTTGAATCACTGTCCACCACTATCATACCTGAGCCTGCGTTTGCGCTAGTCCAATATGTCTCAGGGATGCCGTCTATCAGCGCATTGAGGTCAAAATCAATTGTTGCGCTCCTATCAATTTTTTTGGATAAAATTATCGTATTTGTCCCATCGCTGTCAAAACTTGGCCCGCTGATCAGGATGTCTGAATCTAGTTCGAATTGAAAATTACTGAAACTTCCGTCTAAAAAGTGGTGTTTGCCATTAAATTTTAAGGTATGTGCTGAACCCGAGTTTCTCGATAGCCCAATGTGGGCATCCAAAGAGGTATAAGTCCCTTGTGGAAGATCAAACTCTACGGCCTCAAAATGGCTCCCGACTATTTGCTTGTCTACAGTTTGGGTGAGATTAACGTCTCCTGCTTGCTCTCTTGAACCGACAAACTGAACAAATTCAGTATAATAAATCGAAGAAGTAATCTCGTTTATTGTTGAATTATTGTCATCGCTGTAATTGAGTGTAAACGCACAATGAGTGGGCTGTTTCCATTTACGTGAACACGAACAAAAAACAATGCTCGCGCAAAAGAGAAGGTAGAATAATTTCATTTTTAAGGAGCGCTAATATAATCGACAACAAATTTACAAAAGAAATATTAGGCAACCCAAAATGCCTTTTGTGTTGTCAACCTGTAATATGGATGACTACCTGACGGAAATAGTCAGCAGTTGTCATTTGAAATACGATGCGGTTACACCCTAACCAGAGAAAGGATCGGAAAATCCTTTGATCGACAAAGACTAAGCTAGGACAATCACCGGGAACCTCCCGATGATTAAGCTAAAAAGTCTAACGCTTATATTCTACTTGGTGGGACATTTCCACTGTAAGAGCTCCTGTCAGATACGATGGGAGCTCTTAGTTTATAGAATGATGTGGGAGCGAAACAATTAGGATACTCACTTTACGCATGGTCTAGCGTACTTGGAGTCACACTTGGAGACTTGACCAGATATTTTGTTGCTACGAAAACTAGTAATACAGAACATGCATCGATCCTTACGGACGATGTTCCCCCTCCCTTGAGAAAATGTACTTTGATTGCGCTCCGGAGTGGCGCAAAGGGGTTAACGAAAGTTTTACGAAGAGCTTTATTCGGGAAGGGATCAACTAAATAATGGTTTAACAGGCAACCTCTTTGTGAATAATTTTTGTCATTGTTTTGTGAAGTACAAATTGTGTTAGTTAGTTTTTCACAACAGTCTAACTTAGAACAAATATAATTTGTTGATAAACTAGGTAAAAGACAATAAAAGCCAGGAGATGGGACCTGGCTTTTACTTTTTTCATTGGAAATGAGCTTTTTTTCAAGAATACAAGGTGAAGTTTTCAGATTACTCTTGGAGTTTTGTTATAACTTACAAGCAAGTCGTAATGAATACAATGCACACGAAAAATTTAGAAATGGAAGAACCTTTTGAAATAAAGCTTGATAACATTAATGAATTAATTGAGATCAGGTTTAGAGGCGGCCATGATAACTATGAGATGCGAATGCAATGCATTGAAAATATGGCAAAAGCCATGGGACAATCAGGGTACAATCGAATGCTTGTTGATCTATCCAAGATTGTTGAACCCATGTCAATAATAAATCAGTTTACGTTTGGAGAAGGGATTTCACAATCAGAGCTACGGAAAGTTAAAACTGCAGTTGTTCATAATCCAAAATCAGACAACCCAAATGACATTATCACATTGGTTTCTGGAAATAGGGGCCGAGATATCAGAGACTTTTCATCAAGGGAAAAAGCTGTAGATTGGCTTCAAGATTAAATGAAGGATTAAAAGGTGTGCGCAAACTTTCGAATCAAAACTCTATGCGATATTGCATGATTGGCACCAGGCCAACTTGATAGGTTGTTTCCTCTGAATTTAGATTCGCGTTGTACTGCATTTGAAATGTATTTTGTTGATTTGTAGCATTTTGCACGTCGAGGGCCCATTCTTGGGTAATTTTTCTCCCATTTCGTTTATAGGCAACCCGAAGATCTAAACGAAAATAATCGGCATACGTGTTTTGAAAAGCCCTAGAATGATCATAAACCCCCTCGCCGTAATAATTGCTTGCTTCCAGATTCAACGGAGTGTACCTTTGTCCACCATTCAGAGTGACTTTCACATCAACTAATAGAGAGCTTTTTGCTTTTTGATTTTCAATGGGTTTTTTGCTTTTAAAAGAGAACTCTTTTCCGACTAGTGTATTTAAAGTATAGCTTCCGTTAAAAGCAGTGTTTCTCTCTATTCCGTCACTTCCCCTATATTTTGATTCGTAAATTGATGCAGTTACGAGATAATAAAACCCTTTGTGAAGAAAGTGTTCCAGGGTTAACTCGGCCCCATAATTTTTTCCTGTACCCGTGTTTTGAAGAGAGTCCGGGAATGCCATGTCGAAATTAGCACCATAGTTCAGTATTGAATACGAATTGGATTTTACATCAACAGGAGCGTTAAAAATACTTTGGTAATACGCTTCAGTTTTAATTCTTACATGTTTGTTGAGAGAGAGATCATAACCCAGAATGAAATGGTGAGATTTTGTCATATCCAAATAACGGTTTACCTCTACAAGAGCGCCTGAAAGATCAGGCGTTTTTTTAAAAAAAACGCGCGTGGGAGCCAGCTGGCTGTGCAGTCCGTAGCCAATAGAAAACGTATTTCTAGGGTTAATTTCCCATTTTAATCCGGCTCTTGGTTCTAAACTCTTTGTTTTGTTAAGAACAAAATATTGGAAGTGTACCCCGGCATTGATAGTCAGATCATTTGTCACTCTGTATTGATGTTGAATATAAGGCTGAAGAAAATAAGTTGCCCCGTTAAAATCTGTAAGTGTTTTCCAGGTGTTGCTAGTGCCGTTGTACAAAGAGTCGGCTAGGTCAAACAACTTTCTGTCCGCAAAAAATCCTGCTTTGGTTAGGTGTTTAGCGTTAAATTTATGATTGTAATTCGTGGAGAGCGATTGCATACCTACAACACTTTTGTTCCTATATAGAGGAATCGCCTCCCCATCGGACAAGCTTAGAGAATCATTCCGAATTCCGTTTGAAGAACCCGAGATCGAAAGTACGGTTTTGAAATATCCCCTGTCACTTGTGCGGTACGTATTCGATAGGCCTATGGCGCCGATACTGGAGTTGAAAGCTAGGTCTTCTCCACCCCGGCCATACAAGTTGGTACCTTCGTTGTCAGAATCCAACAATTCCACACTGCTGAGCCCACCCGTCCCGAAGATCGAGGTAGATCCATTTTTGTTTGGAAAATTTAATTTGAACGAAGCGTCCTGATAGCTGGGGATTGAGGTCCCTACTCCGAAGTTAATCCCCATCATTGCAAACAGGTCTAACGTAGAATAACGGTAGCTGGCCAGATAAGATGAAAATTTATCCCTTGAAATAGGCCCCTCAGCCATTAGTTCAGCGCCATTAAAGCCCAGCTGACCTGTAAATTCGCGACTTTCATTATTGCCATTTCTAAGTCGTAGATCGAACACCCCGGAGAGTGCATTACCGTATTCTGCGGGAAATGCCCCGGTCATAAAGTCTGAATTATCCAAAACGTTATTATTTAGTATGCTGACCGGCCCACCAGTCGTTCCCATTAAGGCGAAGTGGTTCGGGTTTGGAATGTCCACACCCTCCAGGCGGTACAATACACCGGTAGGGGAGTTCCCCCTGATCACGATGTCGTTTCTTGAATCGTCTGCGCCCTGCACTCCTGCAAAATTCTGAGCCATTCTTGCAACATCATTTTTGCTTCCGGCGTACCTCTTTGATTCTTCAATCGAGAATGTCCTTGCGCTTACCGTTGACATTTTGTTCAGGGGCTCTTTTTTGTCTCCTTTGGCAGTAATAACTACTTCTTGAATCTCAACGAGCTCTTCCATCTGCAAATTAAGGATCAGCTCTTTCCCTGAAGTTAATTCAAGACTGCTCATCAAGACGTCGTTGTACCCAAATAAGGTTGCCTTGATGGTCACACGACCAACAGGAACATTAGAGACCTTAAAATTCCCCTTATCGTCTGTAGGTGTTCCCAACAATGGATTGGTATCAAGAACAATAACGTCAACCCCGAAAAGTGGCTGTTGTGAATGTTTATCAATAATTGTTCCTCGCACATTTTGATTGAATTGTGCTAGCGCAATTGTAGGAAGTATAATAAGTGCAAATAGAATTGCTTTCATTGGTTCAGATTTTTAACGAATCTAAAAACGTTCGGAGAGCAAAAATAAAAAAAGGGATGAGGAGCGTTAAATAGGGCTGAAATGCACTTTTAGGGCCAGGATGCGTGATGAACGACCACTAGTAAAGCACATTCGAGTTCTTTCTTGACACAGGAACGACTTGTTTGGAGCTTGGATAATGCAATTTATATCCTTGGGCATTTCCTGTAACTTTAGCTACTGTAATTAGGTTTGCGAGATATTTGCGATGCACCCTTTTAACATCGGAAAAATCTGATAATTGGTCTTCAAAATTTTTCAGGGTGGACCGGATAACTCTCTTCTGCACTCCCTCCTCGTTTTGGTATCGAACCTCAACGTAATTGCCGTCGGCTTGGGCGTAAAAAAAATCATGAAGCTCTACCTCAAGCTGCTCCTTGACATTTTCTCCGACGAGCTTTATGAAACGACCCTCTTCTGAATTTTTCAATCTCAGCTCCCTTTCAATTTTTTCCGAATGACTATGCTTGTTGGCCAGCCTCAGCTGATTAAGAAGAACGATGACAGTCGTGGGGATCATGCCAACAAAAAAAGTATCTAGAATAGCCTCGAATAATATGTTCACTACACCAAGCTTTTCAATTACACTCGACTTAAATAGAAATATGCACGCTGTAAAATTTGATAAGCTGATGCTCAATAGCATTACGCCGATCCAAAATATTTCTTTGCCAACAGTCCACCGCTCCTCTTTAAAATAGCGCTTAAAAACGGCGGGAAAGCCCAGTAGATAAAGCAAACAATTTGCGGTGGTAATGGCTGAAAATATAATGCCACCCTGAAGAATTCCGATTCCAAGAGAGGCCAGTATGTCAAAAGGCTGAACAATGATAATGAACGAGAAAATAAACAAACCCACCCCAAATGCAATGATCAATGATCGCTTGGAATTGTGGTAGTTAAAAGGATACGGGATGTTAACCATGTTTTTCTTCACGGTTCAAAAATAGAACCATCTTTTTAATATTGCTACTTTTGATTCATGTCAGAAGTTCAATTTGGTGTAATTGGAGGCGGGAGTTGGGCAACGGCGATTGTAAAAATGCTAACTCATAACGTGTCGAAGATCAATTGGTGGATGCGCAGCGACAAAGCAGTGGACCACATTAAACAACATCGGCACAATCCGAAATACATCCGTTCTGTGGAATTTGACCCACAGCAGCTATTCCTGTCAACAGACATCCAAAGAATTGTACAACAATCTGACATTCTTGTTCTGGCCACTCCCTCGGCTTTCGTGGAAGAAGTCTTGCAGCCATTGTCTAAAAAGGATTTTGAGGGGAAGATAATATTCTCAGCCATTAAGGGAATTATTCCCGAAACAAACGAAATACCTGCGGATTATTTGATCAACAGATGTGGAATTGAGGAGAATTGCATAGGGATGATCAGTGGGCCCTGTCATGCTGAAGAGGTTGCTATGGAGAGACTGTCTTATCTTACGATCGGCTCTCCGGATAAAGAACTCGCACAGGTGGTTTCAGATGCATTGAGCTGCAGATTTATAAAGACCTCAATTACAGATGATCTTTATGGAACCGAGGTTGGGGCAATCCTCAAGAACGTATTTGCAATTGCGTCAGGCATTTGCCACGGGCTTGGTTATGGTGACAACTTTCAGGCAGTCTTAATGAGCAATGCCATCCAGGAAATGGAACGCTTTGTTGATGCGATCAGCCCTGTTCACAGGGACGTGAAAGACTCTGCTTATCTGGGAGACCTGTTGGTTACGGGGTATTCGCTGCATAGCCGAAACAGAAGATTTGGCAATTTCATCGGAAGAGGCTATTCTGTTAGAGCAACAATGGCTGAAATGAGAATGGTTGCTGAAGGCTATTATGCAGTCAAGTGCATTATGGACATCAATCAGAAATACAACGTTCATTTGCCTATTACCGAGGCAGTATTTCACATCCTCTATGAAGACACGCCGGCAATATCTGAGATTAGAGATTTGTCTGAGAAAATGTCTTAGCTTTTGTGGAGGGCCTTCCAGAGGATTTCCGCTTTTTTCTTCCCGATTGCATTTTCAAGTTCGGAAAGGGAAACACTTTTGATCCGCTTGACAGACTTAAAAGATCGCAGCAGATCCTGTTGGGTCTTCTCGCCAATGCCCCTAATACTCAGTAACTCAGACTGAATAGCTTTTTTACTTCTTTTGTTTCTGTGATGAGTAATGCCAAACCTGTGTGCCTCATTGCGCATTTGCTGAATAATTTTTAATGATTCTGACTTCTTGTCAAGGTACAAGGGAAGAGAATCATTTGGGAAGTAGATCTCTTCTAGTTTTTTTGCTATACCAATTATGGCAACCTTCCCCCTAATGCCGAGTTTGTCTAGACTTTTTACCGCCGAGCTTAATTGCCCCTTTCCACCGTCAATTATGACGAGCTGAGGCAACTCCTTTTTCTCTTCAATCAACCTACAGTATCTGCGATACACAACTTCTTCCATGCTAGCAAAGTCATTAGGCCCCTCAATCGTTTTAATGTTAAAATTTCTGTATTCTTTTTTAGCGGGCCTGGCGTTCATAAAAACAACACAAGCAGCCACTGGATTGGCCCCTTGAATATTGGAATTGTCAAAGCATTCCATGTGCCGAGGCAACTCAGTTAATCGAAGATCTCTCTGTATTGTTTCTAGGATTCTGTTCGTGTGTTTTTCAGGGTCTGTTAGTTTTTGATTTTTTAGACGATCCAGCCGAAAATATGTGGCGTTTTTCAGTGAAAGCTCAACTAGCGATTTCTTATCGCCTCGTTGAGGGCAGAAAGATTTAATGTTCTCGGCAGGAAGGTCAACAGGAATATTGGTATAAATTTCGTTAGAGTCACTTGAAACCCTCTGCCTTATATCTATTATTGCGAATGCAAGCATGTCTTGCTCTGTTTCATCTAGCTTCTTCTTAATTTCTACAGAGTGCCCCTGAATGATTGCTCCGTTATGAATTTTTAAGTAATTGACATATGCGCTGTGCGCGTCAGTAACTATGGTAAACACGTCACTGTTTTTAATGGATGGCGTTACAACCGTTGATTTGGATCGATACTTTTTTAGGAGTGTGATTTTTTCCTTTAACATTTGGGCTTCTTCATAATTCAAGCCTTCAGAAGCCAGAACCATCCGAGCTTCTAACCCCAAAAGTATGGAGCTAATGTTTCCCGCAATTATGGTTCTGATGTTCTCAATGTCAGCAGAATACGCCCGCTCATCTTGCCGCCCGACACACGGAGCCTTACAATTTCCCAGATGGTACTCTAAGCACTCCTTGTACTTGCCTGAGGAAACGTTTTCTTCGGAGAGGTTGTATTTACATGTCCGTATTGGATATAGCTGCCGTATTAACTCTAAAACCGTATTCATCATTTTAACAGAAGCATATGGGCCATAGTATTTACCATCATCTTTTTTTACATGCCTAGTTGATAATACCCTGGGAAATCGCTCGTTTGTTATTTTGATCCAAGGATATGTCTTGTCATCCTTAAGTTGAATATTGTATTTAGGTTGATGCTTTTTTATCAAACTGTTTTCCAATAGCAAGGCATCAAAGTCATTTTCTACAACGATATATTTAACGTCGAAGATTTGCTTGACCAATACTCGTGTTTTTCCGGTTTTGTGAACTTTTTGAAAGTAGCTGGAAACACGTTTTTTGATATTCTTGGCTTTGCCTATATAAAGGATCGTTCCATCCGCCTTGAGATGCTGATATATCCCGGGCTTTTCAGGAAGGGTCTTTAAAACATGGCTGATGTTGTCGTTAGTTGCCAAACTGTAATTTTTATTTCCTGTGCAGCTTAAAGGCAACCCCCTTAATGCGAGACAGTGTTTAGAACGATTTGAAATTACTAATAAGTTACGTATTTCTGTTTGGATAGCAGGGGGTATATTATCAGACCGTCGCTGACACAATAATGCAGACATGAGGGACGGTTTAGCGTCTAAATTGTAAGTTTACACGGATTTAGATTCGCAATGACAGATTCCAACGAACGTTCGTTGGATAATTTTGTTAGAAAGTTGCATTGAAGTATTTTAGTGCTGGAACAAAAATAATTGGTCGCGAGCATTTTAAAACACCTTTATTCAGCCAAGATATCTACAGAGAAAGAACTGAAATTTTTGCAAAATGAGTAAAATGGAATACGTTGTATTAGTGGATGAATTAGATAACGAATTGGGCCTGATGGAAAAAATAGAGGCTCATGAAAAAGGGGTTCTACACCGGGCCTTTTCCGTCTTTACTTTCAATTCTAAGGGTGAGCTGTTGCTTCAGCGCAGGGCGCTTTCAAAGTATCATTCTGCGGGGTTATGGACAAATACGTGCTGCAGCCATCCCAGAGA